>Ga0256847_1000984_pt1 | contig 15771 bp, 14 predicted proteins | sample TeddybearmetaG_FD_189099 | JGI IMG/M metagenome (GOLD analysis project Ga0256847, IMG submission 189099) | Hydrothermal vent microbial communities from East Pacific Rise, Pacific Ocean - Teddybear | ecosystem: Environmental > Aquatic > Marine > Hydrothermal vents | place: Pacific Ocean: East... | reverse complement strand
TGTTGAACTCAATCCTTTTGAATTGACAAAATTGGTTACACTAATTCTAGGTATTCCTTTACTTTTAGGAATGATATTTAGAAGCCAAAAACCTGTTATGGCAAAAAAAATAGCCAAAGTTTTAAAACCTATCTCAGTAGCTATCCTCATGCTATTTATTGCAGTTGCTTTCTATAATAACCTTGACATCTTTTTGGAATATATTCACTATGTTATTTTCATTGTTATACTGCATAATTTTTCAGGGTTATTAGGTGGATTCTATTTTGCCAAAGCAATGAAGCTTCGTTACTATAATCAAAAAACATTGGCATTAGAAACGGGAATTCAAAATTCAGGATTGGGTTTATTATTAGTATTTGCTTTCTTTGATGGCTTAGGCGGTATGGCTCTCTGTGTTGCTTTCTGGGGAATCTGGGATATTTTATCTGGTTTAGTTATTGCCTACTATTGGTCTAAAGCTTCACTCACAACTGTCAAAAAAAGCTCTAATCTACCTGAGGCAGAAGAGATAAATTCATTTTAATTAAAAATAATGCTTAATGTTAAAACAGATTTGGTATCGCCTCTTTAAAATATTCATCAGCATAGGGCTCTTTTTCTTTTTTAAAAAAATCAAGGTGTATAATGAAGAAAACATTCCAGCAAAAGGAGCCATCTTATTGGTTTCTAATCATAAAAATGCCTTGATAGACCCTTTATTAATAGCAACTACCACCCGAAGAAGTATCCACTTTTTAACCAGAGCAAGTGCCTTTAAACTAAAGCCTGTGTATTGGTTTCTGTCTACTTTAAATATGATTCCTATTTATAGGTTAAGAGACGGTAAAGAAACACTCGCAAAAAATAAAGCCATTTTTAATAAATGCTATGACATTTTAAATAAAAAAAAGTGCCTGTTAATCTTTCCTGAAGGCACTCATAATATCAAACGCTGGGTAAAACCATTAAGTAAAGGGTTTACCAGAATTACTTTTGGCGCTTTAGAACAGAATAACAACTTAAAATTATACTTAGTTCCTGTAGGATTAAATTACACCAATGCAACCAGTTTTGCCGAAAGTGTTTCTATATATTATGGAAAACCAATTTTAGCGAATGACTTTTACAATGAAGAAAAACTAAATGATTCAACTCAAAAACTTAAAAATGAAGTTCATAAAAAATTAATAGAACTAACTACCCATATTGATGTTGAAAATTATGATGAAACTATTGATAAATTAGGAAATGTTGATTATTTAAATCCTAAAAAAATCAATAACCTTATTAATGAACTTGATGAGAATAAATCTCATATTCCATTCAAAAACCAGAAACCTTCTATGTTTTGGAAAACTTTAAAAGGTATTGTTATTATAAATAGTTTAATACCGCTACTAATTTTCAAAGCTTTTGTACCCAAAATTAAAGAAACCGAATTTATAAGTACTACAAAATTTGCAATTGGCTTAACTGCCTTTCCCTTATTCTATACATTACAAAGTCTTGTAATCAACCATTTTTTCGAGCTAAAATATGCAGCCATTTATTTGCTACTAAGTATATTCTCCGTTTTAATATTAGCTAAAACCAAATAAATACCATTGTGAAAAGCTTCATTGAATTACTCAATAATTATGCGCCATTAAACGAAGGTTGCATCAAAGATTTAACAAAAGAAATTACTGAAATACATCTTTTAAAAGATGAACATCTTGAAGAGAATAATAAACATCCCGATTCCTTTTATTTTATTGTTGAAGGTATTGTTAGAGTATATTATTTGAAAGATGGTAAAGATATAACAGATTGGTTTGCTTCAAAGAATCAATTTATTGGTCCTATACTGAATATTTATGGAGGTAAACCCATTCAGCAATATGTACAAGTATTAGAAAATACAACCTTATTGGTTATAAAAAACAATGCACTTGAAAAACTATATAAGAAATACCATAGTTTTGAAAGAATAGGTAGACTTATCATTACCCAAACCTTAATACAATTATCGGAAAGGGTCATTGCATTACAATTCTATTCAGCGAAAGAAAAATATGAACTTCTTTTAAAAGAAAATCCAGGAATTATTAAAAGAGTCGCATTAAAACATATCGCCTCTTATTTAGGCATTACTTTAGAAACGTTGAGTAGAGTGAGAGGTCAATAGGTATTTAATATACATTAGGTATTATTTGACATTTATCAAATCATTTCATTAATTTAAAGAATAGCTTTGTTTAAACCTGAGTTCGAACTCAGGTTTAAAATAATTAAGTCAAATTTATGAAGAAAAAAATACTGCTCATCAACGGTCATCCTGATACAAAAAGTTTCAATTTTGCATTAATGGACGCTTATAAAAAAGGAGTTTTGTCAAGTAATTCAGAACTAAAAGAAATTATTGTAAGAGAATTAGATTTCAATCTAAACCTTCAATTCGGTTATCGGAAAAGAACAGATTTAGAACCTGATTTAATTATTTGCCAAGAAAAGATACAATGGGCAGATCATATTGTATTGTTCTATCCTGTTTGGTGGGGTTCGATACCTGCTATTTTAAAAGGCTTTTTTGACCGTGTTTTATTACCAGGATTTGCTTTTGAAAAAAGAGAAAACTCCGTTTGGTGGGATAAAAAATTAAAAGGTAAATCTGCACGTATTATCTGTACATTAGATCAACCAGCCTGGTATTATAGATTAGTTTACAATGCTCCAACCCATAAAGCAGTTAAGAAAATGACGCTACAATTTTGCGGAATCAATCCTGTGAAAATTATTTCTATTGGCCCCTTGCGCCTTTCAAAGGAACGTTTTAGAGAAAAATGGATTTCAAAAATTGAATCGTTGGGTAAGAAAGGTCAATAATTACGTCTTGAATGAATTACTGAATTAATATGATTTATTTTTTTAGCATAAAATTATACTTTGAAATAATTTAATACTGCAAACATATATTGCTTAATAAATAGTTCTTTAAAAGCATTTATATTATTCTGTTCATAAAACAATAACATGGCTTTTTTATAATCTAAGGGGTTGACACTTCTATATGACAAAAGACATAAGTCATTACTCATCAATAAAGCATTACCAATAATTCTTGCCGTTCGTTTATTCCCATCTTCAAAAGGTTGTATATAAGAAATCATACAGATAGCTATTAACGCTTTTTCAAAATGATTATTCTTTTCGTTAATTAAAATACACATTTTTTGCAGGTATTCTAATATTTGGAATTCATTATCAGGAGGAGTATAACTTGTGCCAGTAATACCTACATTATGTTTTCTAATATTACGACTTACACCTAAACCTCTGATTAAAATAGTATGTATATCTTCTATAACAGAAACTTTTATAGGATTAACAATATTTTTGTTTTTTAGCACATATTCTAGCGCATACTTATGATTTAATAGCATCTGCGTTTCTTCATCTGTTTTATTTACTGCTTTTATTTTCTCTTTTAACAATAATTCCGTTTCTAGTAATGAATAAGTGTTTCCTTCTATTTGAGACGACTTCCAACTTAATTCGATTGTAAGTCGCTCAAGTTCTTTTTTATAAAGTGTAGGTGAAATATGTTTAATATTATCTAAATACCCTTTTTGTATTTTCTCAAGGTATAAGCTTTCTATTTTAGTAAAAATATTTTGGGCCTTTAGCAAATCAAATATTTCTTGATTAAATACTTTATTCCCGTCCCTATAATCGGCCTCTAAATTAAAATAATTTTCACTATTTATCGAAGCTAAAAGCTTGTAACCATCAGATATAATGTATTTTATACTTCTCCCTTTACCTTTTTTATTCAGTAAATCATCTTTTACCAGTTTAGCTAAGTCCCTATTTAATGTAGCTACAGATACTTGAATTTGTAATTTATTTAAAATAAAAGAAATAGCACTATTTGGATAATTATCTAAAATGTCTATAATTTCCTGTTGCCTTCTTGTAAGTATTTTATTCATAATCCTATCATTACTGAGAGTCAAATATAACAAATCCTATCAATAATGATAGGATTAATAGTAAGTAATGATAGGATTAATTATTTCAATGATTATGTCTACCTTATTTTTAGTAACATAGGCATACTATTCAACAATAGCATCTTGAATTAACTGCTGTACTTTCGTTCTGATATCTTTTTTACCTAACTTATTATTCGTCATTGTAGGGTACACTCTATTGGATAAGAATACATATACTAATTTTGTTTCCGGGTCTGTCCATACATAGGTTCCTGTAAAACCACTATGTCCAAAACTCTTAGAAGAAACACAACCACAAGATGCTTTAATCTCAGGATCTAATTGAGGCTTATCAAATCCCAATCCTCTTCGTACACTATCTTTTTCATAATATCGATGATTGAATTTTTGTAAGGTTTCCTGTTTAAAATAGCGCTTGCCTCCATAAAAACCTTCTTGTAAATACATCTGCATCATCTTAGCAACATCATTAGAATTTGAAAACAAACCGGCATTACCACTAACACCGTCTAACATTGCAGCGCCCATATCGTGCACATACCCTCTTAATAGTTGATGCCTGTAATAAGTATCATTTTCCGTTGGAACAATATTTTTTGTAGCAAATTTTTCCGTTGGCTTATACGTTAAGGTTTTAGCTCCAAGCGATTTATAAAAAAATTCGTCATTCAAAATATTCATAGGTCGTTTGTACTGCTTTTCTACATAATCTTTAAACAAATAAAACGGCAAGCCACTATATCTATATCTCAAGTTTTCATATTGGTCTACCTCTCCAATTAATTTATAGATTGTATCCATATAATCGGTTCGTAAATAGAGGTTTTCCGCAACTTTAATCTTAAACTTCTTTGATGGTTTTTTTCTATAGTATTTAAGTGATGGTTTTTTTGTCGCACTGTCTATTGTCTTAATATAATAAGGAATCCAAGCCCTTAACTTTCCATAATGCGAAAGTGCTTCCTGAACCGTGACTGTATCTTTATTACTTCCTTTTAATACTGGCATTAACTCCCCCAAGGTACTTTCTAAGGTAAACTTACCTTCCTCCTCTGCTTTCATAATTATGGGTAATCCTCCTAATATTTTAGTAACAGAAGCCAAATCATATAAATCTGTACTTTTTACTTTTTGTAATTTTTTATATGTATGGTAGCCATAATTTTTTCTAAAAATTACCTTTCCATAACGCGCAACGAGTACTTGTAATCCGGGAGCCATCATAGAATCTATTACTATATTAGCAATAGAGTCAATTCGTTGTAATTTTTCACTACTCATTCCTACTTCTTCTGGCAAACCATACGACAACCTTTTTAAATCGATAGACTGCAAACCAAAACCTTCAGTAAACTCCTCATTAATAACTACTGGCAATTTTCCTTTGGTAGCTAAAGCACCAAATATCATTTGTGCAGAGATATCTTGGGCTATTTTACTATTTTGATAAGATACCAACACACTTTCTATATTTGTAAATGTTTTCATATCTAACAAACTGTATGGGCTGGCAAAAATATCCAGTGTCACACATTTATTTCTAGCTATTTCTTGTAACCAAACCAATTCTTTATTGGTAAACTTAAAATCTTTCCACGGATTGGCATTTGATTTATGATACCCTATAATCACATGATTATACGGTTTTAATTTATTAATTATCTGGTCAAGGTTTTTTGCTGAAACAACATCTACCTGAGTGTAATCATTTAATCTTTCCAGAAAAGTTGTATTATCTGCATCTCCAAATTTTACATAAGCAATCTTGGTATCCGCTATATTTTTTATAGGAAAATCTTCTCCATTGTTCTTTAGTAGTGTTATGGAATTTTCAACCAATTTATAATGCAATGCTTCATCAGTTACGGTATTGATATCCTCCTGCAAATTTTCCAATTCAACAGGTTTGTAGTTCTTTAAACCAGCCCAATACTTTGCTTTTAAAATCTTTTTAACAGAATAATTTAATTGTTGTTCTACCAATTTATTATCTAAAATTGCTTTTTTAATTTTCTCTACAGTTTTGGGAATTTCATGCGGAATCAATAAAATATCGCTTCCTGCCAAAAAAGCTGCTAAATTCACATCGGAAGGCGAAGAATAATTGGCAGATCCTTTCATATCTAAGGCATCGGTAATAATTAATCCTTCAAAACCCATTTTTTCTTTTAGCAAATCCGTCACGATATTTTTTGACAATGAAGAAGGTACACTTTCATCAGGCTCTAAGTTAGGAATACTCAAATGAGCCACCATAACACTTGCCAGTCCAACATCAAATAATTTTTTATAAGGATATAATTCTATGGAGTCTAAACGTTCTTTTGAAAACGGAATATAAGGTAATGTTTTATGAGAATCTGCATCTGTATCACCATGTCCGGGAAAATGTTTTGCACTTGCCAATACATATTCGCTTTGCATTCCTTTGGTAAAGGCAATCGCTTTTTCGGCTACATTCTCTCGACCTCCACCAAATGAACGATTCCCGATAATAGGGTTTTTAGGATTGATATTGATATCAACTACCGGTGCAAAATTAAAGTGAATACCTACGCGTTTACAGTGTTTCCCTACTTGCTTACCGAATTCTTCAATCAACTGATTATCTTGAACAGCGCCTAATGTCATATTCCAAGGATATCTATAACTATTTTTCAATCGCATATCCAACCCCCATTCTCCATCAATAGCAATCAACATAGGCACTTTAGAGATACTTTGATAATGATTTGTCAACGTCGCTTGTTTTTGGGGTGTACCTTGCATAAAGATGAGTCCGCCAACTTCATACTTTTTTATCAAATTTGCAATGGTAACTTTGTGTTTAACGTCTTTATTAGAATAGGCTTGCACCATAAATAGCTGGCCTATCTTCTGATCTATGGTCATTGATGTTAGGATACTATCTACCCATACTTCTTGTCCGTAAGTATCTCTTTTCAATAAAGGGTCTAGTTGTTGGGCTTGAAGGAAAACTGTAAAAAATAGTAGACAAAAAATAGTAATATTCTCTTTCATTTATTAGCGGGTTATTTAGTCCTATTAAAAATTTCTTAAATATCAGGATAATTTCATTAAAGAATAAATGGATTCCTACCTACGCAGGAATGACACTTATGAATATACTTCGACTGCGCTCAGTATAAACTTCTTAGGGGACATTCTGCAACATACAACATTTTTCGAATCACGCCAAAAACTTAGCATGCCAACTTTTACTGGCTTCTACTTCCCAAGCAGTTTTAAAATCGCCTTTAGATGCTATCATATTATTAAAAACTACTGTGTCAGCATTTATTCTTTCCTGCTTCGCATAAGCTTTGAAAGCTTTTAAAGAAACTGTATTTACGTTATCACCATCTTTAAAAGACACAATCATTTTATTTAATAAGTCGACTTCAAACTCTTTTTGAAGTTCTTTAATAATATGCACAGAAGCATCAATTGAACACCCTGAAACATCGTTATAATTTTCATCTACCCCCAATACTATAAACTGATTGTATTTTATTAGAAAAGAAGCTTTTAAACCTTCTCCATGACGTTTCCAATTTGCAACAAAAACATTTAATTTCTCAGAAATTCGGGCAACTTCATCTTGTGTAAATTCTCTATCTGCTTGGTATATCCAAACTCTTGAAGTATCTGGTAATGAATTAAAATCAACAAACATATCAACCTAATTTATTATTAAAACTACGCAATTTAATCGCAGTGAGTACTTTTTTTGTATATAAAGGGAAATCCGCCTTCTGTATCCAGGAATAATAGCCTTTATCTTTTTCTAAAACATCTGTTACTTTTTTTCCTTTATACTTACCAAAGGTAAAAACTTCTTGTTCATCTTTATCATACATGATAAATCCAGCAAAATCTGCTCGTTTTTTATGTGATGAAAATTCGTTTAAAAACTTGATGTCATTTTCCAAATCGTCATACCTATCCAATTGAGCCTTTAAAATTTCATAAGTAGCATTGGTATCTGCTTCCGCCGAATGTGCATCTTCTAAATCTTGATTACAATAAAATTTATAAGCGGCACTTAAGGTACGTTGTTCTTTTTTATGAAAAATCACCTGTACATCAACCGCTACTCTATTCTTCATATCAAAATCAATTTCTGCACGTAACATTTCCTCTGCTAATAAGGGAATATCAAATCGGTTAGAATTGAAACCTGCCAAATCACATCCTTCAATAAGCTGACTTACTTCTTTAGCCAATTCATTAAAGGTAGGTTCTGTAACTACCTTTTCATTGGTAATACCATGTATAGCAACGACTTCATCGGGGATTTCCATTTCAGGATTTACCAACCAAGTTTTACTTTCTTTATTACCATTAGGATAGATTTTTAAGATAGAAATTTCTACAATTCTATCTTTTGCAATATTGACACCTGTCGTTTCTAAGTCAAAGAATACGATGGGTTTTGTGAGTTTTAATTCCATTCATTTCATTTAAAACTCAAAGATACAATTTGTATTAGTATCTTTTTAAGATTTAACTTTTTTGATTTATATAGTGCCCGTTAATTTAGTTTGTTTCTTAACTTAATTTCGGCTAGCTAGTCGTTTATCAATCGATATCGTTCATTGAAACGAAACGATATCTTAACGTTCCCTGCAGCTAAAAAAATAACTTCAATAATCACTAATTTGGTAATATATTCTTTAAAAAAAATGTAACTTTACAAAAGATAAAGACTTTTTTTATCTAAACGAAAATGATTGAAGTCTGGATACGCAAACAGACCTGACAGGTTTAATTTCTTTCTTCCGAAAAGAATAGCCAACAAATTTTTATTTACTAAAAAGTATCACATGAAAGGAATTACGACATCGCATTCTATTCATTTCAAATTGAAAAACAAAAAATATGCAATTGTTCCCAAAAAGGAATTCGTCATCCCCGAGTACTTAAACATATATAAAAAACGGTTTAAGAAAAACTGGAGTAAACTGGGAAAAGACAACTATTTAAAAACTGGGAGGAGCTTTAGGTATCGGAGGTTCCGTTATTTCTATTTCTTGCCTGAATCTGGGAAAATTGTAGCTTATGCCCCAACTCCTTATTATCAACCTGCTGAAATCAATAAATATGCAGGAGATATCGACCGAAAATTTGACTCGTTAAAAAGTAAGACAATAAATAATCCCTTTTTTCAAGAATTAATCCAATTTGACTTCCGGCAACTACCTGTTTCACAAAAAGAAAAATGTGAGCCTTGGATGGTGGATATACATCAAATACGGACTATAGCAACAGGAGTTGAAAATGGTGAACCAACACCAGAAGGCATCCACCACGATGAAAATGACTTTGTTTGGGTTCATTTAGTCAACCGTGAGAATGTTACAGGAGGAATCAATAGTATATACAGTAATGAACAGAAACTATTGGAGAGTTGTACGCTTAATAAAAATATGGATTCAATTGTATTGTGGGACCCAAAGGTGATGCACGGAGTAACTTCAATGCACCCAAAAGATTCCACAGAAAATGCAATCAGGGATGTTTTGTTAATATGTTTTACCCATTGCCCTGGTCTTCAACTTCCAACAGGAAACCCTGTTTTAGATTACAAAGAAATAAAAGCCAACATAAATCCGCCAGCTTTGGCGGAACACGGGTTCTAAAAGAAAAACAGATATGGCAATCTATACCAGAATACAAGCATCTGATTTAGAAAAAATAGTTAATCCTTATCAAATTGAAGTGGTAGATTTTACTCCAATAGAAGGTGGTAACACTAACTCGAATTATCATATACAAGCAAAGAAGGGTGAATATATGCTAACAATAGCGGAAGAAAAATCATTGCAGGAAGTACAAAGATTGGCTACCCTTCTTCAATGGTTAGACGAACATCATTTTTTAACCTCTCAGGTTCATGCCTCTATTACAGGAGAAATGGTGACCCAATATGCAGGGAAACCGATTTTGGTAAAAAAGTGGGTTTATGGAACGGTGCATGAAAATTTTAGTATTGATGAATTAAATCAAATTGGGAACTCTATGGCACGGTTACATCGAATCCCAGCACCCGATTATTTACCCAAATCACATCCTTACGGGCAACAGGTTTTTTCATCAGTTATTGGTAAAGGGCTTGATACAGAATATGAACACTGGCTCAAGGAACGACTTCAATTCCTTAAAAAACATATTCCTGAGAATCTTCCCCAAGGATTGGTACATGGCGATATTTTTTTTGATAATGTTTTGTTTGAAAATAATAAAATAAAAGCCATTATAGATTTTGAAGAAGCCTGCAATTATTACTTAATTTTTGATTTGGGTATGGGCGTATTAGGACTTTGCAGAACTGGTGGAAAAATTGACCTTAACAAAACAAGAGCATTGATAAAAGGGTATGAACAAATACGATCCTTGGGATTTGCGGAAAAAAATTCTCTACAATTATTTATCGAATATGCAGCTATTGCTACCTCTTGGTGGCGTTTTTGGAAGTACAATATTCATTCACCAAATCCTGATTTGAGGAATAAACATTGGAAGATGGTTCAGGTAGCTAAAGAGATAGAAATATTGGATAAAGAGTACTTTTTGTCAATTGTATTTGAGTAAAGATAGTTATGTCCGTAAAGTAGATAATGGAAAAAAGCAGCAGGGACGTGTATAGCTCATTGCTTCTGAATTTCTTATCGAAAATTCCTCGCACTTTTACTATCTTGACTTCTTAAACCAAAAATCCTCTCGGATTTTCACGCAACGAAACCATACACCAACCGATAAGCGTAACTCCAAGTTCTATTCAAAAAAACACCCAGAAACTCTGGGTATTTATATTTTTTACAAACGGTAGAATCAAAACTCCCTATTCACATCAAAAGCTTCTAAATATTCTGCTACACGTTTTATAAACATACCGCCTAACGCGCCATTCACCACTCTATGATCATAAGAATGCGATAAGAACATTTTATGACGAATTCCGATAAAATCACCTTCTGAAGTTTCTATAACCGCAGGTACTTTACGAATGGCTCCTAAGGCTAAAATAGCAACTTGCGGTTGATTGATTATGGGTGTACCCATGATACTACCAAAACTACCTACATTGGTAACCGTATAGGTACCGCCTTGAATATCATCGGGTTTTAGTTGGTTGGTTCTAGCACGATTTGCCAAGTCATTGACAACCCTGGTCATTCCTACTAAATTCAGTTGATCTGCATTTTTAATTACTGGCACAATTAGATTTCCATCTGCCAGTGATGCTGCCATTCCTAGATTGATATTTTTTCTTTTGATAATTGTATTGCCATCAACCGAAATATTGACCATCGGAAAATCTTTTATCGTTTTTGCAACAGCTTCTAAAAAAATAGGTGTAAAAGTTATTTTTTCACCTTCTCTTTCAAAAAATTTATCTTTTATTCTATTCCGCCAGTTTACAATTTTCGTAACATCAACTTCAATAAACGATTGTACATGTGCAGAAGTCTGCACCGAGTTGACCATATGTTGAGCAACTAATTTACCCATTCTAGTCATTTCAATAATCTCATCTTCACCATTAACAGATATTGGGGTTACCACTTTAGGTTTCTCAATAGTTTGCACAGGTTTAGCAACCTTCGTTGGCGTAACTTCAACCTTTTTAGGTGCGGTACCTCTATTTTCAAGATATGCTAAAATATCAGTTTTAGTAAGTCTATTATCTTTACCTGTTCCTACAATAGCCTCCAATTCATCTATAGAAATATTCTCCTTCTTAGCAATGGTCTTTACCAAGGGTGAGTAAAATCTGCCTGAAGGTGAATTTTCAATAGGTGCAATCGTTTCTTTGATTTCCTGAACGGTTTCTTCAACTTTAATCGCTTCAACAGACGCCTTATCTTCAGCAATCACAACCTTTTCAATAGTTGGCTCTTCAGAAACTCCATTTGAGTTAATTTCTATAATTGCCAAGGTTTGCCCTACCTCAACCACATCATCCACATTAAATAGTTTTTCTACCAAAACGCCTTCTACTTCGCTAGGTACTTCAGAATCCACTTTGTCTGTAGCAATCTCAACAATGGGCTCATCTAACTCAATAGTATCTCCCACTTCTTTTAACCAAGATGTGATAGTTGCTTCAGCAACACTTTCTCCCATTTTTGGTAATTTCAGTTCAAATTTAGCCATTACGTAAATTGTATTTTAAAGGTACAAAGTTAAGAAATATTAAGATGTGAAAATATCAAATTAAAAAAATAATCTCCAATACAGTTATCCAATTATTAATAATTCAATCTTTTTACACTTAGAATAGATATCTAATAAAAATTAGATAATTATGCCTATTTTATTTTGTAATAATGTGCAATTATATTGGTATTAAACCCAATCTTTAGGGTTTTGCAATACGTTGATTACTTTTTCCTCTTCACTTCCTTTTTCAGGGTGATGGTCATAGACCCATTGTACATGTGGCGGTAAACTCATCAAAATACTTTCTATACGTCCATTTGTTTTGAGTCCGAACAAGGTGCCTTTATCATGAACCAAATTAAATTCTACATAACGCCCTCGGCGGATTTCCTGCCAATTTCTATGTTCTTCTGTAGAAGCGATATTTTTCCTTTTTTCAACTATTGGTACATATCCTTCAAGAAAACTATCACCAACTTCGGTCACAAAATCATACCATTGTTGCATCGACATATTTTCAGTAGCCTTACAATAATCAAAAAACAAACCACCTATGCCACGTGCTTCATTGCGATGTGAATTATAAAAATATTCATCACATCTTTTTTTGTATTTAGGATAAAATTCTAAATCATGCTTATCACAGGCTGTTTTACAAACCTGATGAAAATGTTTGGAATCTTCTTCAAACAGATAGTAAGGTGTTAAATCTTGTCCGCCACCAAACCAACTGGTAACGACAACACCAGACTCATCATACATTTCGAAATAACGCCAATTAGCATGTACGGTTGGTACAAACGGATTTTTAGGATGTAGTACCAAACTCAATCCGCAAGCAAAAAAATCGCCTTGTACAACACCAAAGTGTTTACGCATGGTTTCGGGTAAAACTCCATGAACAGCAGATATATTGACACCTCCTTTTTCGAAAACTGCACCTTTTTCAATCACACGCGTTCTTCCTCCGCCACCTTTCGGACGTTTCCAGATATCTTCATGGAATATTGCTTTTCCATCAACTTCTTCAAGTTTTGAAGTAATTGTGTCTTGTAACTGTTGTATATAATTGTAAAATTTATCTTTCATATTTTTATATTCTCCTGCAAGGTCTCGAAGTCCTTGTAGGTCTAATTATTAATTGATTTTAGCTTATAATAAAATACCTACAAGGTTTTTGAAACCTTGCAGGAAATATTACTTTTAAGAGTGAGGTCTATAAAGTTCGTACAATTCCATATCTAATGGTGCTTCATTTGGCGGCGTATATGCTTTTAACAATACTTTTTGCCAGATATATCCACATTTTTTAGCAACCTTAACACTCCCAATATTACTTTTATGTACAATAATTTGAAGTATTTTTAATCCTAAATTAGCAAATGCATACCTTGATAATTCTTTTACTATCTTACTCGTTAACCCTTTGCCTTCGTAATTAGAATCAATACAGTAGGCAAACTCTCCTTGTTTTTTTTTCCAATCCAATTCTTTGATATATACCAAACCAACAACTTGATTTGTTTTACTTTCTTTAATTGTATATAAGAATTCTTGCTTTGTAACAAACTCTTTAACTTTTGTAGCAGCAAATAACACTGCCAGCTCTTTCGTCAAATTTTGCTCTAATGTTTTAGGGAAAAAGCGTTTGAAGCGTTCAGTATTTGAAACCATTAACCTATGAATACCTTCAGCATTCTCAACAAAAATTTTGTCAATTATAAAATTTTCTACTACAATCATATATCCTTTTTAACATATACAAATTCATTTGTAAAACTTTCCATTTCAGAAACGGATTCTATCTTTTTACTCGTCCGTAATTTTTCTTTTAACATCTCAATTATTTCTTCCATTGTGACAAAATCAAACTGTGCAAACAAATTTCTGCCTTCAGTATTGTTATGCAAATCCATAGCTTTATCCAATGGTTTATTGGGTGAAAGTTCTTCATGTTTATCAGTTATCGCTTGAGCCCAAACCATAACTCTACTCTTGTTCTTTTTCCATTTAAAACATTCATAACATATTAATATGTTCCATAGAGCGTGTCTAAAAGCATTTCCATTGCCATTCAAATGGTGTGTTTTTGGATATTCTTTCTTTGCTATATTATAACTATTTTTTGTTGCTTTTAATGTAGGGTATATAAATATTGGATATTTTAAAATAAGAAAAAATAAGTGCCGTAATTGACTGAATTTTAACCTTCTTATAATATTCCAAATTGTCATAAATAGACTTTTTTTATTGTCAATTCCTTTTCACACCTCTTTTGAGTATGACAACCAGGAGTTGAAATTAGGTATTATTCAATACAATTTTATTTTCTCGTTTTAATAGTTCAACTGTTTGTGTAGAAGCAGCTGTTACAGATAATGGTAAAACCAATATTACGCCCAACACAGGAATTAATAAAAACAGTATAAAAATGATGCCATTTCCGATAGCAAAACCTCTATGTTTTTTGACAAAAGCAATACTTTCTTTATAATTAAAATGACGCTCTAATGTATAATCTATATTTCCAAATCCTGCATAGTATGCCTGAACTAAAAATAATAGTACTGTTGAAACGATTCCGATTACGGGAATCAATCCAAGTATCAATATAGGAATAGTAAATAGTATTTCTTTAACTAAATTCCGAACATTTATTCTAATACCTCTCCAAAGCTGTTCTTTAAATGACGTATCTCTGTGAGAATGTGTTTCATTACCCGTTAAATAGGCTTCTATTTTTTCAGAAACCGGACTCATAAAAGGGGCTGAAAGCGCCATAATAATGTGTTTATACAACATAAACCCAAAAACTACAATTATGACACCTCCAATAAAATTACTTATGGTGGTGACTATTTCTTTTCCTATTTCCCATTTCCAGAATTTTGTTATAAATGAACCGATATTATCTGACAATCCATACGCTAAAAACCCAATTAGCGTTGCTGTTGCTAAACTAATTAGTATTGGTATCGTAAAATATTTCCAAAGGTTTAATTTTGAAATCAGCCTAAGCGTTCCTGAATATCCTTTTATTCCTGTTAAAATATTTTTTATCATGTCGCATTCTCAGTTAGAAAAGGTTAAGATGGACTTTTATACTCCTTCACGGCATCAATAAATGCTTTCGCATTATCTAATGGAATATTTGGCAAGATACCATGACCTAAATTTACAATATATTTATCTTTTCCGAAATCATCAATCATTTGATGTACCATCTTTTTAATTTCTGAAGGTGGCGATAATAATCTTGAGGGGTCAAAATTACCTTGTAATGTAATATTTCCTCCTGACAAATAACGTGCATTTTGAGGCGTAATCGTCCAATCTACACCTAAGGCAGCAGCATTCGATTTTGCCATTTCTTGTAGAGCAAACCAACATCCTTTTCCAAATGCAATTACAGGCGCATCGTCTTTTAAGGCTTCTATAATTTGATGGATATATTTCCATGAAAATTCCTGATAGTCTACAGGCGATAACATCCCTCCCCACGAATCAAAAATTTGAACCACATCAACACCTGCTTTTACTTTTGCTTTTAAATAGGCAATGGTGGTATCTGTAATTTTTTGCAACAATTCATGAGCAGCTAAAGGCTGTGTAAAACAAAATTCTTTTG
>Ga0256847_1000983_pt1 | contig 15773 bp, 18 predicted proteins | sample TeddybearmetaG_FD_189099 | JGI IMG/M metagenome (GOLD analysis project Ga0256847, IMG submission 189099) | Hydrothermal vent microbial communities from East Pacific Rise, Pacific Ocean - Teddybear | ecosystem: Environmental > Aquatic > Marine > Hydrothermal vents | place: Pacific Ocean: East... | reverse complement strand
TACAGGTCATCCCGGAACAGCCGATTGCCGTCACTGAAGTACTGTTCAGCGGTTAGCGCGTGGGCATTTTCCACAGGCGCGATACAGGCGAAAGTCGCCAGTATTATTAGCCAGGTTGAAATGGAAAGTTTATTGACCATGGGCTTGGGGCTGTTCCGCGTTATGTCAGCCTTGAAGAGTACCGACTTTATGCAGTCGAAAACTATGACGTAGTGCAAAAAAATCCCCTCGAATACCAAGATTCGAGGGGATTTGGGTCTTCCAAGAAGGATTTGGTGGCTAATGAGCCTTATTCGACATCATCGTCATCGTCGCCGCTGTCGTCGTCGGAGTCATCATCCATCTCGTCTTCATCGTCGTCAAACTCGTCTTCATCAACGTCGTCGCCGTCTTCAAAGTCGTCTTCGTCTTCCATCTCGTCTTCTTCATCGACGTCGTCGTGCTCGAATTCATCGTCAGACTCGTCGTCCATCTCGTCTTCGGACTCATCTTCGTCGTCGAATTCATCCTCGGACTCATCGTCAGATTCGTCAGATTCGTCAGATTCATCGGATTCATCATCCTCGTGATCGTCGCCGTGATCGCCCCAGTCTTCCTCGTCAACGTCATCGTCGCCGTCCGGACCACTCATCTCGGAGATTTCATCATCCAAGCTATCCGGGTCATCGAGTACGATCATCGTCACATCGAGTCCCTTAAGGCCGCCATCGGCGCGAGCGACAGCGGGGTAAAAGGCAACAAAGGTCAAAGTCAGTACTGCGATAAATATATTGAGTTGTTTCATGGTCCTACTCCATTAACTGACGTCTACGCGCAGCCGGAATGTGCGGCCACGATCGTCGTGTTTTAAAGTTGCGTATACCTCACCGCCGACCGGCGATGTGGCGATTAATTTGAGCGGCAGCAAATTCTTGCCAGCGTTGAGACTGGTCTGCCAGGTGACTTCGCGTTGGCCCGGGAAGCCCAACATTTCGATGCCGGCTGGAAGGGCTACGGTCAGCGTTGCCGAATCCAGCGACTCCGCCGACGCAAACACCAGATTGATCGTGCGTGGCTCCTCGAGCGTCATTACGATGCCCGGAATATCCGCATTGGGCGTCGGCAGGTCGGTTGTGGTGAGAAAAAAGCCGCCTAGCATCCAAAGTACCAAACCAGCGGCGACAGCAGAGCCGAATCCAGTCGTAAGCCAGCGATTGCGTTGCCGACGAGTCCCAACATGCGTTGCTCGCACGAGGGCCTGATCGTAAAAACCTGTATTCGCCTGTGGCATTGGATAGTCCTTTAATAGCGCCAGGATCTCCTGATCCTGCTGATTTGTGTCTTCGTTTTGCATAGTTTTATCCTGCTTGTGTCCTAACACGACGCGGCTTAGAAAAAGGTTCCCTCTGCGCTCAAGATTTCCCGAAGGCGTGCCCGGGCGCGGTGCAGTCGAGACTTTATCGTGCCCACAGGGACGCCGATAAGCTCTTGAATTTCAGTCATTTTATAACCCTCTGTGTCGTGCAGAAGCACGAGCAGGCGGTGCTCTTCGCTGAGTTGTTGCAGCGCCTCATCGAGCCTTTTGATGCGTTCCATGCGCTCGTGATCCATGGCTGTGTCGTGCGCGGCGGGCAGGCCTGCTATGCCGTCGCCGGCCATTTCACCCTCCTCGAGGGTCTGCAGACGCCGCCGGGCGAAGCGCCGGCGCTCGTCGATAAACAGGTTGTACATGACACGTGACAGCCAGGACCCGGGCTCATCAATTAACAGAAGGTCGTCCAATTTTTCGAAGGCCTTAATAAGGAGTTCCTGAAATAGGTCCTCTGCCTCGGCTTTTTGACCGCAAAGGCGCCACGCAAGTCGGTACAGCCGGTCGAAGTGTGGCCGTACAAGTTTCTCAAACGCCTGCTGGTGGCTGTCGCTACTCATCTGAAATGGAGTGTAGATTGATATCGGCGCATCGCAAGGAACGGATCAGCGTTTTTTTGGCACGGTCTGTCGCAACTGCCAACATCGAGTCGGCAATGGCTGCCATAGTTGTGGATGCTGAGTCTTTGGGGGCAGGGTCGATGGTGGAATTCGAGGTTAATTCAAAAAAAGTAACATTCGACGGTGACGACGATACGCCGTTGCTGTGGGTGTTGCGTGACGCATTGAACATGACCGGGACGAAGTTTGGCTGTGGAACCGGCCAATGCGGCGCATGCACCGTTCATATCAACGGTGCAGCGCGGCGATCCTGCGTGACTCAGGTTGCGAGCGTGAGCGAACAGTCGATAACCACTATAGAGGGGCTCGCATCCGCAGACGACGAGTTGCATCCGGTGCAGCAGGCCTGGCTCGAGAACGACGTGCCGCAATGCGGCTACTGTCAGGCCGGTCAAATTATGGCGGCTGTCGATTTTCTCAAGCGCTACCCGCAACCGAGTGATGCGGATATCGACAACAACATCAGCAATATCTGCCGCTGTGGTACCTACGTGCGTATCCGCAAAGCGATACACAGGGCGGCCGAACTCATCGATACGGGAAGCGCGACATGAGCGCGGCCGTGAATGACGTTAGCGTCAGCCGCCGTGGATTCCTGATCGCGGGCGCCAGCGTTGCCGGCGGGCTCGTGTTCGGCATACCGATGTATGGCAACGCCAGCACTTCAGTCGGCCGAACGATCGGTTTCTTCGTCGAAATAACGGCCGACGGTCACATCATTATTGGTAGCAATCAACCCGAGATCGGCCAAGGCTCCAAAACGGTTTTACCGATGATGGTCGCTGAAGAGCTGGACGTTGAATGGTCCGCGGTTCGCGTACGGCAGATGCCACTTGGAATCGTAAAGACGGCCGACGGCTTTCAGTGGAAGTACGGTAGTCAAGGCGCTGGCGGTAGTACTGGCGTGACCGACAACTGGGAGTTCATGCGACAAGTGGGCGCCACGGCTAGAGGGCAATTGATCAAGGCCGCAGCCGCGCGCCTCGACGTCTCCGAAGATCAGTGCAGCACCGATCGCGGCAATGTCATTTGCACATCGCTAGGCGAGCGTATTCCCTACGCAGCGCTGATAAAAGATGCGGCTGTCCTCGACATGCCAAGCGAGAGTCCGCCGCTAAAAGACATTGCTGACTACCGTATCATCGGCACGCGCCGCAAAACCGTCGACGCGCGGGACATTGTGACTGGAAAAACGAAGTTTGGCGTGGACACCGTGCAGCCGGACATGCGTTACGCCGTTATCGCACGTGCGCCGACGCTAAACGCGACCGTGGAAAGCTTCGACGACTCGGCAGCCCGTAAGGTCGCAGGCGTGCTCGACGTGTTTCGAATCGATGGCCCGGCAATGGGTGAACCCTATCTGATACTCGCTAGCGGCGTCGCCGTCGTCGCGACATCAACCTGGGCGGCGATGAAGGGCCGCAAGGCTCTGAATATCAAGTGGAGCGACAGCCCGAGTGCTAACGATAGTAGCGAAGGCTTTTGGGCAACGAACCGTGAGTTGTTGAAAAGCGAGGGTCAAATCGTATTGGATGACGGTGACTTCGGACAGGCGATGGCCGCAGCGAAGACCACGATCGTGCGCCAGTACGAGGTTCCTTTCGTGTCGCACGCGCCGCTCGAGCCACAAAACTGCTACGCGTTCGTTGCAGAAAACGACTGTCACATCATCGCTCCAACACAGAGTCCTAGTGGCGCATCGCGATCGGCGGCGGCGGTCACTGGGCTGCCCAGAGAAAACATTCGCGTCGATATGACGCGTGTTGGTGGTGGGTTTGGCCGCCGGTTGACGACAGACTACGTCGCCGAAGCCGCGATGATATCGAAACACACAGGTTGGCCTATCAAGCTACAGTGGTCACGCGAGGATGACGTAAGAAACGACTTTTACAGACCAGCCGGCACGCATGAATTGCGCGTCGGTCTCGATGCGGACGATAAAATCACCGCCTGGACGCAGCGGCTTGCGAGTGCCAGCAAGTACTATCGACGACCGAACATGCCCGAAGAGAATCTATTCTCGCCGGAGCTCTATATTGACGACTTTCCACGCCGCATCATTGATAATTTCCGCCTGGAATATTTTCACAATGCCGTTGGTCTCGCCCGGGGTTCCTGGCGGGCGCCGGCACACACGGCGAATGCATTTGTCATTCAGAGCTTCCTTGACGAGGTCGCGCACGAAACTGGACAGGACCCGCTGCAATTGCGGCTTGACCTTTACGGTGAAGAGCGGGAACTGGAATACACGAATCACGGTGCAACGACATTCAACCCCGGCCGCTTATCGCGCCTGCTCAAACATGTTGCGGAGCGAATTGGCTACGGTAAGGCGTTGCCGAAAGGCCGCGGTATCGGTATTGCGTCGCACTTTACGTTTGGCGGCTATGCCGCACACGCAATAGAGGTGACGGTGACCGATGGCAAGCTGAAGATCGAGCGTATTGTCGCTGCCATCGATTGTGGGTTGGCCGTGCATCCGAGCGGTGTTGAAGCGCAGCTACAGGGAGGAACGATTGATGGTCTAAGCACCGCGTTGGGCTTAAAGATTACGTTCCGGAACGGTCAAATTGTTGAGTCGAACTTTCACGATTATCCGTTGGCGAAGATCGCCGCATTTCCAGCCAACTTCGAAACGCACATCTTGCCGTATAACGACAAACCAACCGGGGTCGGTGAAATCGGATTGCCGCCGGCAGCACCGGCACTGACTAATGCGATCTTCGCAGCGACCGGTTTTCGAATCCGCTCACTACCGATCGGGGATCAGTTAGAGCGGCTAGCTAAAATCTAGCTGAATGATGTAGTAGTGGTCGACCAGTAACGCGGCAAACAAATAGCCCAGATAGCTGATCGAGAACTTGAACATCTGCATCGGCAGCTCTTCGTTGTCGGTTTCGCGATACATCCGGATGGCGTAGTAAAGAAAATATGCGCCAAGGCCCATCGCGATAGCGAGGTAGATGAGACCGCTCATGCCGATCAGGTACGGCAGGATGGTGACCAGCAACAGCAGAATTGAATACAGCAGAATATTCAAACGCGTGTAAGCGACGCCGTGCGTGACCGGCAACATCGGTATGTCGACCTTTCTGTACTCTTCGAGCCGCGCGATGGCCAGTGCCCAGAAATGCGGCGGCGTCCAGACAAACACGATTAAAAACAGCAGCAGCGCGCCGCTTGTGATGTCGTTGGTCACGGCGGTCCAGCCAAGGATCGGCGGCGCCGCACCGGCTGCACCACCAATGACTATGTTTTGCGGTGTCGCACGCTTCAGCCAGACCGTGTAAATGACCGCATAGCCGATCAGCGAGAAGAACGTGAGTGCGGCGGTTAGTGGATTAACCAGGAACCACAAAATAATCATTGAAACGACGCACAGGCTGGAGGCGAATATCAGTGCTGATTTCTCCGTGAGCTTGCCCTGCGGCAGGGGCCGGCCACGCGTACGCATCATGAGAATATCGGTTCGGGCATCAAGAACGTGATTGAAAACCGCGGCCGAAGAGGCTGCCATTGCGATCCCTATCGTGCCGAATACGGCAGGTGCGACACTGGGCCAGCCAGGGACAGACAAAAACATGCCAACAACCGCCGTGAAGACGATTAATATGACCACACGCGGCTTCGTCAGCTCGTAGTAGTCGCGCCAGTTAAGCAATGTTTCGACGTTCGCGTTCACGTAGGGTTCCGGTCAGCCTATGCGAGAGAATTTAAGGAGTCGCTTGATGTCCTCAACCATGTCGCTGGGATTCATATCCGGCTGGAAATACATGACGAGGTTGCCCAGTGGGTCCAGCAGGAAGTATCCGCCTGCTTCAAGTGCCACTGGTTTTTTGTGTCGCAACAACGATGAGAGATCACCGTCTCGCATCAATATGAGCCCTGCATGCTCCTCAGCGAGAAACACTGTATCCGGTGGTGAATCACCGTGCAAGAACACCCTTAAGAGTCGGTCCATTTCCTTGCCGAGCATTTTGCGCGACTGGCGAATGGTATAGAGCGCCTGTCGGCAGGCATCGGTACAGCGCCCGTCATCGGCGTAGATCAATACCCAGAAACCATCGCCTTTTTCGACGATAGGGGATTCTGGCAAGGCGCTAGTAACACTAATAATGGGCTCCAGCAGCGCGCCGCTATTGGTGCGCCCCTCGGGAAGGAATGCGCCCGTGTAATACATCCAGGTGGCGGCCGCTAGCGGACCGAAAAAGACCGCAGCAATGAGCAACATCTGGACTCGCGCCCAGCTGGTCTTCTTCTCGGTCACGTGTCAAATCGCTTTTTGTGGTAATTCCATACCAGTAAGGCCATCAGAACCGCCGCCATCGCAAACCACTGCAGTGCGTAGCCAAAGTGCTTGCCAGGTCCGAATTCGGACGGCACCCAATGTCGCAAGAAGCCATTTTGTTCCTGATGTTCCATGAGTAGAACGAACGGTTGAATCTCGCGGCCTAAAGCGTGCGCGACTTCATCGGCAGACGGGTAAACTGCATGCATTGGCCACCGTTGCGCCGCCTCAATTCCATCGCCCATTTTATAAGCGGCCTTCGGCAGGGACCCGGCACGGCCGCGGACCGAGACAATTTCGCCAGATAATTCCAGCGCCGCCTCGACGCCGTTCTCCGAGCGCTCGATCCAGCCTCGATTGACCAGCAACAGCGGCTCATCGGGAGCCGTTTCCAGCGGCGTCAGGACGTAGTGTCCGTAGCGGCTGTTGATAATAATGTTGTCGAGGACAATCTGGTGATCGCTGTCGAATCGACCGCTGACTTTCAGGCGCTGAAAAGAGCGAACCGGGGCACCGTGTTGCCAGTCGTTGAATTGGATCTCATCTTGGTAGGCACTTTGCGTCGCCATTTTTTCGAAGCCACGCGAAACCTGCCAGGCGCCAAGCCCCGCGAATTGAATAACCAAAAAGGTACCGACTACCAACGGTAACCAGGTTGGCAGTGGCTTTTTACTGATGTTGTTCACGTTATACTGCTGGCCCATTTCAGCTTGGCAAATTTAATGAAACTAGTCGTGTTCGTGTTGCTCGCAGCCATCGTAATTAGTCTTGGCTCCGGGCTTTTCTACTTGTCGCGAGACGATGCCGATTCCGCCAAGGTTCTAAAGGCCCTGAAGATCCGGGTTGCGTTGTCCGCGGCGCTTATTTTGTTCCTGGTCGCATCCTACTATCTGGGTTACATCCAGTAGACGAACACGTACAAAGCAATCCAGACCACGTCTACAAAGTGCCAATACCAGGCAACCGCTTCAAAGGCGAAATGTTTGTCAGCCGAGAAGTGACCCTTTAACACTCGGAACCAGATAGTCGTTAGCATAATCGCGCCAATCGAGACGTGCATGCCATGAAAGCCAGTCAGCATAAAAAATGTTGAACCGTAAATACCCGATGTCATCTTCAGGTTCAGATGCTCGTACGCCTCGTAGTATTCGACGCCTTGTAAGTACACGAAAATAAAACCAAGAATAAAGGTAGCGGCCAGGAAAATGCTCAGCTGTGTGCGTTTAGCGGCGAGCAGCGCGTGGTGCGCGATAGTAAGCGTGATGGAGCTAGTGAGTAGCAGTGCCGTATTGATAAGCGGCAGGCCGAGAGGCGACATCGCCTCGTATTCTCCACCAACCTCGCCGGGGCCGTTGGTTGGCCAGGTACTTTCATAGCCTTCCCACAGCAACAGGTTCGTAAAGAAGTTATTGCTATCGCCGCCCAACCAGGGAATGGACATGTTGCGTGCGTAAAAAAGTGCACCGAAAAACGCTGCGAAGAACATGACCTCGGAAAAGATGAACCAGAACATACCCTGGCGAAACGACTTGTCGACCTGATCGTTGTACAAGCCATTGACGCTCTCACTGATAACGGTGCCGAACCAGCCCGTGATCATGAAGACCACGATGGCCAGACCCGTCAGCATGATATAGAAGCCGGCGTCTGCACCGTTCAACCAGTTCGACACGCCCACCATAAGGAACAGCAGGCCGACGGAGCCAACGATAGGCCAGTGACTGCCATGCGGGACGTAATAGCGATCGTCTGAGTGTGTTGTCATGTTGATTCTCTAATTCGCCGCAACGCGTGCGGTGTCAAAAAACGTGTATTGCAATGTGATGGTGTCGACGTACTCGGGAAGCTCCGGGTCGACAATAAACTGTAGCGGCAGCGCCCGTTCTTCGTTCGCCGCGAACTCCTGCGAGGTAAAGCAAAAACACTCGATCTTGGTGAAGTGCTCGGCCGCAGTAGCCGGCGATACGCTGGGTACTGCCTGCGCGATCTTGTTTTCACCGGCAAGATTCTTAGCCGTAAAGGTTGCGTAATACATCTTGCCTGGGTGAACCGTCATGCTATCCGCATCGGCTGCAAACGCAAATTGTGCATACGAGTTTACGGTCGTCAGGAACTCGATTCGAATCTCGCGGCTCAGGTTTGGCGCTTCGGCAACAAGTGCGGCCTCGGCGTTGGTACGTCCGCCAAAACCCGTAATATCGCAAAACACGTCGTAGAGTGGCGGTAGTAAGAACACACCGAACGCGAAGCTGCCGATCACAATGACCAGTAGCTGTCGGACCAGCGATCTGTTTTCGTTCTTATTAGGCACGTACGACACCCATTGCTATAAAGCCCAAGAAAAATGCGAGCGCGACGACGACAAGTATCATTGTCGTTCGACGAATGTTCTTGTTGCGCTCGGCAGCAGTGACCTTTGCATCAACCATCATTAGTGAAAGCCTTCTTCTTCGCTGACGACAGGCGGCGTATCAAACGTGTGATACGGAGCCGGTGAGGGCACCGTCCACTCGAGGCCTTGCGGGTTGTCCCAAACTTTTGCGGTGGCTTGCTTGCCGTTTCTCGACGTTAGCAAGACCCAGACGAATAACAGCTGCGACAAGCCGAAGCCGATAGCACCGATACTCGCGACGGTATTGAAGTCTGAGAATTGCGTTGAGTAGTCAGGAATACGACGCGGCATACCGGCTAACCCTAAGAAGTGCATGGGGAAGAACGTCAGGTTGACGAAAATCGTTGATGCCCAGAAGTGCATCTTGCCGAGCGTCTCGTTGTACATGTAACCCGTCCACTTCGGCAGCCAGTAGTAGGCACCCGCCATGATGGCGAACACGGAGCCCGGTACGAGTACGTAGTGGAAGTGAGCAACCACGAAGTAAGTGTCGTGGTACTGCACATCCGCCGGCGCAACCGCCAGCATCAGGCCTGAGAAGCCGCCGATCGAAAACAGAAACACGAAGGCCAGTGAGAACAGCATAGGCGTCTCAAAGGTCATCGAACCGCGCCACATGGTCGCGACCCAGTTGAAGATCTTTACGCCGGTCGGAACCGCGATCAACATGGTTGCGAACATGAAAAACAGCTGGCCGGTTAGCGGCATGCCAACGGTAAACATGTGATGGGCCCAAACGATGAACGACAGGAACGCGATACAGGACGCGGCGTAGACCATAGAGTCATGACCGAACAGTGGTTTGCGCGAGAACACCGGAATGATCTCGGAAACAACACCGAACGCCGGCAGAATCATGATGTAAACCTCGGGGTGACCGAAGAACCAAAAAATATGCTGGAACATGACAGGATCGCCGCCACCGGCCGCGAGGAAAAAGCTGGTACCAAAGAACTGATCTGTCAGTAGCATGGTGACGGCACCTGCCAATACCGGCATGACCGCGATCAGCAAGTAAGCCGTGATCAACCAGGTCCAGACGAACATCGGCATTTTCAACAAAGACATGTGCGGTGCGCGCATGTTGATGATCGTAACGATGACATTGATCGCACCCATGATGGACGAAATACCCATCAGGTGAACTGAGAAGATCAGGAACGGAAACGAATCACCGGTCTGCAATATGAGCGGCGGGTACATGGTCCAGCCGCCAGCAGGCGCGCCGCCCGGCATGAACAGTGTCGACAACAAAATGCTAAACGCGATCGGCAGAATCCAGAATGACCAGTTGTTCATGCGTGGCAGTGCCATGTCGGGCGCGCCAATCATCAACGGGATCATCCAGTTGGCCAGACCAACGAACGCCGGCATCACGGCACCGAATACCATGATAAGGGCATGCATGGTTGTCATTTGGTTGAAGAATTCGGGATGCATGAACTGCAGGCCCGGAATTGCTAGCTCAGACCGAATAACCATCGCCATTGCGCCACCGATGAAGAACATCGTGAGGCTGAAGATAAGGTACATCGTGCCGATGTCTTTATGGTTCGTTGAGTACAGCCAGCGACCGATGCCTTTTGCCGGGCCATGGTCATCGTTGTCATGAGTCATTTCTTATTGCTCCGCAGCTTGGCTGTTAAGCCAGGCATCAAAGGCTTCGGGTTCGACGACTTCGACAACGATCGGCATGTAGCCGTGGTCCTTGCCGCACAATTCGGCGCACTGACCGCGATACGTGCCGGTTTGCTCGGCGCGGAACCAGGCCTCGTTAACGATGCCAGGAATCGCGTCTTTCTTGATCGCAAGATCAACCACCCACCAGGAGTGGATGACGTCGTTGGAGGTGAACAACAGGCGAACTTTCGCGCCGCGCGGGACAACGACTGCATTGTCGACGTCCAGCAAGTAGTTCTCGATAGAATAGGGGTCGATACCGGATTGCTTGCGACGGGCCGCGAGGCTGTCACGCGACAGACTGGAGAAAAACTCGACGTTCGTATCTTGGTACTTGTAGTGCCACTTCCACTGATAGCCGGTTACAACGATTGAAAGGTCGGGCTTGCGAGAGTCCTCAAGCTTAACCATGGTCTCAGCGGTTGGAACAGCCATCAGAATCAGAATGACGACCGGAATCGCGGTCCAGATGATCTCCGCCGTCGTGCTGTGCGTGAATTTCGCCGGTTCGGCGCCCCTCGATTTACGGTGCATGATCAGCGAGAAGATCATCACGCCGAAAACGACAACAGCGATCGCCACGCACCACCAAAAAACCATCATGTGGAGGTTGTAGGTCTCTAGACTGAGTTCAGTCACGCCTTTGGGCATATTGAGCGCCCAATCAGCTTTCGCCGTGCCGGCCAGAACGAGGCCGAGCAAGCTCAAAAACAAATTTCGTATCATTGAATGTTCACCTTGCGAGCAGCAATTGCCGTCGCAGTACCTATGTTTTCCGGATATGATGGATTATCGAACGGGTGTGTTCTGTATGGCCCGAGAACACCGGGCACCCGTCTAAAAAGCTCGCGAAGTGTACTCAAATCGCGTCGGCCATGCAATGCCGGATAGCCGCTAGGGAAAGAGTGAAGTGGTTGTTTTACAATGACTTACGGGCGAGACGGATTCGCGAATTGAATCAGTTCGGTCGTATCGGTATGCGCCCGGCGTCGATACGGTAGTTTGATGCGTCCATTTTTGGCCCGGCACCCCAACAGTGGCCGAAGACGAGTTCCAGCTCAAAAGACATTTTTCCGTCAACGGCATCGGCCTGCAGCGCTGATTTCATGCCCTCGAAGCGCTTCTTGCCCGTCAGGCCGGGCGCCCGCTCGCCCGATGCGTTTCGTCCGCCGACGGATGTCAGGTCGTTGAAGAGCTCATCGCATCCACGGTAGCTAACGCCCAGGCGGTCGACATCGAGCACGGGATCGCTAAGACCCGAGGTCACCAACGCGTCGCCGAGATTGTGCATATCCGAAAATCGATTGACGTGTGGCCCGTTGTCCACGGTCGCCCAGGCTCGGTTGAGTTCCTGAAAGCTGTCCGGTCCAAGCGTGGCGAAGGCGAACAGGCCGCCTCTTCGCAGGACTCTGGCGACTTCTTTGAACACGGGCGTTGGGTCGTCAAGCCATGGCAGCAGCATATTCGAGAAGACCACATCGACACTTTCGTTCGCAAACGGAAGTTGCTCAGCACGCGCCTGAGCGAAAGTCGTTTTCGCGAGCCATTTTTTTTTGCTCCTGCCGATCTTCAACATATTGGCGGCGAAGTCGACAGAGATAAGCCTCGCACCTTTGAAGCGTTTTTCCAGTGCTCGGCTGGCGCTACCCGTCGCCGCGCCAAGGTCGACGACGCTGCTCGCATCGACGAGGAGTCCATCGAGCCGCGACAGCAAACCATCTCGAGTGGCCGCATGCACGAAATCAGCGCCATCAAAACTTTGCGCGGCCCGTTCGAAGCGCCGCTGAATGTGTTTCTGGTCCAACATTCGCGGAACGGTAGCACGCTTTCATGGCGGAACGCTCAAATACGCGACGTGTGCTTCTGCCCTACTTCGTCCAGCCTGAAACGATGAAAATTCTGGACTTTCTGGCACCGCCTACGTGTGCATTTTGTGGCTTGCCGACGGCACCACCAGAGAAAAGTGTTTGTGCCGCCTGCTTTGCCGACCTGCCCTGGAACGAGGCACCCGTCTCGACATCGCCCGGAATTTTCGACGCCTGTATCGCCATGCTCAACTATTCATTCCCGGTCGACGTCGCTATCAAGGCGTTGAAGTTCAGTCGCAAACTCTATTATGCGCCCGCCTTTGCGGAGGTCCTGTTGACGGCAGAAGCGCTGTTGCCGACAGACATTGACGCCCTCCTGCCCGTGCCATTGCATTGGCGTCGCAAGACGCGTCGTGGATTTAATCAGGCGACGGAGCTCGCCAAGCCAGTTGCCAAAGTGCTCGGGCTACCGATCGTGCGTAGCGTGACCCGGCCGAAGTTCACGCCGTTTCAATCGGGATTGCCTGCAGATGAGCGGGCGAAAAATCTTCGCGCCGCGTTTGCGGCCACACGAGCCCAGCAATACCGGCACGTACTTATTATCGATGACGTTGTAACGACGGGAGCGACGGCGGTAGAACTTGCGAAAATAGTTTTAGCGGCAGGAGCGCTCAAGGTCAGTGTTTTGGCTGTCGCCCGCGTGTAGTTCCAGCAATGTTCGCGAACCGGATAGGTCTCTACCTGGACTGCAACATCGTGAGAATTTGTCGAATATGTTTTTTGATCGCGTCAGCCTGGAATAGATAGATCAGGGGGAAGATCAGCAGAAAAGGCGTAAAGCCGATAAACACCACGCCGATACCGAGTGCGACGAAGACTATTTTCTTCATGCGGTTCGATAACGACAAAAACAGTTGCCAAATGTTTGCCCAACTGTTCTCGTCTGGTCGCACATCGCTAGTGGATTGCGCGCGGACAGATTGGGTGCCGACCGTTGCCACGGGATGCGTGCTGTGCGACACGTCTCGAGGCCGCGATGGGTGTGCCTCGTGGGAAAGATTTTTCGGCGTTGTCCGAGCGGCGTCACCGCGAAGCCCCCGCATGATCGCACGCGCCTGACCGCCCTCTATGCTATTGGGTGATTTTCTTATAACGCTTAGCGCAAGGCGCTTGGCTCGCGCCGCGTACTTTTTCTCGTCGGTCGAACCCGGGCTAATGTTCTGAAACGCATGCTGGGCATTGCGCAGCAACTCTTCCACATCGGCCATGGCCTAAGCCACCACAGCTGGGTTGAATGTGTAGTGCAAAACAATGCCGATAAAAACGACCATACCGATGTAATGATTGTGCAAGAACGCCTCGAAGCAACCGACGGGCTGCCGGTCCCGTGCCAGCCAGAGGTGGTAGGCCATCATCAAGGCCGCTATTAATACCGACAGGTAGTACCAAAGGCTCAGCTCAGCGCGAAAGCCGATCAATAGCAATGCGATGAGCATAAGCAGCTGCAAGCCGGCGACGACAAAAATATCCACGTCACCAAACAGTATCGCTGTCGACTTTACGCCGACCTTCAAGTCATCTTCGCGATCCACCATGGCGTAAAACGTGTCGTAAATGACAGCCCATATCATGGCGGTGCCGAAGACCAGCCAGGCAAGCTCGGGCGTCTCACCAGTCTCTGCGGCAAACGCCATGGGTACGGCCCAGCCGAAAGCGGCGCCAAGAATAAATTGCGGGATGGATACAAAGCGTTTGACGAACGGATAGGCGACTGTGAGGCCCGCCGCAACGATCGCTAGCAGCTGTGCCGGGCGGTTTAGCATGGTCGCAAGACCGACAGCGATAAGGCTGAGTGCGGCAAAAAGTACCAATGCTTCGAGAGGCGCTACGGCACCCGATGCGATAGGCCGCGTTCGGGTTCGTTCAACGTAGGGGTCGATTTTTCGATCGACATAGTCGTTTAGCACGCAGCCCGCAGAACGCATAACAATAACGCCGAGAGTGAAGACAATGAACAAGCCCTGATCGGGCGTGCCTTCGCCCGCGAGCCACAGAGCCCATAAGGTCGGCCACAACAAGAGCCAGATACCGATTGGTTTCTCGATGCGCATGAGCTTGCCGTAGTTGCGAAGCTGACTGATCAACTCGGGCGCGAAGTTGGGGGCGAGAAGCTTGTTCATGGACTCAAGTCTACACTTTCCCGTATCGGCTGGCGTCACCTAACCAACGGCGCACGATGGCGGCAGCCTGGATTTCTCCTTGCTTGAGAAGGGCCTCCGCGGTGATCTGAACCTGAGGCATCAGCTCGCCATCGCGAGCGAGATTCGCGATCCTGTAGTCTGGCAAGCCGGTTTGTTTTGTGCCGAGCAACTCGCCAGGGCCGCGCAGTTCAAGGTCACGTTGTGCGACAACAAAACCGTCGTTGGTGTCGCGTAATACCGTAAGCCGTTGCTTCGCGATTTTCCCGAGCGGAGACTTGTACATCAAAACGCAGTGGCTTAGTGCGGCGCCCCGGCCAACGCGACCGCGCAGCTGGTGCAATTGCGACAGGCCCATACGTTCGGCATTCTCGATGATCATTAAGCTTGCGTTGGGAACGTCCACGCCGACTTCGATTACCGTCGTCGCGACCAGCAACTGAATCAATCCATCTTTGAAAGCCTTCATGCCGCGTTCTTTTTCAGCAGCCCGCATGCGACCGTGGACCAGGCCGATGCGAAGCTCCGGCAGAGCCTCGCTCAGCATCTGATAACTCGCCTCGGCCGCTTGATAGTCGAGCACCTCGGACTGATCTATCAACGGGCAAACCCAATACGCCTGCTGGCCGGACTCGCAAGCGAGTCGAACACGTTCGACAACCTCGGCGCGGCGGGTCTCGGGAAGCGCAATCGTTGTCACGGGTTTTCGGCCCGGCGGTAGCTCGTCGATCACCGACGTATCAAGGTCGGCGTAGGCGGCCATGGCGAGCGTTCGCGGGATCGGTGTGGCGGTCATTACGAGTTGGTGTGGATGCCCATCTTGCGATACGCCCTTGTCTCGCAGCGCCATTCGTTGGTGAACACCAAAGCGGTGTTGTTCATCGATGACCACAAGGCCGAGGCGGTGAAATTCGACGCCCTCTTGAAACAAAGCGTGCGTACCGATGACCAGCGGCGCGCTACCGCTCGAGATCGCTTGTAGCGACTCTCGTCTGGCCGCCACTCGCTGGCTACCGCTCATCCATGTCGGGGTGATGCCCAGCGGTCGAAACCAATCGGAAAAGCTACGTAAGTGTTGCTCGGCGAGAATCTCGGTCGGCGCCATGATCGCCGCTTGCACGCCGCAGGCAATCGCCTTAATGCAGGCAATAGCGGCCACGACCGTCTTGCCGGAGCCAACGTCGCCCTGGATCAAGCGCATCATAGGGTGTGGTTGGGCGAGGTCCGCGAGAATATCGTCGACGACCCGATCTTGCGCTCCGGTTAACTGAAACGGCAGGTCGTTCACGAAGCCGCTAACGTCTTCGTTGCCGTCACTTAGTGCGATGGCATCTTCGCTCGCAGCCAGCGCGCGCAGTTTTCTGAGGCTGAGGTAGTGTGCCAGCAGTTCTTCAAAAGCCAGGCGTTGCTGGCAAGGGTGAGTCCCGGCAAGTATTTTT
>Ga0256847_1000982_pt1 | contig 15809 bp, 16 predicted proteins | sample TeddybearmetaG_FD_189099 | JGI IMG/M metagenome (GOLD analysis project Ga0256847, IMG submission 189099) | Hydrothermal vent microbial communities from East Pacific Rise, Pacific Ocean - Teddybear | ecosystem: Environmental > Aquatic > Marine > Hydrothermal vents | place: Pacific Ocean: East... | reverse complement strand
GCGAATAATAGTTATGAAATTGTGCAACATGAAACGTTTGCTCCGATATTGTATTTATTGAAATATTCTGGAGGCGTTGAAAACGCTATAGACATTCAGAATGGAGTAGTACAAGGGTTATCATCGGCTATTATGACGAATAATTTGCGTGAAGCCGAACGTTTCTTATCAGTTGCTGGTTCAGATTGCGGAATAGCAAATGTAAATATTGGAACCTCAGGTGCGGAAATAGGCGGTGCTTTTGGTGGAGAAAAAGAAACTGGTGGCGGTCGTGAATCTGGTTCTGATGCTTGGAAAGTATATATGAGACGTCAAACAAATACGATTAATTATACCACAGATTTACCTTTAGCACAAGGTATAAAGTTTGATTTGTAACTCAGATTTAGAGAATAAAAAACCTTGTTTCAATGCCGAACGTTGTCGGGAGGAACAAGGTTATATTGACTTGATTAAACTAAATAAACCGACTCAATACTATAAATTCAAACATTTGGCAAATATTGTATGAAAAATGTAGATAAACAAGGGGAAAAACCCCCAATTTTAAGGGGATTTTTCCCCTAAAAAAACTTCCTTTACGCATTTAATATTGTAAAATAAAAAGTCCACTAGCTCCAATAGATATTATTAGAACTAGTGGACTTTTTTACTATCAAAGAAAAGATATCTAATAATCCAGTCCGTAATAATCCATTACTTCATTAAAATTATTAATATCTATTCCTTTCGCTTTTAACTCGCTATAAACACTAGAATTACCAGCACTTTTATTAGTTGATTCTATCAGTACGAATCTAAAATCTGTACCATTGCCAACATAATTAGCACGTATGGTTATGCTTCCCAGTTGTATTGATTGAATAAATAGTTCAAACCCACTAAACGAAAGAGGTAAAGCAAACCAAGTAGATTCTCCGGAATTTCTTAAATAACCAATAACGACCCCGCTATCTAAAATGTCTTGATTTAATTCAGTTACAGTAAGAACCTTTTCGCCAGCAACAAAAGAGACGTTTTCTAATAGTACTGAAATGACATTTGCGTTACCGTCTTGTCCATTTGTACCATCTTGCCCTGTGGCACCAGGGAGACCATCTACTCCATCTTCGCCAGTACACGAAAAGATAAACATAATAATTAGTGTCATAAACACGTATTTCGTTATTGAAATTACATTTTTCATAATGATTTATTTTAAGATTTATTTTAATTTGAAAACCCTAAAATTAAAAGGATTTTTTCATTATTAAGGTGGATTTTAATACTATTTTAGAATAAAATAGTATTAAAACCGTTTATTTTAAACGTGATTTTTTATTTTTGATTGTTAAAATGGCACACCATTTGCCATATTTATTGTGATAATCGAATAATTATCAACGATTTAAATTTAGAAATTATGAAAAAACAACTACTTTATATACTAATCTCTTTGGCTTTCTTAAGCTTTATGGGGATTTCTACTCAAGAAGACAGATGGAAAGCTCCTGTAAAGTCTAAGGAACTAAGGAACCCTGTAAGAGTATCTACAAAAGCATTGTCCTCTAAAAGAGGAGCTAAAATATTTAAAACCAGATGTATGATTTGCCATGGTGCGAAAGGTAAAGGCGATGGTATTGGTGGAAAAGCATTGACTCCGAAACCTCAAAACCTAACTTTGAAAATGGTTCAATCTCAAACAGACGGTGAATTATTCTGGAAAATTACCAATGGTAGAAATGATATGATAAAATGGGGCCCTATCCTGTCAGAAGAACAACGTTGGGATCTAGTGAATTATGTAAGAACCCTAAATTAGAATACATCTCTTTTTATAAATTTATTGATTCAGAAACCGTACGTTTATTGTATTGTAAATGGTATAAAAACAAGGACTAATTAAACAAAAAAACGTATTTAATTATAAAATTTTATGATTGAAAAGAGTTATTTCGTTTTTTATTGTAAATTGTGATTTCGAAAATGTAGGAGTTTTCGTATCAACTAAAATTGCTAAACATGAAAAATTGCTCTGAAAATTCACCTTCTTATGTCCTTTTTGGAAAGGAAGCATTGTATCACTACAACATCTCTACACAACATCTTTTGAATGCGATTAATATTGATTATACGATTGACGTATTTACTGAAATTGAGAGTTTCGAAAAGGAAAAAAATAAATGGAATGACTATATAGAGATTGATTACCATGAATATTTAAAAATCAAATCTCACTTAGAAAAACAACCTAACTTTTTGCTAAAAATAAAGAGAAAAATACTTTTAGGAGTAGGAATTTTTAGTTGATATATAATTTTAGGTAGAACTCAGGTTTTAAGAAGATTGTTGATTGTACTTTATTTTTCGAAGTATACGTAAAACTTCTTTTAAGTTTATATATGCAGATTTATCGGTTAATCCTTTTAAATAGGGTTTAGCATCTTCAAGTTTCTTTTTTGCGTCTTTAAATCCGTTTAAAGAACAAATCATATAAGTAGCGGGTAATTGTTGTAAATCTTCAATATCATGGTTACTTAAAGGCAGATTTTTTTTAAGTTTCTTTAGAATAGCATTGTTACTATTATAAATGTGCCGTAGTACAACTGCATCATAAACGGGAGGCTTAAAGAGTAATTCTGTGGCGATATCGTATATTCCATTATCTTTAAAATGAATGATTGTTTTTTCTAATGGATAATAACCATGGTCTTTATCAATCCCTATTTGGAGGTATTCAGTAATGATAAATGATTGGCTGTTATATTCAATTTCAACTTCATCTAAGGCAGAGTAGAATAGACGAATTTGTTCATTTATTAACTCAATATCAACTCTAGAATACAGAAATTTATCATTTACCTTCTTTTTTATACCAGCCCAACATACTACAAATTGATCTTTAAAAACCTTATAGGTAGGATGTAACTCCTTTCTATGTTCTTCAATAAAATCAAAAACACCATTTAAGGTAAGTTCAATATTATTTCTGGCATTTTTTTCTATAGCATTAACGATGGATTCGTTGGTGTTTTTTAAATCTATTTTAGTTACAGGCTTTGAATTACTTCCTTCCCTAAAAAAGAAAGTATTTTTAGGGTATTTCCAGATACTCTTTTTTAATGAAGTAACTTTTTGTAGTTGGTTTATGGTTACCAACCCGACAACTTTGTAACGGGGCAATCGTGGAAAAGCAACATTTTCGTATTGAATTTTAGGAGGGTTTTCAAAATAAGCATTTACTAGATTTTGAATTTTACTATCATCAAAAAAATCAACACCTATTATTTTATTAGTTTCATCTTCAATACCAATTACGATATAGGAATTGTTTTTTGGATTTGAATTTGAAAGGGCACAAACATGTTTTAAAAATTTAGCTTTTCCTTCTTTAGAATCTAAATTTAGCTGAACTTTTTTATCATAAAAAGTATTCTCATCATTGTAAGCTAATAGGTTTTTAATTAAAAGACGTTTATTAATCATGAAGTAATAATATGAAATAAAGATACAAAAAAACCGCCTCAGAATTTCTGAGGCGGCGTATTGGTTGAAATGAATCAACCAAAATCAACTAACCAAACCTTATCTTTATATTTTTAATTGTCTTTTCTTTGTTTTTCGATTTACTTTAAATCGTTTTCTATCTTTTTGTGTACCTTTTTCAGAAGCATTTTTAAAAATGATATTACCTCTACCATTAAAGGTATATGTGGTTCCTGATGTTACATGAAATAAATCTATCTCCTCATCGTTTATAACGCTCAATTCAAACTCTTCATTGTCAAAGAAATCATAATCTAATGTTAAAATCTTTACGTCATCAAAACCTGCTACATCAAAGATTTCATATCCACCAACGAAATCCCAATTAATAAAGTCAATATTCGTGCCAAACTCATCTTCAGAAGACCTAAAGGTTGTTAAATTTTCAGGCGTAAACTGTAAAAAGGTTTCATTATCAAACTCGTTTAAAGCACCTTCTTGACTCGTATAGGTTTTCTCCCATGCAACATATTCTTGTAAAAAGTACTCTATATTATCATAGAAAACAAAATCATAATCAAAGTTACTTTTTTGATAACCAATTAAGTAATAAGATGTGTTTGTATAGGTATCTCTTACTTTAATTTCGTTATTAGACAACTGTACCACTTCTAAATCTATAAACCCATCAAGGTTATGATCTACTTCAAGCACACCATTAATTGTTTCGTAATATCCTATGTGATCTCCATAACCATTACCAACAGAACCTAAACCGACTAAGTTATTGTTTGCTAACAAACGTCCGTTTTGAAATGAAACCGTAAAAGCTTTCGATAAAAAAGGAACATCGCCATTGCCTGTAGTTTTATTATAATCTATATACCACAAATCATGAGAAGTTACTAATTGTTCTAATGTAATAGAATCATCAAAGCCATCAACGGTAACTACACACGATGTAAATAAAGTGATAGTTAACAATAATCCTGTAAGTAATTTTAAAGTTTTCATCTGCACATAATTTAATATTTCTATAGAGTAGAAACCAAACTCTGTGCCAAAAAACATTTAAGGGTAGTAAATAGGTTTTTCTTTTGTAAGATTTGTTATCTTATAATAATGTTTCTTTTCTTTTATAAAATAACTTATAACACACTCTTTATCAGTCAATTCAAATGGAAATGAAGTAGAGATATCAGGCACTTTGTTTGCCATTTCTTTTCGAATATCTGAATGCATAATAATATTTCTATCTGTTACTATAGCGGTTACAAAATTACCAGTTATTGTATGTTTTTTTTCAAAACTAGAAAAGTTTAATTTGCTCTTTTTACTTTTATAAAAAATGGAATCAACGACAATTTTGTCAGAAATAATAGCTGTTAATTCTAACGTAATTAAGGTTCCTTTTGAAGCACCTCTTCCACCTATCCAATCTTGATGGTAAGCCTTAGTAATGGTGAAAGGTGTTTTTTTTTCAAATTGAGCACTGCTACATTGTGTGAATAAAGTCATTAAGAGTAGACTTGCGATTATGGTTGTAAATATTTTCATCTCTTTATTTTCTTTTAGAATACAATTAAAATGCCAAAATTAATAAGCGCGCTTATTGTTGCCTTCGTAAAAATTAATAAAAGCATTGTTTACCACTTTAGTACCTCCAATAGTAGGATAATTTCCTGTAAAATACCAATCTCCCGCATTTTTAGGGCAGGCTTCATGTAAATTTTCAATTGATTGAAAAATAACTTTTATCGTTGCGTTAATAGTTTTCGTTTTCAATATTTGAGCAATTTTATCAGAAATTTGTTCAGCTGTAAAAGGTTTGTAAAAATCACGTACATAATTTTCAATCAGATGATCTTTCAAACTATCTTGCCGTTTACATTTTTGGTAAATTTCTTCAATAATATGAGTTTGATTGGTTTCTTTTAACAACTCTAATGCCGCTTTAAAAGCAATAAACTCTTCTAATTTTGCCATATCGATACCGTAACAATCTGGGTATCTTATTTGCGGAGCCGAAGAAACAATCACTATTTTTTTAGGATGTAACCGATCTAGTATTCTGATAATACTTTTTTTCAAGGTTGTACCACGCACGATACTGTCATCTATAATAACTAAATTATCAGTTGGTTTTACAACACCATAGGTTACATCATATACGTGTGCTACCAAATCATCGCGGCTATTATCATCAGCAATAAAAGTTCTCAACTTAGCATCTTTAATAGCTATTTTTTCTAGACGAGGTCTTTCTGATAATATTTCTGTTACCTTTTCTACAGATAGGTTACGCTTTCCTTTAAGTAACGTTTCTAATTTATGCTCATTTAAATATTCTTCGGCAGCTTCTGCCATTCCAAAGAAAGAAGTTTCAGCAGTATTTGGAATATAAGAAAAAACGGTATTTTTAATATCCTTGTCTATATTTTTAAGTATAGCAGGGAAAATAAGTTTGCCCAATTTTTTACGCTCTTCATAAATTTCTGCATCACTACCTCTGGAAAAATAAATACGTTCAAAAGAACATGCTTTTTTCGGTAATTGCTCCATGATAGGTTCAACGGAGGTAGCACCATTTTTTTTAATAATTAAAGCATGGGCTCTATCCAATTCATGAATGGTATCATAATCTACATTAAATACTGTTTGAATTACAGGTCTTTCAGAAGCAACAACAACTACTTCGTCATCCTTATAATAATAGGCAGGTCTTATACCAGAAGGATCGCGTAAAACAAATGCATCGCCATGACCTATTAACCCAACCATTGCATAACCTCCATCCCAGTTTTTAGAGGCACGTTGGAGTATTCTTTTTATATTTAATTCTTCTTCAATAACAACTGAAGCTTCTTTTTTACCAATCCCTTTTTCTTTGCATTGTTGGTAAATATCAGAAACTTCATCATCTAAAAAATGCCCGATTTTTTCCATGATAGTTACGGTATCGGTATTTTCTTTTGGATGTTGACCTAACTCAATTAACTCTTGTAATAATTCATTAGAATTGGTCATGTTAAAATTTCCAGCAACAATTAAGTTTTTATGTTTCCAGTTATTTTGCCGAAGAAAAGGATGGACACTTTCTATACTATTTTTACCAAAAGTTCCATACCGAACGTGACCTAAAAATAAATTACCGACATAAGGCATATTTTCTAACTGCCATTGCACATCGGTTTTTTTGGTTGGATTTTTCTCAAGAACACTATTTAGTCGTTCATTAATTTGAGCAAAAACATCTTGAATAGGAGATTGTTGATTAGATCTGACTCGACTTATATACCTTGTTCCAGGAGCTACATCAAATTTAATACTTGCAAAACCAGCACCGTCTTGTCCACGATTATGCTGTTTTTCCATCAATAAATACATTTTGTTAATGGCATAAAAAGAAGTGCCATATTTTTCTTGGTAGAACTCAAGTGGTTTTAGTAATCGTACTAATGCAATTCCACATTCATGCTTAATAGCGTCACTCATATTTTTAGCAAAAAAAACCGCAATAAAATTGCGGTGGATTATATTAAGTTAATTTTATTTCAAATTGAGTTAATTGTTTGAATTGATGTAAGCGCTCTAATACTTCATCTTTGGTGAGATTGACCATTCTATCAGTTCCAAATTTCTCAACACAGAATGAGGCCAAATTAGAACCATAAATCACGGCATTTTTCATATTTTCAAACGATTTATCTTCTGTTTTAGCAATATACCCTGCAAAACCACCTGCAAAAGTATCTCCTGCTCCTGTAGGATCAAAAACTTCGGCTAATGGCAAAGCCGGTGCATAAAACATTTTATCACCATTCACTAATAAAGCTCCGTGTTCTCCTTTTTTAATAACCACGTATTCTGGACCCATTTCATGGATTTTTTTAGCCGCATTGACTAAAGAATATTCACCACTCAGTTGTCTAGCTTCTTCATCATTAATGGTAATAACATCAATTCTTTTAATCACCTTTTTTAAATCTTCAAGAGCAGAATCCATCCAAAAATTCATAGTATCTAATACTACTAATTTCGGTTTTTCAGTTAATTGATCCAATACACTACTTTGAACTGCAGGATGCAAATTACCTAACATGACTACTTCAGCATCTTTGAAGTTTTCAGGTACAACAGGATTAAAATCAGCCAATGTATTTAATTCAGTTATCAAGGTATCTCTGGAGTTCATATCATTGTGATATTTACCACTCCAAAAGAAAGTTTTACCACCTTTTACAATTTCAACACCTGAAGTATCGATATTTTTATCATTTAATAATTGTAAATATTTTGTTGGAAAATCATCACCAATAATTGAAACAATACCAGATTTAATACCAAAATGTGAGGCAGACAAGCCGATAAACGTAGCTGCGCCACCTAAAATTTTATCAGTTTTACCAAATGGAGTTTCAATTTTATCAAAAGCTAATGTACCTACTATTAAAAGTTTACTCAAAGCTGATCTTAACCTTCTTAACTTGTCTCACCTTTGGAGGAAGAGAAGGAATTTTTATTAGATTAATATTACTTTTTTACTGTAATTTTGTACTTTCATACAAATACCAGTCTATGATTCGGTGCAAAAATAAGTTTTAATAATGACTATCAAAGAAATACAAGAAGAAATTGTAGATGAATTTTCAATGTTTGACGATTGGATGGAACGCTATGAATATATGATTGAATTGGGGAAATCAATTCCGATAATTAAGGAACAATTTAAGACCGATGATAATATTATAAAAGGTTGTCAATCTAAAGTATGGCTATACGCAGAACTTAATAATAATAAAATTGTGTATTCAGCCGATAGCGATGCAATTCTAACAAAAGGTATTGTGGCAATCTTATTACGTGTTTTTTCCAACCATACACCTCAGGAAATTTTGGATGCAGATACTTTATTCATTGATGAAATAGGTTTAAAAGAACACCTTTCTCCAACGAGAGCAAACGGACTGGTATCTATGATAAAACAGTTGAAATTGTATGCTGTTGCATATCAATCAAAATTAATGCAATAGCTGTTTCTTTTTATACTTAGTAGATTTAAATAAATTTGAGTATTTTTGTCCTTATTTAGAATGATTTTAAAAAAAGAGAAAATGACTGAAGCAAAAGTACAGGAAATAGGTGATAAGATAATTGAAGTTATAAAAACCATTTATGATCCAGAAATTCCAGTTGATATATACGAATTAGGGTTGATTTACGATGTTTTTGTAAATGAAAATAATGAGGCAAAAATATTAATGACACTTACCTCTCCAAATTGCCCCGTTGCAGAAACCTTACCGGTTGAAGTTGAGGAAAAAGTAAAGACGTTAGAAGAGATTAAAGATGCTGAGGTTGAAATAACTTTTGACCCCACATGGACACAAGATATGATGAGTGAAGAGGCAAAGTTAGAACTAGGGTTTTTGTAAAAAAGAACCGAGATAAAAGAGAAGAGAAAAAAGACTTATACCATTGCAAAACGAAATAGTAAATAGAGTTGCCTCAAGCAAATTAATTACAATAGATCTTGAAGATTTTTATCCTGAAGGGAAGCGTATTCTTTTTGATATTTCAAAATGGTTATTTGAAGGGCTAATTCTTAAAGAAAAAGACTTTAGAGAAAGTGTTGAAAATCATGATTGGAATCAATACACAGATAATTATGTTGCATTATCTTGTTCAACCGACGCTATTATTCCTTCATGGGCATACTTGTTAATTACTACAAAACTGAGCCCGATTACTAAAAAAATAGTGGTAGGAAACCTTGTCTTATTAGAAACTATTATTTTTCAAGAAATTATTTCAAACCTAGAAATAGATATTTATAATGACAAACCAGTTATTATAAAAGGCTGTTCAAATAAACCCATCCCGGAAACGGCTTCAGTCCAATTAATTGAAAAACTACAACCCGTTGCCAAGTCAATTATGTTTGGCGAAGCTTGTTCTAATGTTCCCTTATATAAATTGAAAAAATAGGCTTTCTATATTCGGCTAAGGAATAATTCTTATTTTTGCCCTCAAACAAAAATTAATTTAAAATCATGAGGAAATTATTACTATTACCATTTGTAATGATGTATGTGCTCACATCTACTTATGCACAAACATTTGAGGAGTTAAAAGCAGAGCAGACTCCAAAAAAAGATTCAATAGCGGTATTACAGGCTAAAGTTGACGCCATACAAGGTAAAATAGATGCTTTACCAGGATGGAAAAAAGGTGCCTTTGGTACTATTGGTGGAACCCTATCAGGATTTGATAATTGGTTTTCAAAAGGAACACCAAACTCATCTACCGGAAATATTGGTTTTACGGTAAATGCTTATGCAAATAATTTACAAGAGAAATTTTTCTGGAGAAATTCAACAAATGTGAATTTAAGTTGGGTAAAATTTGATGATAAAGATATTTCAACGGATGATGATAGTTTTCAAGAGGCAACAGATGTTTTTACTATTACTTCTTTATATGGTCGTAAGCTAAATGATAAATGGGCAGTTTCAACATTAGGAGAATACAGAACAACCATTCTAAGTAATTTTAATGACCCAGGTTATTTAGATCTAGGTATTGGTTTTACTTGGACGCCTATTACAGATATGGTCGTGGTAATACACCCATTGAATTATAATTTTGTATTCAGTAAAGGAGATGCCGTTTTTGATTCATCTTTGGGTGCAAAAATAGTAGCCGATTATACAAAAAAAATAGGAGATATTAATTTTAAAACAAATTTCTCTACCTTTCAGAGTTATGAAGGATCTGATTTTTCTAACTGGACATGGACCAACTCTTTTGGTTATACACTTTGGAAAAAAATTGGTGTAGGGTTTGATTTTGGATTAAGACAAAACAAACAAGAAGCATTGAATTATGAATTGACAAGACCTATCAATCCATTGCCTGGTGCTACATTTGATAGTGTTGACAATAAATTACAATCATACTGGTTATTTGGTTTGAATTATGCCTTATAAATAAAGGAACTATTATTTTAAAAGCTCAAAAAATTAAAATTTTTTGAGCTTTTTTTAACTCCAAACGAAAATTATACCAGATTGCTTCATATTTGGCACAGAAATTTTAAGTTAATACAAGGTTAACGGAATGATTTTTATAAAAACTTCAGGATACTTACCTTATTTTTGATGTATGCTTAAAAGAATAAATGTATTAATAATAGCTTCGATTATAGGTCTGGTTGCCCTGTCAGTAGTTCAAGCATATCTTATAAACAATACCTATAAATTAAGAAAAGATGCGTTTATTAATGAATCACGTAAAGCAATTTCTAGAATTGATGATTTTTCTCCTCAATTAGATTCTATCACCGATATTTATCAAGAATATATCTTAAGAACACTGGCTGATTACAAAATCAACCATCTAACAAAAAAAGAAATACTTAAAAAGATAGAATCAAAGTCAGATTCTTTGAACCAAGGTTATATAAAAATATATCATGAAGAATTGGATAAAAGAAACATCCCTTATGATTTAAAGTTTCAGAAACGGATAAAGTCAATTATCCTGTTAGATAGTATTCAAAATGACACCATTTTTTTAAGTGACACTAAAACACCAAAAGTGCATTTAATAGGCGATATATTTGAGGAGAAAGATGGACATAATGTTAGTAATTCTTTATGGTTGACAGATTATACTTTTAATTATGATAAAAATGGAGAAACAGCTTCGGTGTCGTATGATTTACATTTCGAAATAGAAGATATAATGAATATAGATGGTTGGGAAAAAATTGTTTTCAGCCGTATGAAAGGACTTCTAATATTATCGTTTCTAATTTTTATTTTTGTTATTGCACTCCTCTATTATTCTATTAAAAGTTTAATTACTCAAAAGAAAATTGCAGATATAAAAACCGATTTTGTCAATAATATCACACATGAATTAAAAACACCTTTAGCAACATTGTCATTAGCCACTACAATGTTAAAAAAAGAATCGATTAAAGCACAACCTGAAATGGTAGCAAACACAATAAATACGATAGAAAGGCAAAACAATCGTTTACAAAAATTAATCGATCAGGTATTAAATAACAGTTTAGGTTATAATGAGATAACGCTTACGAAAGAAGAAGTTGTTGCTAGTAAATATATCAATACAGTATTAGATGATTTTTTACTTTCAGTTGAAGATAAAAAGGTGATGGTAACTAGAAACATAACTCCTTCTAATCAAGAAGTTTTAATTGATAAATTCTACTTTACAACAGCACTGATGAACGTGCTTGAAAATGCAGTGAAATATAATGGAAATGATATACAAATTAACTGTGTAACTACAATTAAAGAAAGTTTAATAGTATCTATAACAGATAATGGTATAGGAATTTCAGAGAGAAATCAACAACAATTGTTTGAGAAATTTTTTCGAGTTGGAGACACAGAAGTTCATAATGTAAAAGGCCTTGGTTTAGGTCTGTACTATACAAATCAAATTGTAAAAGCGCACAAAGGAAAAATAGAAGTAAAGAGTATGGCAGGAAAAGGCACCACATTTACTATTACTATTCCATTAATTTAAACCTATGTCAACTGTAATCAAACATATTTTACTTGCTGAAGACGACAAAGATTTTGGAAATATTTTAAAGCAGTATTTAGAAATATCATCATATACGGTTACTTGGGCTAAAGATGGTAAGGAAGCATTAAAACTGTTTAAAAAACATATTTTTAATATTTGTGTTCTAGATGTTATGATGCCGATAATGGATGGTTTTACCTTAGCTGAAAAAATTATTGAGTTAAATCCAGAAATGCCTTTTGTTTTCTTAACTGCACGTAAAATGAAAGAAGATAAATTAAAGGGATTAAAACTGGGTGCCGATGATTATATTGTAAAGCCTTTTGAGGCAGATGAGCTTGTATTGCGCTTGAACAATATTCTTAAAAGAACTACACAGACTGTTTCAACTACCTCAGAAGTTCAGATGCTTAGTATTGGAAAATACCAGTTTGATACACATCGATTTGAGTTAAATTGCAACAATAAAAAACAGCAACTAACAGAAAAGGAAACTGTCTTAATTCAGTTTTTATTTCATCATAAAAACCAATTATTAAAACGAGAAAAAATCTTAAATTCTGTTTGGGGAAACGATGATTTTTTCTCTGGTAGAAGTATGGATGTTTTTATAAGCAGACTTCGTAGATATTTTAAAGAAGACCCTAACATTTCTATCGAAAGCATTAGAGGAATAGGGTTGGAATTTAAAATAAATTAACCTACGGATAACACTAACGTGAATTTGACACAAGAAAACACACACCTAACTAAATATTAATCACATACGTCTTTGCGAAGGAGGTACGACTGTGGCAATCTGACTATCAATAAACAGATTGCCACACTTTACTTTAAAAAAGTAAAATTCGCAATGACAACGCATTTTAAGCTACGGGTTATTAGTAGTTTATTTTCAGTATTATATCGAACTCGCATCATCAGAGTTAAAGATAGGTTAACGCTACCGTTTTTAACATTAAAACCAATATGAGGTAATACATTTGTCTCAGAAAATAATTAAAAACAAACAGTCATGAAAAATTTAATTTTAGTAGTAACTCTAATTTTTAGTCTTAGTGTTTTAGGACAATCGACTCCGAGAACACCTAAAACGCCAACGACAAAAACTACCTCAAAAAGTAAGACATCGTACTCTATTAGCATACACGATGATGATGATTCTCATACAAATAGCTCGGTATCTGTAACCGTATCTGATGACTCTTTTAAATTCAAAGCAAGTTTTCATAAGTCGAAAACAGAAAAGATTAAAAAAATAATACTAGATAGACTGGGTAAAGAAAATATAATTGTTAAAAATGGCACTTATTTATGGAATAGAATTGTCAATGGAGATGAAGTTTTTGGATGTAGACTTAGCAAGGGTCATCTAAAAATATTTCTTAAAAAGGATGAGATGTCGACTGGCTTTTACAATAAGGTTGAGGCCTTAGGTAAAGAGCTTAAATATGCAATTTCAGGAACAAATTTTAAACAACAAATCAAAAGGGATTCGAATAGAGCCCAAAGAGATTTGGAACGCGCCCAACGCGATTTAGAACGGGCTCAAAGAGACCTTGAACGGGCAAAACGGGACTTAAAACGAGCTAAAAACAATTAATGTAAAGTTATTATATTAGTTAAAGAAGGTTTAAAAAGATAGAAAAGCACTCGTTTGAGTGCTTTTTTTATACTCTTATTTTTCCTTTATCTTTGTTGCTAAATAAAAATATTTATGGGCTTACTTATTTTCTATGCATCGATTTCTATCTTTTTCTCTTTTTTATGTTCAATTCTTGAAGCTGTTTTATTAAGTCTTACACCAACATTTTTGAGTGTAAAAAAGAAAGAAGGAAAAGCGTATGCTACAAATTTAGAAGCATTGAAAAAAGATGTGGATAAACCCTTGATTGCAATACTTACTTTAAATACTATTGCACATACCGTAGGGGCTATTTTGGTTGGTGTACAGGCAGAGCAAGCTTTTGGTTCAGGAGATAATATCGTTGGTATCGTTTCAGCAATTATGACAACACTTATTTTGGTTGTTTCTGAAATTATTCCTAAAACTATTGGTGCAACGTATTGGAAACAATTGGCAAATTTTACAAGTAAAGCCCTTAACATATTAATTTTTCCATTAAAATGGACGGGTATTCTATGGGTATTACAATTAACTACGAAATTGATAGGAGACAAAGGACATCATGGTAGTGTGCTGAGTCGTGAAGATTTTCATGTTATGGCAGATTTGGCTCATGAAGAAGGTGTTTTTGAAGAATCAGAATCTAGAGTAATTAAAAACTTATTAAGCTTTAAAACTATTTTAGTTAAGGATATTATGACACCTCGTACCGTACTGAAAATCGCTTCAGAAGACCAAAACATTAAAGATTTTTTTGAAGAAAATAAAAAATTACGATTCTCTAGAATTCCTATTTATAAAGGAGAAACTGATAATATTACTGGTTATATTTTAAAAGACGATGTGTATAAAGACCTTGCCGAAGATAAAGACACTAAAGTATTAGCCGATTTAAAACGAAAAATATTAGTTGTAGATAGAAATGTGCCAATTCCTAACTTATTTGAGAAACTTATTCAAGAAAAAGAACATATTTCGTTAGTTGTTGACGAATATGGTTCTATAAGTGGTCTAGTATCCATGGAAGATGTCATAGAAACGCTTTTAGGACTTGAAATCATGGATGAAAGTGATATAGATTCTGATATGCAACAACTTGCCAGAGAAAATTGGGAAAAACGAGCTAAACGCTTGGGAATTATTGAGGATAATAATTAGTGCAACCTACAATTCCTTTTAAACCCATATTACCTAAAATTAGTAGCAAAAAATATATTTTATGACACAACTTCCTAAAAGAATATGTTTTATAGGAGCAGGAATAATGAGCGCTACATTGGCTGTAATACTTAAAAAATTAATTCCTGATGCAAGTATCGATATCTATGAACGATTGGATAAAATAGGCGCAGAAAGTTCTGACGCATGGAATAATGCAGGAACGGGTCACTCTGCTTTTTGCGAATTGAATTATACACCTTTATTGGAGGATAGTAGTGTTGATATTTCTAAAGCATTACGTATTAGCCAATCTTTTGAAGAATCAAAACAGTTTTGGGCATATTTAAAAGAGCAGCAAACCTTTCCTAACAATACCCCTTTTATCAATGATATTGACCATATGAGTTTTGTTTGGGGAGAAGAGAATATAGCTTTCCTAAAAAAAAGATATAAAGCCTTAACAGCATATGCCATGTTTGAAGACATGTTGTTTTCTGAAGATTTTGATGAAATTTCAAAATGGATTCCGCTAATGATGAAAAATAGGGCTAGAAGTGAAAAAGTAGCCGTTACCAGAATGCCCATTGGTACCGATGTTAATTTTGGTGCGATTACTCGTGGTATGATTCAATATTTGGAAACGTTAGACAATGTTACGGTTCATTTAGGACAAGAAATTCAAGATATAACCAAACAACACAATGGAACTTGGAAAATTGATATTGAAGACCTTTCACAAAAGAAAGACTATGTGGTGACTGCAGATTTTCTTTTTATCGGTGCAGGAGGAGGAGCATTGACCTTATTGGAAAAAACAGATATTCCAGAAGGAAGAGGATATGGAGGTTTCCCTGTAAGCGGACAATGGTTACGATGTACTAATGAAAAGGTAATTGCACAACATGAGGCTAAAGTGTATGGAAAGGCTGCAACTGGTTCACCACCAATGTCAGTTCCACATTTAGACACTAGAATGATGCAAGGTAAAAGG
>Ga0256847_1000981_pt1 | contig 15824 bp, 10 predicted proteins | sample TeddybearmetaG_FD_189099 | JGI IMG/M metagenome (GOLD analysis project Ga0256847, IMG submission 189099) | Hydrothermal vent microbial communities from East Pacific Rise, Pacific Ocean - Teddybear | ecosystem: Environmental > Aquatic > Marine > Hydrothermal vents | place: Pacific Ocean: East... | reverse complement strand
TGGCTTGCCTCATTTCTGAATTATTCAGTTCTGTCGGGAGTTGGCTCCAATTTTTTGCTTTTTGGAAAAAATATAACCACTCATCTTCTTTGTTGAATTGCGTGGAGGTCTTTTGCCACTTGCTTAACTCCAAGATATGAATGGAGAGGTGTTCTGATAATTGTACCTTATTGACGGGGTCATACGCTTGAAAATGGTGGTGATGGTGTGGCGACTCGTTGAACAGTGTTTTCTGCAACAACCAAATTGAAATCATCGGTTTTAATTGATTAAAATCATCCCCACTGCCCAACTGTGATTGATAGATATCACTCCAAGTATACAACATGCGCGCGGGTAGATAAGTAAACACCGCGAGTTGGACTTCAATCTGATAGTGCTGTCCTTGGTGGTCTTTCACTTTGACATCAACAATGGTTAATTTATCACTGAGGAAGGCTTTTTCATTGTACGGGTTGAGTATCTCAATATTTTTGATTGGGATTTTAGGTTTAAGAATGGCATTGAGAAAGTGAATGGTTAAATTGGTATTCTCAGGGGCACCCAAAAGTGCTTTGAAAACACAATCGACCATGGGATCAATCGCGCGTTTTATCATACGAATGCCCTTTGTGATTGAAGTATGGGACCTATGTTAGCACAAAAAATGCGGCCTTCGGAATGGCTGCAACAGGCTCAAATCATGCAGTACTGGACGCTGCTGATGGGTAACGCTAAACTCGCCGCGGGTGCAGGCTGAAGCCTCGCATGCTGCTGTGCGATGTATCGACGATGGGTGCAAATCAACATGACGTATAAAAAAGACGTGGTTTTCATTGGGGGTGGTCACAGCCACGCATTGGTGCTCAGAATGTGGGGGATGAAGCCCTTACCTGGGGTGCGTTTAAGCTTAATCTCTCCGCAGGTACTCACACCATACTCTGGGATGTTACCGGGGTTAATCGCTGGGCATTACACGCTGGCACAAACACACATTGATCTGCGTCGGCTCAGCGGTTTTGCTGGTGCCCGTTTTATTCAAGCGGAAGTGACGGGGGTGGACTTGCAACAACGGACGTTGCAGTTTGCGGATCGAGCCCCGTTGGGTTTTGATGTCTTGTCGATTAATTGTGGTATCACACCGGACTTGTCCCAACCGGGGGCAGCAACGTTTGCTTTGGCGGTTAAACCCATCGCGCATTTTTACCCACAATGGCAAGCTTTAGTCGCGCGTTTAAAGGCCATGCCGGGCAACACGCCAGTCCAACATCTTGCCGTTGTTGGGGGCGGTGCGGCAGGCGTTGAATTGATTTTAGCCATTCAATTTGCGTTAAACCAGCACGCGGACATCAACATGCCATTGCATTTCCACTTAATTCAACAAGGCTATGGGCTGCCAGAAAACTACCCGCGCCGATTGCAGCAGACAATGGCGGCACTATTCAAAGCCCGATGTATTCACGTGCATGAGGGCTGCAATGTGCTGGAGATCACAGCCACATCGGTGGTTACGGATCAAGGCGTGATGCCGATGCACAGCGTATTTTGGTGCACCCATGCCAAAGCCAGTGCTTGGCCGCAAGCATCGGGTCTGGCGGTTGATTCACACGGGTTTATTACGCTCAATGACCAGTTGCAATCGCTCAGCCATGCGTGTGTGTTTGCCGCCGGTGATATCGCGCACCAAGTGAACCACCCACGGCCCAAAGCGGGGGTGTATGCCGTGCGCCAAGCCCCGGTTTTATACCAAAATTTACGCCGGTATGTGCAGCAGAAAAACTTAATCCGCTATCGCCCACAACGCAGTTTTTTAAGCCTGTTGGCTTGTGGTGATCGATTTGCTTTGGCGCGCCCGAAAACCCAACGACCGATGCTCAGTGGTCGCTGGGTCTGGCGTTGGAAAGACCGGATTGATCGCCGCTTTATGGCCTTGTTTGAAGATTTTCCGCCGATGCCGAACAATACCCCCATCGATGACAGCATGCACTGTGGGGGCTGTGGGGCCAAAGTTGGGGCGCACATCTTGCACCGAGTACTCCGAACGTTACAGCCTTACCCGAGTGAAGACGTGATCCTCGGTTTGGCCACGCCAGATGATGCCGCCGTGATTCGGCCACCTGCGGATAAACTGCTGGTACAAAGCGTGGATGTATTTCGGGCGTTATTGGATGACCCTTATGTCTTAGGGCAAATTGCGGCACACCATGCGTTGAGTGATCTATTTGCGATGCATGCGCAAGCACACAGTGCGTTAGCCATTGTCACTTTGCCCTATGCCAGTGCCGACATCATCGCGCGTGATTTACTGCAATTAATGAGTGGTGCGTTGAACGTCCTCAACCAACACCAGTGTGCGTTAATTGGCGGCCACACCAGTGAAGGGCCGGAATTAAGCATCGGGTTTTCGGTGAATGGATTCGCATCGCCGCAGACGTTACTCAACAAAAGTCACTTACCGCTTGGGCATGATTTAATCTTGACCCAAGGTTTAGGCATTGGCACTTTGTTTGCTGCGCACACGCAGCTAAAAGCACAAGGGCTTTGGATCGAGCGCGCCATCCAAGCCATGTTGCAATCCAACCACGATGCCGCAACCATCTTATCTGAACATGCGGCGACAGCCTGCACGGATGTGACCGGTTTTGGTTTACTCGGGCATGTCTTGGCCATGCTGCAAACAAGCGCCGCCAGTGCGACGATTCAATTATCTGACTTACCGCTCTTGCCGGGTGCCAAGGCCTGTGTGCAGCAAGGCATCTACAGCACATTACAGGCACAAAACCAGGTGGCACAAAGCGCCATTGTGAATGCTGCGGATTATGTGTTGCACCCACATTATGCGTTACTGTTTGACCCACAAACCTCGGGGGGATTGTTGGCGGCCGTCGCCCCAGAGCGCACACCGTCTTGTTTGCAAGCCTTACACCAAAGCGGATACGAGCAGGCATGTGTGGTGGGTCGAATCACCGCATCAGCAAGCACCGAAAGCAGCATTCGTTTAACGTGACAAAACGTCAACAAGTATGGCAAAGTAGGCTTTTTAAACAATGAAGTAATCTGATGTCGCATTTTATCTCTAAAGTATGTCTTGTTATTATTGTATTACTGCCTATTGCCAGTGTGCATGCCGGGGGGCAGCCTGAAGCGTGCACCACCGCCTGCAAAACACCGTATGGTCAGATTTTAGGCACCACGGCCCATGGCATTACCGCCTACTCAAACTGCCGTGCTCAATGTGTGATTTTTGAACCGAATCGTTATCAAGGCACCTATACGGGCATCAAATGGCAATGCGTTGAATTTGCCCGGCGTTGGTTATTGCGTCGTCATGGCGTGGTGTACGGTGATGTCGACATTGCCGCCGATATTTGGGATAAAATTAATTTTTTCACCCGTGTTGTGGATGCTAAACAAATACCGGTGAGTGCGCACACCAATGGCTCAAGCCGTGCGCCAAAGGTGGGTGACCTGCTCATCTATGCCAAAGCATTATGGGGCACAGGGCATGTGGCGGTGATCTTGGAAATTGACCCTGACGCCGGTGTCCTCCGGGTTGCGGAGCAGAATTTTGCGAATAAACCCTGGGACAGTGAATATGCCCGAGACATTCCCTTTATCAACAAAGCGGGTCATATCTGGGTGCTAGATGCGTATCTACTTGGTTGGAAAAGCCTCACAGTGCAGTAGGCTTGTGTACCCAATAGCCTTGAATCGCATCCACACCTAAGTGGCTTAAACACGCCGCTTGTTCGGCGGTTTCCACCCATTCCGCAATGGTTACAATATCCAAACTGTGGGCCACATGACACAACGATTCGACCAGAAATTGGTCGTCTCGATTGTGCACAATATCGCCGATGTAAGCCCCATCAATCTTCACATAATCAGGCTGTAGCGAATTCAAATAGCCAAAGCAAGTAAACGCCTGGCCAAAATGGTCTAAACCAAAGCCACACCCCAGTTGACGTAAACGCTGAACAAACGTTTTCAGTGCGTCCAAATGCTGCACCACGCCAAACTCTGAAAACTCAAACAGCAAACGTGGCGTGATCGAGGGTAGGGCACTTAAGCGCTGTTGTAACCACTGCATAAAATCCGCATCCTGCATCGCCGCCGTATAGACATTGATGGCGTATTGATCCTCACCCGGATGATCTTCTAAATACTGGATAATTTTTTGAATTTTCAACTGATCCAATGCGCCCATTAAATCAAACTGCTCGGCCATTGGAAGCACCGCACCGGCAGGCCAGACCTTGCCGCTATCGTCGACCAATCGAATCAAGATTTCGTGGTGTAATGGGGTGTTATCGGTGGCTTTAATGACTTTTTGTGTGTGCAGTTGTACGTGCTCGGCGGTGATCAGCTTGCGTACAAACTCACCCCAAGCAAGGCGGCCCATACCGTCGTTTGATTGCACCGTGGTTTGATGCACGTGCGATTGATTGGGTGCATTATTCGCTTGTGCGGTGCGTAAGGCTAAATCGGCCTGGGCTAACCCCTCGGACACGCTGATGCGATCGTTGCATAAGGTCGCGCCGAGATAACACACATTGGCATTCGGGGTGATGCCTTGGTGGTGTAAGGTACTTAATTGGTGGCACAACTGAGTGGCCATGCTGGCGATGGCGGCCGGGTTCTCAATGGCGCTAAACAGGCCAAAATCCGCCCCCGCGATTCTTGCCACCAAAGCCTGTGCCGGGACGCTGGCAAGTAAGTGTTTGCTCGCAGCCTGAACAAATTGGTCACCGGCTTTAAAGCCCAAAGTATCATTGATCTGCTTCAAATCCACCAATTGAATCACACACAACGCATACTGTTCACCCGCTTCCAAATGCGCCAGGCGGTTTTTCAATTGGCTGATAAAAAAACGACGATTACCCAAGCCGGTAAGGCTATCTTGATAGGCCATCTTGCGCATGCGTTCGGTGGATTGCGCTTGTTTTTCAAACGTGGCTTTGACCTTTTCTGTCATCTGATTCATGGCCATCACCACACTGCGTAACTCGGTGGTCTTGGGTAAACGGTGCTGGATTTGGTAAGTCCGATTGGCCACCGCATCGGCTTGCATCTGTACGCGTTTCAGGGGTAACAGCAAAAACCGTAAACCCACGCTCAATAACACCAAAACCCCGAGTGCGCTGAGTAAAAACCACTGAGACAAACGTACCGTGGTTTTCCAAAACTCCTCATACGCATAACCGGTGTGGCTTTTGACGCGTATCTCACCACTCTGTGACCAAGCAGACATCACCTTTGCACTGGCCTCCGGCCCCTCAAACGCCACCCAATCTTCAACCCAAGCAGGGACACTCTCGGGGATATCGGTCAGCGATTTTTCTAACAGAATGCTCTCCTCTAACGAAAGCAAAACAATTTTTTCATAATAACCCCGATCAAAAATGGCATTGATCATCAACTCCATCGTGGCGAGGTCATCGGTCACGGAATATTGTGACAACGACAAACCCAACGAAGTCGCCGTATCCTGTGCATGGGAGGCCAACTGGTTTTGTAAAAACAATTGGGTGGTGCGCATATTCACCGCCAACGTCCCAAAAAACATGAGCACAAATAACACAGAAATGCTCAGCACGAGTTGTTTATAAAGGGTCATTTGCCTTCCTGATGAATGCGTTCGACTAAATCCACCCACAGTTTTAAGCGCGAGGATTTACCCACCAGCCGCCCTCGACCACGCGCCTTGGCTAACCACAAGCTTTCCCCATTAAACGTATACACGGGTTTTAAATCTTTGCGTTCAGAGGCGGGTTTAATCTGTTTGTTGAGGTTATCCAAAATCACCGGTTCTGCGCCTTTTTTATCGTAATACGTCAGCACCATATGGGCTTGATTCAATTTAATCGCCTTCACATAAGTCAGGCTCATCTTGGCCATCGGCACACCGAGCTCGCGTAAGGTAAAATATTTTGCCACGGAATAATCCTCACAATCGCCCCCATCGGTGGCGAGCATTTCAACCGGTGTCGCCCAATAATCTTTTTTACCCCAATGTTTTTGATCAGAGATGAAACGGACTTGATTAAAAAAATCATTGACCAACTTTAATTGGGCTTGTTCGGATTGTGTTTTGTGGGTGTTAATCAGCACCTTCCAAGCCTTAACCCGAGTGGCCGCAGCACGGCCATAAGTCTGCTCCACATACTGGTACAACGCTTGAAATGTTTTGTCTGCCCACACCCCGCTAGAACCGAGCAAAATGCACAGCATCAGTGTGCCGACACGGTGGGTAATGCGATGCCATTGCATGAGTATACCGATGATCCTGCCAGAGTCCGTTGGTGCTCTTTGCAGTATGGCACAGATCTGCACATTGCTTGACAGCCCAGGCCAGTGTGGGAAGATGGCCGCCAATCATTCTGCGATAGGGAAATACAGTATGTCAAAGCCACCATCAAAAATTGTCAGCGTTGGCAAAGCTGGGTTTAAATTATCCGGTAAAATGGGCATTGGCGCGAGCGCTTGGGGGCTGAGTATCGCCGCCATTTTTGTGCCTGTGGTCAGTGTCTTTATGATCTGGGCATCGTTGGTCATGGCGATCATTCATGCGGGCGTGGGGGGCTTATTATTCCCAGTGTTAACCCTGCTCACAACCGTGGTCAATCGGTGGTACTTTAGTGTGGTGCCGATGGGCTTGATCTCTTGGGGTGTCACCCTCTTACTCATGCTGGGTGTGATATTTGCGCTGAAAATGGCCATACAATCAAAATTCGACGCGTAATGGCCAACAACAACGGATCACAAAGGAGGCGACATGCAACTGTGGGTTGATGCGGATGCTTGTCCGAATGTCATTAAAGACATTTTGTTTCGAGCCGCAGAGCGAAAAAAGATTTCAATGACGTTGGTGGCGAACCAGCTCATCCGCACGCCACCGTCTCGCTTCATTCAAGCGATTCAAGTGGCGCAAGGGTTTGACGTAGCGGACAACAAAATTGTGGCATCGTTAAGTGCGGGGGACTTGGTGATTACCGGCGACATCCCATTGGCGGCGGAAGTCTTGGAAAAAGGCGCACATGCGCTGAATCCACGGGGGGAATGGTACACCGAGGACAACATTAAAGAACGTTTGAACATGCGTGATTTTATGGACGTGATGCGGGGCAGTGGCATGGTATCTGGCGGCCCACCGCCGCTCGGTTCAAAAGAACGGCAAGCGTTTGCGAATGCGTTGGACCGCTTTTTAGCGCAACAAACCTAACAAACAAACCCCTGACTTAAGCTTAAAAATATGGCCTTCAGGAACATAATAATGAGGTTCCTGAAGCGTTCAACTGATCAAACCAACACACCATAATGAACACGCAAATGGCGTTAAAATTTTGCCAATACGCATCGTTGACGGTATTAAGGCCATGGATGCGTTACACTTTTTAGATAGTTAAACGTTGTCCTGTGAGGCACCATGATCGAGAAACAATCCAGTGCAGACCTCACCGAATTTCGGCAAAAGGTCTTGCGCAAAATTCAAGCGCAGTTGAGCCAACCTGTTTGTGTGAAACTGGTGAAATATTTGGGTGATGCGTTACAAGCCGGCGCGGATGCAAGCGCATTGGCAGCGGTGTTGTGCAGGCCTTCAGATACACTGTTTGAGGCATTATTGGCCTCTGCTAAAGCTTGTTTTGATGTATTGGAGGAAGCAGAAGAAGAGAAAAGTCCACTGATTGTGGCGTTAGAGTATATGCTCAATTGGTTGCTGTTATTAACGGTAGATGATCGTTGGATTAAACAGATGGGTGATGCTCCCCAGGTGGTCATACCGATGAAAACTCGGATTGGGGTTGAAATTGTGGCTTCCAGAATTCAGGCTTCAACCTGTGGTTTTGAACATGGTAAACGTGGGCATGATTTGATCGGGACAGGTATGTTGTTGGATGGTGCTGATATACGCTGGCATACACCAGGTGCGATCAATGAGATCAAACGCAGGTTGTGGCGGTTCATCCGGCAGGAGTTACCACCTCGGAGATTTACAGAGGCACACGATAATCAGTTGAATACGTCTATTGGGGCTCGAAAAATAACGCAAGACAAGCATTATTTAAGCATTCCTTTGTTATCCGGTGATTACCCATTAAAAGGTGAAGATAGCTATGCGTTATTAAAGGCGCAGTTGCCGAATTTGACGATTATGTTCGTTGGTGAAGGAGGGAGTGAGGGTGTTTTTGTGTTGGATGAGCGGGCCTTAATGGCTTGGGTCAGCGAGATTTTTGGTTATATTCGGGGGCAAGATGAGCAGTTTCTGGATAACCCGCAAGATCAAGTCAGTGATAAAGGCAAACGCATAGAGGCTCTGGCCACATTGCGCGGACTGGTACAAGATTTTTGGCAAGGTACGGGGAAAGACTGGATACCTTGGTGGGTGGTTGAGTTTCTTGATCGTGCCGAAGCTTGCGAAAAACAGGATGTTTCGTCTTGTTTTCGCGTTTTGCAAGCCTTTATAGCCGAGTGCTCACAATCAGAAGAGCGCTTTCCTTGCGGTATCGTTGAAGAGACGGCTAGATTTTTTGTAGATTTAATGAGTTATTATAATAGCAATATTGCGTCTGTTTCTGCGGGGCCGCTGTACGCGCGTTTGCCATCACTTGAGTGTACTCAGTCAGCATATCAAATCAGGCAAGATCGAGAGGCTTTGCCGTTGAGTTTGAGGCAGGTCGCGATTGCTGATTTCCAGAGTATAGACCGGGTGCAATTGTTTGACCTACCGGCTGATGCGTCTTGGGTGGTCATTGTGGGTGAAAATGGGGATGGTAAAACCTCTTTTTTACAAGCCATCGCACTGGCATGTACAGGGGATCATGGTGCGCAGGAATTGTTTCACCAAAATACAGAAATCAATGTGGAGTTATTGGCCTATGGGAAAGATGACGAAAGTCGATGTTTTCGGTATTTTTCCTGGGATGAAAATGAGAAATATAGCAATACGGTGTCTAAAAAACGACGCTTTAAATCGTTAGATCGTCAATTGGAGAAACAACAGTGGCACGATGATGTGGCTGATTCCCAGCGTAAAACTCAAGCGAGCATCCCTCATATTTTAGGTTACAGTGCATCCCGATTGGAAGTACAAAAAGAGCGTCCAGATGAGGGGAAAAATAACCCTGTACATAACTTGCTTAAGCAAAGTGGGCGTTTGGAGAAGTTTGAAACATGGCTGCAAACACAAAAACTTGCTTTAGATAACTCGAAATATACCGATGCACAAAAAACCGTGATGCGTCGACAAAGTGAATCTGCCCGAGCATTACTGTGTGCGTTAACCCTTAACAATATTGAAAAAATCGAAATTCAGGGCGAAAACGTTTGGTATCATGAAAAAGGTTTACCTATTTGTTGGGAACACCTGTCGACAGGGTATAAAAGCATGATCGCCATGATAGGAGATGTCTTGATTCGGTTATTTGCGAGCCAGCCCACTGTGGATGACCCAAAAGAATTACGGGGTTTGGTGCTAATTGATGAGATAGAAACACATTTGCACCCGAAGTGGGAAATCAAGTTGCCGAGTTTGCTGTCAGAGTGTTTTCCCAAAGTCCAATTCATTGGCAGTTGTCACAGCGCGCTGCCTTTGTTGGGTCTCCCCGCCGGGGCTGTGATATTAAAGGCTTCCCGAGACAGTCATAAGCGCGTTCAAATACAGCGGCTGGATATTGATCTGGCCAATCTAACACCAGATTTGATTTTAACGTCGCCTATTTTTGATTTGGAATGGTTGCTTAGTGCGCAGAACACTGATATTGCAGACGCACATACACAGAGTTGCTATAAAGATATGCGGGAGAGTCAAAGGAAGACTCAAAAATTAGTTGGCCTTGCGCCCAAAATGAATCGCGTTTTTGCGCAATATTTGGATGAAGCCGATGATTAAGATTTGGAAGAACTATGATCACGTGCCGGAAGAGATCGCATTAACATTCCATGATATTGAAGTGCTTCGGTGTGGCCAAGCGGTATCTAAACAATATCAAAAGGATGAAACTTCCATCGGTGATCTGAGCACGCTTCGCGGTATGTTAAGGCACTTGTATCACTCGACCTGTGGATATTGTGAGGGGAAATTTCCACCCTATCAAATCGAACATTATCGGCCCCGAAAGGCCAAACCAACAAAATCGGCCATGCAGTGGGAAAAACATGCGGGATACGCTTGGTTATGCCATGAATGGAGTAATCTACTGTATAGCTGCGGTGCTTGTAATGGTGGGAAATTAAATCAATGGCCTATCCACGTATCTGGGCAGAGAGTCCAAAAGCCGCCCGCAGAATTTCAAGATTGGCGAGCCAATGCCACTATCATGCAAGGTGAGAAACCTTACTTGCTTAATCCTGAGTTAGATGCGCCAGAAGAGCACTTGTATTTTTGCCCCACGGGGACAATATGTTTTGCCACAGAGCGAGGTGAAGAAACCATACACCTGTGCAAGCTTAATCGATATGATTTAGTGATACGGAGTAGAAAATATATTATTGATCAGGCTCGGGAAGACATTCGCCAGGCGTTGTTAAATTTTGACCAAGGATACGGGGGGCAACGTTTATCTCAGCAAGCATTTAAGCAGAAACTCACGGACTGTTTTAAGCCGTTAATTTGCCGGCTTGTTCAGGGCCAACTCCATACGGAACCGTTCTCTTTGTTGCATTGGCATATTTTGCATGACATAGAGATTTTTTGCATCGCCCAGTTACCGCAAGAGATTAGAGCTATTTTCCAAAAAATGGCCCCTCTTTGGCGAGACATTCAATGCGAGTTTGAGGAACAAGTGAGAATCGCATTATTGAAAAACAATATGCCAGAAATTTTTACGCGCTTGATGGCGATAGTCGAGCAACAGGCTGTGTCACAGGAGAAATTTAATCAAGAGTTAAAATATTTATTTATCCCGGTATTTTACGATTTTGTCTTCTTGCTAGGTGGGAATCAACAACAGTTTTTTCACAACATTGAGGGGTTAGCCCCGATCCAACAAAAATTACTTAAACAAGCGTGGAAACTGTGCTGCCATGACGGCCGTTGGCGTTTTCAGCCGATACGGCAAACACAAGGGGTTTCCATTCGGCTTAAGCATGCAGGAAAGGAGGCTGGAACATGAGTGCGCAAACCATTCGGTGGTTGCATTTGTCGGATTTTCACGTTGGCAAAGATGCGTTTGGGCAAAAACAGTTATTTACTGACATACATCAGCACGTCACCGATCAGATACACAAAGAGGGTGCGCTTGATTTTGTGTTTATCACGGGGGATATCGCTAATAAAGGGTTAAAAAAAGAATACGCCACGTTCACTCAGGATTTTTTAACGCCATTACGCAAATACCTGGGGCCGCAGTGTGAGGTCTTGATGGTGCCGGGGAACCATGATGTGGATCGAAATAAAGCCAAAACCAGCGCTCGGCAAATCATGTGGGCAAACAAACAGGTTTTTTTTGAGCCCACACAAGATGGTCTGGAATGGCGCGATGGGATTTTACCGCGTTTTAGCGCGTATCAACGGATGCATAAGGATGCCCAGGATTGGTTAGGTCATGCGCATGGTTTTTATACCCAACAGCACACCATCAATGGTATCGAGGTGGGTATTCTCGGCTTGAATACGGCTTGGTTAGCCTGTGATGATGACGATGAACGGGCGTTATCGCCGGGGGTGAGCATGGTTCGGCAAGGTTTGGAGATGATTCAAGATTGTCGGGTTAAAATCGTGCTTGGGCACCACCCGCTGAGTTGGTTGCATCTTGATGATGCTGAACCGATTGAAGCGATGTTTGAACGTGCCAAGGTCATGTATTTACACGGCCATTTGCATCGAACCAAAGCCAATCATGCATCGGCGATTTTGAATATTCAGGCGGGTGCAGCGTTTCAAGCCAGAGACGATGCCGTGTGGCGCAATCGGATTCTGTGGGGGCAGGTGGATGCGGTGATGGATACAACGGTGTCATTCAAACCCCTTGTCTGGTCTGAGATGGGGGTTGAGTGGCTAATTGATGGGGATGCGTTTCCGGCGGACAAACAGGTTGGGCAATGGTGGGTGTATCCGCTACCGGTTACACAGGCCATTGACATTACACCGACAAAAACAGCAAACCGTGTGACGCTTGAGCCCGCGCCTGAAACCGAAATGGATCACTTTCGGCAGATGGTTGTGCGCAAAGTCGAACATCAAATGAATAAACCCGAATGTGCGTCTTTGCTAATAGAATTGGCTGAGCATCTACCGGCCAAAGCCGATACGGAATCCCTGGCGAGCGCATTATGTCAACTTTCAGATCATCACTTAACGGCTTTGCTGGAGTCGGTGAAAGCCTGTTTTGATCAATTGGAATTGCAAAACGCGAATAAGCGGCCATTGGCGAATGCGGTCGAAACGATGATGAATTGGTGTTTACTATTAGCCGTAGATGCCGAGTGGATTAAAAATAAAGGGTATTTATCCCCATTTGAAGGGACGGATACGCTCTATGTAAAAATCCCCATGAGCACCCAAACCGGCATTGAGATTGTGACCTCTCGAATCAATGGCGTGGCCAGTGGTTTTCAAGCAGGGCATGGCGGGCATGATCTACCGGGTTGCGGTTATGTTGTCGCCAGCCATGAGGTGGGTTGGCACGAACCGGATGTGGTGAATGAGGTCAAACGGGCCTTGTGGAAATCGTTATTTCAAGCAGAACCACCACAAACACTCAGTGCGGAGCAGGATGCGCAGTTGAATGTGAGCATTAAATCCAGAAAAATCACCCAAAACAAACACTATCTAACCGTGCCCGTCCTGGATGCGGGGAACCCGCTGAACGATGGTCAGACGTATGCGTTACTCGTTCAGCAGTTACCCGCGTTGAAGGTGATTTTTATTGGGGGGGATGCTAACGGCGTGTTGGTGTTGGAGGAGCCGGTGTTAATGACCTGGGTCAGTGAAATTTTAAACTACCTCAGAAAGGACTAAACATGCCCACATTTTTACAGGAAACCTTAGCCGGTAGCACCCAAACGTTACCCGCCATGGGCACATGGCCCGCAACCGCCCATGTGTTCGAAGCAGAGAGTGTATACGCGATCAATGCAGCGTTGGCCGCGCAACGGCCGTTACTGGTGCGGGGGGAACCGGGCACCGGTAAAAGCCAACTGGCCAGAGCAGCGGCACACCAACTGCAACGCGCGTTTATCGCTGAAGTGGTACACGCGCGGAGTGAAAGCCAGGATCTACAATGGCGCTTTGATGCAGTAGGGCGGTTGAGTGTGGCGCAAACGTTAACGGGGCTAACGGACACAGAGCGACAAGTAAAACTGGCACCAGTAAACTTTTTAAGCCCAGGTCCCTTGTGGTGGGCCTTTGACCCAAAGAGCGCTAATGATCAATATCAATGCTGCCAATACAACCAACGCAAACCCGTTGGCGAGGCCACACACGGCAGTGTGTTGCTGATTGATGAAATCGACAAAGCCGATGCCGATTTACCCAATGGGTTATTAGAAACCTTGGGGAATGGTCAATTTTGTGTGCCGCATCGGCAGGACGAAATTGGCTTAACCTGCGCGTTACCCCCACTGGTGATCATCACCACAAATGAGGAAAGGGAATTACCGAGTGCGTTTGTGCGCCGCTGTATGGTGTTGCATTTGGCTTTGCCGACAGAACAGCAAGCCTTATTAGAGTGGCTACAAACCAAAGGCCACGCGCATTTTGGAGCGCAGTGTTGTGCGGCGGTTTTTGCGCAGGCTGCTGAGTTATTGGTGGCGGATCGTGAAGCCGCAGCCAAACATGGGGTGACCCCGCCGGGGCAGGCCGAATATCTGGATATGTTGCGGGCCGTGGTGGCCATGACCACAGACACCCAGGACGACCCCGCACGGGAACAACAACAAATTGACATTTTAACCAAGGTCAGCCCGTTTGCGTTGAAGAAATTCTCTGGGTTGAGTGGGTTGTGAGGCCCACCCGCAGCCGTGCGGATTTAATCCGTTGTTTGCACCATCAAGGTGAACGGGGGTTGCAGCAGGGAGCAGCGGCAGCCGGGTATGTGGGTATCACACCGGAACCTGAAGACAGGATCTTAGAGCCGCCCACTGTCGTGTTTCAGGTGCGCCCTGCGCAGACAAACACAGCGCCGGATCAGGGCGACCCCCCCGCCGTATTGTATGCCGTCACCGCGCAGGAAAATCTGCCACCAGAGCAATCGATCACAGAAAAACCGGCATGGTTCGAGCGCGCTATGCCGTTGCAGCGAGACGAAGCGGCGGCCAAAACGGCGCTGGCAGCCCCCGAGAAACTGGCGTTAATGCGCAATGCTCGCTTGTGGCCGTTCATTCGTCAGGTGTTAGGTGCACAGCGCGATACCTCAGCGCTCAATATGGGCAAAATCGTGCGCCAGTTGAGCCAAGGGCGGGTGCTTTCACAATTGCCCTATCGGCAGGCTTCCGGCTGGGCACTGAGGGTGCACGTGGTGCTGGATATGAGCCCGCGCCTAACCCCCTTTTGGACCGATTTTAACCAGCTTTGTGCCAGGATACAGCGGTTTTATGGGCAGGCCGGGTTAAGCATTTGGGTGTTTGAGCATGGCCCGATGGGGCCTTGCCGGTTGTGGCGGCAGTCCCACTATTACGCCGCGTACCCCATGCCTGCGGTGGGGGTGCCGGTGTTGGTCTTGAGTGATTTAGGCTGTTATGCACCGAGCGCGACAGCCGGGCGTGAATGGTTGGCCCGAGGCCGCCAATGGCGTCGGGCTGGTTGTGCTGTGGTTGCATTATCACCATGCCCCCCGCGTTTATGGCAAGACCCCGTGTGTGCACTGTTTAACGCGGTGTGTTGGGATAAAAACACCCATTTACCTCGGGCCATCAGTGCGCCTAGAGTGTGCCCGAAGGTTGCTGAGCCGGTGAGCCAGGGGGTGCACGATTTATTAACAATTTTATCCCCGGCGATTCGCATTGAACCCGAATTGTTGCGGGCTGCACGCGCAGTGTTAGCCAAGCCGACAGCTGATGTTGGCAGTGAAGGGGAGGCCTGGTTACACGCGGACATGCAAGCCTCGGTATTGTGTTTAACCTACTCGGCTGAGGCCAGCCAGCGTTATCGGGCGGCGTTCAGCCAACTGGGTCACGCCGAGCAACAGCGCGCGTTGGATTTGATTCAACAGCAGCATGCGCATCTGTCCGAAGCGGTGTTGGTTGAAGAGGCGGTGACGGCCCAAGTGCTCATGGGGCAAGCGCCGGATGAGGCATTTATACAACGTGCCGTGAAAACCTTGGATGAGGCCACTTTCCCCGCCTTTGAGCGTTGGGCGAAACGCCTGATTGAGCGCCAATGCCGCGCCGCCTGGGCGCATTCGGATGCCCTCGCCGCGCTGTATGCGATGACCTATAAAAAAGCCCTGCAAGCGGGGGATAAAACCTTACCCGCCGGTTTGTCACGCCAGCGCATTGCCTGGGTGTTGGATGCAGATGAAAGCATCACACCGTATGAGGTGTGGCAGCGAGGTGAAGCCTTAATTTTGTTACCCCCGCAAGCACAAACCGCCGGTGATTGGCAGACCGGCAGTCGCTTGGGGTGTATCGATGTGGCGCGTGGGTGTGAAGTACAACAGGCGGGAGCACCAGCGCTGAGTATCACCGTGCAACCTGGCCGTCGTCTGGCTTTGCCAAAAACGCGCATGACGTTGACCGGCGCACACACACAACTGACTCTCTCGGAGATGCAAAAACCCACTTGGGCCTCGGCCCTGGGCCAGGATGCTTATGGGTTTTTTGCTGAGTGTCGGTTGAATGCGGTGCGTCAACGCTTGCGTTGGATTGCACCGGGCACTTTTCTCATGGGCTCACCAGACAGTGAAGCC
>Ga0256847_1000980_pt1 | contig 15841 bp, 15 predicted proteins | sample TeddybearmetaG_FD_189099 | JGI IMG/M metagenome (GOLD analysis project Ga0256847, IMG submission 189099) | Hydrothermal vent microbial communities from East Pacific Rise, Pacific Ocean - Teddybear | ecosystem: Environmental > Aquatic > Marine > Hydrothermal vents | place: Pacific Ocean: East... | reverse complement strand
CAATATCGTCGACCAGTGACGGGTCAGCCATGATCTCTGCCATCGCAATGGTCGGTGCCAGATCACGCGGCTTGGCGACAATTGAGCCAATGACATAGCGGCGCGGGGCGCCGTCATCTGTCACTGCGGCCACTTGCGCCTGAATGGTGCCAGCCATAGCGCGCGCCTCAAGTGGCACATCATCGAGACGATTGGCCTGCTGAGGCGCTTCACCTCCAAGCACTTGATCCAGAACCGCTTGCCCCAGTTTTTGGACACGCTCAACTCTTTCTGATCGGCGGTCGCAGGCGCTTAGCCCGAGCAAAGCAATGCCTGATAGTCCAAAGCCTATGGCCTTCAGGTGTGCACGATATGACGTCATTCTACTGTCCCCTCGCTTGGTATCGAGAAAGGCTAGCTTAACCATATGTCCAAGATGTGGCGAGACAATTATGCGAGATCAAGCGCGCCAAGGGCTTTGCCAACCACCTCGCCAGCCGCATGGATCGCTTCCCGCGCCGGATTTGAGACCGCCGTCATGTTCATAAAGCCATGCACCATGCTGGGATGTTCGCGGATTGTGACCGGGACACCATGCGCCACTAGTTTCGAGGCGTAGGCGCGTCCTTCATGCTTTAACGGGTCCCAGCCGCACAGCACCATATGCGCTGGCGGCAGTCCGGAAAAATCATTATCCTCTGCAAATAAAGGCGACACGCGCGGGTCCATGCGGTCGACCTCCTTTTCGATATAGCTGTCGCGAAAATAGTCGAAAAGATTAGGCGAGATGAAGAAGCTACCTTCTTGAAAGGTCAGTTTCTTGGACCGGATATCGGCGAATTGAACCAAGGGATAAAGCAACAATTGGAAAGCTGGCATGGCGCCGCTGGTACGGTTCATTTCCTGCGCGACGAAAGCGGCCAAATTACCGCCCGCACTGTCGCCCGCGACCGCAATACGGTCTGGATCAAAGCCGAGAATGTCGCCACGTGTCGTGACCCATTTCCAAGCTGCTGCTGCATCCTCATGCGCCTTCGGAAAGCGGTTTTCAGGCGCGAGGTGGTAATCAATCGACAGCACACGGCAGCGCGACCCAGCCGCCAGTCTGCGACAAATCACATCATGGGTATCCAGATCGCCCATCACAAAGCCGCCGCCATGGAAGAACAGGATCGCCGGTGACGGTCCAACGCCAGCGGCGATTGGGATATACAAACGCGCCGGAAGCGGGCCATCGACGCCGTCGACGATCAGGTTTGAAATCTCCGCCAGATCGGGCAGGTCCCGTTCGACCGAGCGACTGGCGCGATAGAAGCTTTTACGCAGCTTATCTGCAGAGCCTTTCCAGTTCACATTCGGCCATTCAACCCCCGATAAGTCGGGTATTTTGAACTTGCTCATAAAATCGCGGAAGGAGTTATCTATCGCCATGACTTGACCTTGCCTCGGTTACGCGGCGATTTGAAGCCTGAAAGTGATCGATCCGGTATTGATGAAGGAAATTTGAAAAATGAAGACGGTTGATGTGTTCTGGTCTTTCCGCTCGCCATACTCATATTTGGCAACAAAACGGCTGCGGGCGCTGCCTGGAAAGTGGGATGTTCGGGTCAGGCCGCGTCCGGTCTATCCGCTAGCCATCCGCACGCCTGATTTCTTCGCCGGGATCAAGCCGCAATGGGTGCCGTACCTGATGAATGATATTGTCCGCCTGTCGCAATATCTTGGATTGCCGCTTGGAGCGATGAACCCTGATCCGGTGACCATGAATATGATGACGCGCGAAATTGCCAAGGAGCAGCCGCATATTCACCGCCTGACGCGGCTCGGCGTTTTGGCTTGCGAGGTCAGTGATGAAGCGGGCTGGGCATTTATGGACGAGGTGTCGACGCTGATTTGGTCTGGCGGGGCCTGGACAAAAGGCACGGCGCTGGCAGATGCCGCAACCCGCGCCGGGCTTGATCTGGCTGACATGGACACGCGTCAGGCGGCCGAGACCGACAGGATAACGGCCGAGATTGAAGCGGCGCAAACCGAGCAAGACAAGCTGCATTGGGGCGTGCCGCTAATGGCTTTTGAAGACGAGGCCTTCTTCGGACAAGATCGGATTGATCTGCTCGAATGGCGGCTGGAACAGGCCGGTATAAAGCGGCGCGGCTGATTAGCTCAGGAAAAAGTAGTCGGTAACCAACACTAGGACATAAGGCGTGTTGCCGTAGAAGATTTCTGGCAACAGCTCAGCCCATATCCGCCCGCGATTAGCCTCTGGTAAACTGTCGGACAGATCGACCGCTGTGACCGCCAGCTTGCACACATCTATGCTCTCAATCACGTCGCGCATTTGCGCATAGCCCTGACCCTCCGCTTGCGAGAAGGTCGCTATCTGTAGTGCCAGCGCCCACTCTTTGCTGCCGAGGGCGAGCCCTTGCTGTTGCAAAACAGTTTTGTCACGCGCGGTTTTTCGTCCGTGCTGCACCGGATATCGGCGCGCGCGGTCCGTTGCCTGCAAGTATAACCCGCCCCATTCAAGTAGCCAGCGATAGGCGTCGCTATCATACTCGAACTGCGCCAGCAGAGTGTCGATCAGATCCGTTTGGGACCGCTTCAAGAGCGTTTCAACACTGGTAGCTTCGCACCAAGGCGAGTCTGAGCGCGCCAGTGTGGCAAAGCCTGTGCGTAGGTGATTGAGGATCGCGTCGAAGTCATCTGTAGACGCGCGGCGCAGATCAAGCGCGCTTTTTTGGAATTGAGCGAGCGTGGCGCGAAGGACGAGGTCGGTAATGGCGGTCTCGCCTGCGCCGCCTTTGATCGCGGCTTGCGCTTCATAACGTAGCATCTGTGCGTCTATCGGGGCGTATTGCTCGAATTGGCGCAAGTACACAGCCGTAGCCGGGTCAGGGAGCACAGCTTCGATTGTTAAAGCCGCCGGGCCGTCGGCCTGTGTGAGTTTGGGATCGGCTTGAAATACACCGCTGATGAGCAAGGCAATGAAGACCGCGGTGACCGCAGCCAGAGTGATCAGTCCGGTACGCAGGCCCGGTTTTGAAGGATGCGGCGCAGCCATGGGATTAATTATGGCTGCACAATCGCAGGACTGGGCTGGTCATCATACAGGCTGGCGACGAGATCAGCCCGGCAATCCTGAGTTTGGCGCTGATTGACATAGCCCTTGTCAGTGATCTCACCCGCATCAATGCTCGGCGGCGCGGTCATCACCAGGAACCGTTTGATCCGGCGCGACGAGCCCGGCTCGCCCGCATTGAACGCAGCGACTTTGCTGGCAAGGTCTTTGGTGAAAGCTGCAAACGCCGCCATCTGATCGCCGCCAGCGTCGCTGATATAGGTCTCAAACGCAGCGGGCGCGGGCCACACCATCGCGGTGACGAAATTCTTGTCCTGACCGCAGATCACTGCGTCAAAGATTAGCGGCGAGCAGGCGGCAACGAAATCTGGGCGCAGGACGCCGACGCTGACCCACGTGCCGGACGAGAGCTTGAAATCCTCGCCAATTCGGCCATCAAAGATAATCCCTTGATTGGGGTCAGCCTCATCAACAAATTGCGCGGCGTCTCCGAGGCAATAATAGCCCTCATCATCGAACGCATCAGCGTTCATATCAGGCAAGCCGTGATAGCTGTCCATCACGGTTGGGCCTTTGACCCGCACTTCCAGTTTTGATCCGGTCGGCACCAGTTTCAGGGTCAGACCGGGCAAGGGCAGGCCGATCAGACCAACCCGTTCGGCCTCCCAGTGAACCACGGTAATGCCTTGGGTTTCAGTCGCTCCATACATCGTGATGATTGGGATGCGTCGGCCTGTCGCCTTGATCGCGAGGGTCTGGAGGCGGTCATACAGATCATCCGAAAGGGTCGCGCCGCCATAGCCGATCTGGCGCATATTGGCGAAGAAATCGCTGAGCAGATCATCGTCCTCCTCCATCGCCTCGGCGAGCATCGCGAGCGCGATGGGCGCGGTTCCAAACGTCGACGGTTTAGCCTCACGAACGTTGCGAATGGTCTCGCCAAACAAAGCCGCCGTCGGCTTGCCGCCATCAATCCAGAATGTTGACCCCGACCATAGCGCCGCATTGAAATTCACGTTCGAACCGGAAATATGGTTCCAAGGCAGCCAGTCGAGAAAATGGTTGATCGCGTCTGGATCAAGATCAGGATCGCGCGCGTCGTCGCGCAGGCCTTCAACGCCCGCGATCATCGAACACATCGCGCCTTGCGTCGTCGGCACAGGTTTTGGCATCCCGGTTGAGCCTGATGTGAACAAGTATTTTCCCACAGACCCGTCATGTATCTGGTCCATCGCGGCGGCAACCGCCGGGCTTGCAGCGGTTTTTATCAGGTCGCGATAGGACAGGACGTCACCGCCTGCGCCCTCAACTGCAATCACGGTGCAGCCATGATCGCCTAGCGCCGCCAGCGCGCGCTCAAACTGGGCGAGGTGCGAGACAAAAATTACCGCCGGTTTGACCGCGTTGAAACAGTGTTTCAGTTTTTCAAAATCGGTCGACAGGGTTGAGTAGGGAACAGATATCGGGGCGGCGGGAGCACCAATGGTCATTGCGGCCATCATTACCAACGCCGTTTCAATCGAGTTTCCGGACAGGATCATCACCGGGGCATCTCGCCCGGCGCCGATATTCAGGAAAGCTTGAGCGAGCGCGTCACTGGCCGCTTTACCCTCGCGATAAGTCACACCCACCCATTCATCCGATTTGGGATCACGTTGTTTCAGCCATTCACGATCTGGATGTTCAGCCGCGCGTGTCGCCAAAGCATGCGGCACAGAGCGTGGCCGATCGCCCGGCTGGTGGCGCTGGCTGAGGTAGACTGTACCATCGTCTTTACGCAGGCATTCGATGTCTGGCGGCTTTTGCGCCAGCGGCCTGAACGGTGGTAGTGCGCCTGCGTCAGCCATTGCGTAATGTCCCCTGTTGCGTTGCAAAACTTAGCCTACTGGTCCCACCGCGATAGCCAAGTAAAATCGCGATAATCTGACTTCCGCTTGACTTTGGGCGTTCGCAACATTAACTTTGTATTTCAAAGCAGTTGGAGATACGCAATGACACAAACGACCCTAGGTGATGATCTAGCCTATGTCCGCGATCTGGCAGAGGCCGGACAGGTTGCGCCGCTTCTGGGTGGCCGCTTTCTGGCTTGGTGGGGCGGCATGGCAACGCTTGCTTATGCCGGTCATTACGCCATCGCGGCAGGAATGGTGGATTTTGGACCCGCGGCTTATGCTTGGCTCTGGGCTGCATTTGGGATCATCGGGACTGGCGGATATTTCTTGCTGGTCAAGACCATGTCTGGCGCGAAACCGGGCGCAGCCTCAGCCGGTAACAAGGCTGAAGCGAATGTCTGGATGGCTGGAGGAATGGTGTTGTTTGCCTACTTTATCACGCTCACAGTGAAGTCGTTTGCAACCGGACAAGCCGATGCTGGCTTCATGAATTCGCTGCCTCTGGTTTTTGCCGTCTATGCCGTTGGCCTGCTAACTTCGGGCGCAATGGCAAAGAATGCCACGCTGCGAAACGCCGGATTCGCCGCGATAGCTATGGTTGCGATCTCAACCTGGTTTACAGGCACAAATCATGTTTGGTTGATCGCTTCGATTGGCGTATTCCTGACAGTGTTTATCCCAGGCGTTCTTCTGATGCGCCAAGAACCTTCGGACATTGTGTGAGGCGATCATGGACAATGACAATAACCCGTTTGACCACGCCGCAATTGACGATGTGATCCATGGCCGTCTGCGCCTCGGCGTCATGGCCTATCTCTCAACCGTTAGCCCGGCGATCTTTGGCGAGCTACGCGACAAGGTTGGCGCGACCGACGGCAACCTCTCCACGCATCTGCGCAAACTCGAGGACGCCGGATATGTACGTCAGGAGAAACGCTTTGTTGGGCGACGCCCGCAGACACGGATATTCCTGACAGACACAGGCCGCAAGGCGTGGGTCGCGTGGATATCCAACATGCAGGGCCTGATACGCGCCGCTGAATAACCCAAACCTGAACTGAGCCTGAAGGGCCGCCTCCCGGCACGTTCAGATAGGTTCAGGCATAGTCTCTTCATATACGGAATAGATGAAGGGATCTTCCCATGACTAAAGCCTTTACCCGCGCAGCGCTCGCTGCAGCGCTTGTCGCTGTGACAGCAATACTTCCAGCCGCCGCCGAGCATCGCAATCGCCAGTATGGTTCTTCTGGCGGCGCAGTTGTTTTCAAGGACCCCAATTTCAGGGGCGCGGCGCTGTCGATCAATGGCCCGATTGAAAATCTGGCCTATGAGCGCTTCAATGATTCAATCTCGTCGATCCAGTTGAACGGAACGTGGGAAGTTTGCGTCGATCCCAATTTTCGCGGCAAATGTACGATTATAGACGGCTCGGTTGAGCATCTCAGCGTGTATCGCATGAACGACAATATCACCTCACTGCGACCAGTGAACGGCAATGCCAGAACTCGCGACGGGCGCCGCAACAATGATCGCGGGCGAAATGCCGATTATGGCCGACGCGGCAACTATGCCATCAGCCTGTATAGAGACCCCAGCTTTCGCGGCGCAGAAGTTAGTTTTGATGGCGCGATTGCCAATCTGAACTATGCTCGCTTCAACGATACCGCCAGCTCAATCCGGATCAATTCCGGGCGCTGGGTCGTCTGTGAAGACCCCAACTATCGTGGCCGCTGCGAAGTGGTCGATCGATCCGTGACGCATTTGCGCCAATTGTCTCTGAATGACCGGATTACCTCGCTGCGCCCATATGATGCCCGCCGCGACAGGAATATCGGTCATGGCCGTGATCGTAACTCTGGCTATGGCAACAACAATCGCGACGACGATTATCTATATGGTGGCCGGCGCGACACCAATTATGGCGATCGTAGCTATGGTCGGAATTACCAGTTCAACAATCCACGCGATAATTACGGTGACCGCATCCGCGACCGGCGCGGCAATGCCAGCCGCTTTTGCCGGGACAATGGTTACAATCGCGCCGACGACGTAGAGACGTCAGGGCGCTATTACAGCCGCATTATCTGTTCTCGTTAAGCCCGCAAGCCCTCACGGCCCTCAAATGGGTCGTGTTCAGCCACTAAATGCCCCGGACTGATTTCGATCAGTTTCGGGGCATATTGGTCTGCTTCTGAATCATCAATCACTTGCGATTTCAGGAACCGAAGCGGCGCGCGGCTATCCAGCGGGCTCGGCAAATCGCCTTCCAGCTTGATCCGTTCCCGGGCGCGCTCAACTTTCGGATCTGGGCTCGGCACAGCAGAGATAAGCGCGCGCGTATAGGGATGACATGCCTGCTCATAAATCTCATCGCGGCCCGCAACTTCGACGACTTTGCCCAGATACAGCACCATGACGCGGTGACTGATCTCGCGCACAACTGACAGGTCATGGCTGATGAAAATCATCGCCAAGCCGAAATCTTTTTGTAGCCCGATCAGCAAGTCCACCACTTGCGCCTGAACCGACACATCAAGCGCCGAAACCGCCTCATCACAGACCAGAAGTTTCGGTTCCATAATCATTGCGCGGGCAATCCCAACGCGTTGGTTCTGGCCGCCAGATAATTCGTGTGGATAGCGGTTGATCATACTGGGATCGAGGCCGACACGTGGCATGATCTCACGCACTTTAGCTTCGCGCTCGGCTTTGGTCAGTTTGCGTTTGGCGCCGTCTGGGTCGGCCACATCGACTGGCATTTCGCCGTGTATCGTCAGCGGCTCAGCGATGGAATTGCCAACGGTCATGCGTGGATCAAGGCTGGCCATCGGGTCTTGAAAGACAATTTGCAGATCGTCGCGCAAGGCATTCATTGTCGTCTGGTCAGCTTGGGAAATATCCTTGCCCATCCAGGTTATCGTGCCAGCTGTTTGCGGCACCAGTTTCAAAACTGCGCGCGCCAGTGTGGACTTGCCGCAACCGGACTCGCCAACCACGCCAAGCGTCTCGCCGGGGCAAAGATCAAAGCTGACGCCGTCAACCGCTTTCAACGGCTTGGTTTTGCCAAAGAACCCGCCGCCAATATTGATTGGAAAATGGACTTTCAGGTCACTAATCGTGAGGATTGGCTCAACTGTCGCAGCAGGTGCAGGTCCGAGTGACGGGCGTCCTTCGCGGTTGGGCTGATCGATACGCGGCACCGCGTCGAGCAGCATTTGCGTATATTCGTGCTGCGGGTTGTAGAAAATATCGTCAATCCCGCCGCTTTCGACAATCAGGCCGCCGCGCATCACCACGACGCGGTCGCACATCCGCGCAACAACGCCCATATCGTGAGTAATCAGGGCGATCCCGGTGCCGGTTTCCTTTTTCAGATCATCCATCAGATCGAGCACTTGCGCCTGCACCGTCACATCCAACGCTGTGGTTGGTTCATCCGCCAGAAGCAGTTTCGGCCCGCATAGCATCGCAATCGCCACCATGACGCGTTGGCGCATACCGCCCGACAATTCATGCGGGAACTGTTCCATACGCCTGCGCGCTTCGGGAATGCGGACATGTTCAAGCCAGTCAACGCAGGTCTTGATCGCTTCTTCGCCGCGCATGTTCTTGTGCAGCTTCAAGACTTCCAGCATCTGCGCGCCAACCGTCATGTGCGGGGTCAGCGAGGTGAGCGGGTCCTGAAAGATCATCGACATCTGATCACCGCGGATCGCACGTAGCGTGCGGGCATCAGCGGTCAGCATCTCGGTGCCATTGAAGTTAACCGACCCGGTCGCAGAACCGTTGCCTGCAAGCAAACCCATCGCGGCGAGCACCGTTTGCGATTTGCCAGAGCCCGACTCGCCAACAATACCGAGGCATTCGCCTGCTGACACTTCAAAGCTCGTGCCCTTTACGGCATGCACCATGCCATCAGGCGTCTCGAAATCAACTTTCAGGTCGCGCACGGTCAGAATTGGTTTTGTCACGTAAAAAGGCTCACATCTGTTATTTCATGCAGAGGGGGCAGGATGGTGTGTAAAGTCAAGATCGCCGCTTCAGCGCCAGCGCAGATCGCGCAAGCCTGCTGCTTGATAAATCGCGTCGAGCGCCGCTTGCTGTCTGAGGATAATTTCGCCCTCCATCGGGAGGGGGTCGCCCGAAGCCAGCGCCGCTGAAATCGCCGCAAGCTGGTAAGTGTAAGTGCTGATCGGGCTGATCGCCGCGATTTCCCTGCCCGCGTCTGTCTCAAGCGTCAGCCTTGCGCCGCCCTGCGGGGCGAGCGGATTTTGGAACTCTATCCGGCCTGTGCTGCCCTGAATGATCAGCGGCGCTTGGAAGCTCGTATCAATCGCCATTGATGTACTGATGTTCGCTCTCGCGCCGCCCGGAAAGCGCAAACTGGCTGACATCGCCTCGTCGACGCCACCTTTGCTGATTACAGCGCTCGCTTCGACGATTTCGGGCGCAGCATCCATGACCATAAGGGCCCAACTGAGCGGATAGCAGCCAAGATCCATCATCGCGCCGCCGCCCGTTTCAATCCGATGGCGTATTTCATTTGGGTCATAGGCGATCGGCGCATCAAACGCGGCCTCAATCGATTGAACCTCGCCAATCCGGCCCGCTTTGATCCAATCAAGACAAGTTTCGAAGGCTGGATGATAGCGGTAATGGAACGCCTCAATCAGCCGCTTTCCCGATGCTTCAGCTGCCGCCAGCATTGCCTTGGCCTCGTCTGCGTTCATCGCAAACGGTTTCTCGCACAGAACATGTTTGCCAGCCTGCAGGGCTTTGATCGTCCATTCAGCATGCAGATTGATCGGCAGCGGGTTGTATATGAGATCGACGTCATCCGCCTCGATCAGGTCCTGATACGAGGCATGGACGGTGCGCACGCCCCATGTTTTGGCGTGGGTTTCGGCGCGCGCCTGATCGCGCGCAGCAATCCCGGACAGCTTAATCGATGGCATAACCTGTACCGGATCAATGATTGCTTTCTGTGTGATCCGAGCCGCGCCAAGTAGGCCGATACGTAGTCTGGACATCAGTCATGTTCCTTAATCAAACGGGCTCTCAAGTTCGGCAAGGCCGGGCCAATTGAAGTCGCGCCCAGCCATCACAACATCCTGCGGTTTTGGCCAAGCGATCGCCGCCTTTACATCGGCCCAGAACAGACCGCTTTCTGATTGCGGCTCATACGGCGCGCTGACTTTGTAGGCGACGAGCGTATCGGTTCTCAATGTCTGATAGCCATGTGCAAAGCCCTCTGGCACATAAAGTTGCTCGCCGCCCTTTGCGGTCAAGTGCACGCTGAGACTTTTGCCATAGGTTGGTGAGTTTTTCCGGATGTCGACTATGGCATCGAAAACCTCACCACGCACGCATCGGACCAGTTTCGCTTGAGCGTGCGGCGGGGCCTGAAAGTGCAGGCCGCGCAACGTACCCGGCGCGGCTGAAAAAGCCTCATTATCCTGCACCCAAACTGTCTCAGGCAGGCCCGCATCGCGCCAATCACTGGCGTTCCATGTCTCGGTAAACCAGCCGCGCTCATCGCCGTGCCGGGCCGGAACAATCATCGCCGGACCAGAAATCTCGAAACGTGTAACTTGGAGCTTACTCATAGACGTTGCGGTGCGCGATCAGAGGCCACCTGTCAAGCAAGGCACAAGAGGTAATTTCGCCGCTCCAGCCGTGCTTCCAGTTTCAATGTTTTCAGCGCCCCGCCGCCAACCCGGTCCAGCATAGCATCAGCTTGAGCGCGCTCTTCCGGCGTCAACGCATCGAGCGCATCCAGAGCTGATTGCAAACGTAGCAGAGAGAATGTCCGCGCCATGCAGACCCCGGACACGCCGCCTGTGGTAAATGGGGTCATGTCAAAGCCACGTGGAAGTTCTTCCTGTGGCTGCGCGTCTTTAGCCCATTGTCCGAGCATGGCGTTGGTCGCTTCGAGTACCGGCAATTGCTCCACCATTTGACGCTGCAAGATGGGCAGCAAGCTGTCGGGGACGGCGTCATCTCCAAGCAGATCGCCTTTGCCCGGCTCGCCTGCAATCATCCGTTCCACCCAGTCAGCAACACGCGGGGCAATCCTTTTCATCAGATCGCCCGTGTAAGGATCACGGTATTGGTGCGCATACAGCGCGCCGGTCATCGCGAAATCGGCGAAAGAGGGCCGCTCTCCGAACATGTAAGAATGGCGCTCAAGGTGCGCAGAGAAGTCAGAGAGTAGCGCCTCGTAAGAGGCTTCAATGCCCGGGATCGTTACTTCGCTAACACCGAGCAGCGGAACGAAGGCCTGAAAACGTTGGCCTGCCGTCTTTCCGGCTTCGTACTGTTCTTCTGGCGATCCGTTCGGCGCCGCGAACTTGCCAAACTCACCAAAGATCCAGTCTTCATTATAGTGCCAGCGATAATGCATGGATGGGATAAGCAGCCATTCGTCAGCAAATAGCTGAATCAGGTAAGAGACAAATCGCTGAACCCCGCCCTCGGGCATGACAGCAGGGCTGGGTTTCGCCGTTTCAATCTCGGCAATAATGTCAGCTGTGTCCTGAACAATCCGGCCGTCTGGTGTCTTGAGCACCGGGATAACTGGCCAACCGACATTCGCGATGATCACATTCTGCATCACGTCGGGCGTCGGTTGCACTTCTGTAAAATCAATCCCCTTCCAGCGTAGATAAGCGCGCGCCTTGCCAGAGAAATAACTCATGTCGGAGCCATACATTGTATAATCAGCCATCTCGTCGCCCTTTCTAATTATTCATTATGGCTAATGCCCCCGCTTCAGGATGGCCAGTCACAGCCGCGTGTGACGTCGCGGCGGGCGGTTTCAGCGCGTAAATGGCGGCAAACGGTTAACTCAAACACGTACAGTGTGCAGTTGGACTGCAGGTTACAGGTCGAGCGTCACGTTTCCGCCCGATTCTCTGCTGATATGTGGCGCAAGACCAATTTAGGGGTGAGACACCCCACTGAAAACATGAATGGATAGCTAAAAATGGAAGAACAAACCCTGGGCGAAGTCGCCTCCGGAGAGACGTTTTCGCTGCTCGGTCTGCTCGCCGATGCGGATATTATTGTCAAAATGGTGCTTCTGATCCTGCTGATTGCCAGTGTTTGGTCATGGGCTGTGGTCGCAGAGAAAACTTTCGTCATCGGCGGCGCTCGCAAGAAAGCGAAGAAATTCGAAGATGCGTTCTGGGGCGGCCGCACCGATGAGTTCGAGATGCGGCCGGGTCAAACGCCTGATAATGCAGGCGCGCGGTTGTTCGCGGCTATCTCGCGTGAATGGCGCGATGCCAAATCGGTCGGGTCGGCTGATCATGGCTCGCTGGTGTTGCGAGCCGAGCGCTCGATGCGCGCCTCAGTAGATCGCGAGATCGCCCGGGTCGGCACCGGCCTCGGCGTTCTGGCGACGATTGGCTCTGTCTCCGCCTTCATTGGCCTGTTCGGCACGGTTTGGGGCATCATGAATGCCTTCCTCAACATCGCAGTGGAACAGGATGCCAGCTTGGCAGTGGTTGCCGGACCGATTGCTGAAGCGCTGTTTGCCACTGGCATGGGTCTGGTTGCCGCTATCCCGGCGGTTATTTTCTACAATAAGTTTTCCGGCGACCTGAACCGCTACGCTGATGCGCTGGATGCGTTCAGTCAGGACGTTCTGGTCCGTCTGTCACGCCGCGCCAGCGATGGGGGCTCATAATGGCGAGCGTCATGGGATCTGGCGGCGCGAGGCGCGGTCGGCGTGCGATGAATTCCGAGATCAATGTAACACCAATGGTCGACGTCATGCTGGTGCTGCTGATCGTGTTCATGATCACCGCGCCGATGCTGACCAAGGGTGTGGATGTCGTTCTGCCAAAAGTCGCCGCTTCGGCACTGCCAGCACCATCCGAACCTCCGCTCTCGGTGAGCATCGCTGCTGATGGCCGCATATTCATACAGAAAACCGAGATCGAGATTGCAGAACTGACCTCGAAACTCTTTGCGATTACCGGCGAAGGCTACGAGTCGAAAATCTATGTTCACGGCGATACCGGTGTTGAATACGGACAGGTGATGAATGTTTTGACCCGCATGCAAAAAGCCGGATTTCGCAATGTGTCGCTGGTAACCGATCCAAAAGCACAGATCGAAGTGGACCGCTAATACAATGATCCGCGGCCTTCCTGCTTCAATTGTTTTCCACGCAGCTCTCGTGGGGATCAGCTATCTTGGATGGCCGTTTCTGGCGTCTTCCAGCCGTGATTATGACAGCGACGCGATCCAGATTCCGGTTGAACTGGTGGATATAGGCGCCCTGAACAATATCGCGCCGGTGCTGCGCCCTGAGCCGGAACCTGAAGAAGACATCGCGCCTGAGGTTCCCGAAGAGGAACCAGAGGAAGACGTGATCCCAGAAGAAGACCCGGACCCTGTCGACGAAACACTGCCCGAAGACGACATTGATACCGCAAGCGCGCAGGAAGAGCCTGAAGAGGCCGAACCTGAAGAGGTCGTGCCAGACCTCGACGCCAAGCCGGATGAGACCGAAAAAGAGCCCGAACCGGAAGAACCGACACCAGCGGTGCAGAAGGCTAACCCGCTTGATGATTTCCTGAACGACGCTGACAACACATTTCAAAGTGAGCGCCAAACACGTAAACGACGCGAAGAGCCCAAGCCCATACGCGAACCTCTGTTGCAAGATACCCCGCCCATACCGCAAGAGGTCCGCAGAGGAGCGGGCGAGCGCACGGCGAATACAATTCGGCTAGAAGGCCTGCTATATGCGCAGGTTAAATCATGCTGGATTGGAGTCGATGATCTAGCTGGAGCGGAAGACCTGAACGTCGAGATGCAGATTCTAATTAGTGAGGACGGTTACTTGCGTGAGGATGTGAAGTTGATCTCACCGAGCCGCGCGCCACTTGGTCGTTCACCAATGCGAACAGCAGTAGAGCGAGCACAAACAGCGGTTCGCAAATGCCAGCCTTACAGATTACCAAAACAAGAGTATGCCGACTGGGACGACTATAACACGATCAGGCTTGGCCCAAAGTACGAGCAGGATTGAGACATAAAAGATGAGGAAATTTGCCATGATGAAACGACTGCTTAGTGCTTTAGCACTCGGATTAACTGTCTTCATGCCGGTTGCGACGGCGCAACTGGAAGTTAATATTGGTCACGGCGGCGGCGGTCTGACGACCCCGGTTGCCCTGCCCGACTTTGCCGCCAATGGCGTCGAACCCGACATTGCCCGCCAGATCAGCGATGTTATTCGCGCCGATCTGGAATCCACTGGCCTGTTTACGATCGTACCCGAGGCCGCCCATATCCAGAAAGATCTGGATATCGAGGTCGCGCCGCGCTTTGCCGATTGGAAGATCATCAAGTCAGATGCGCTCGTCGTCGGCTCGGTTGAGCAATTTACGCGCGACGGCAACCTGCTGCTGCGCGGCTCGGTACGCCTGTGGGACGTTTATGGCGAAGAATTAATGCGCTTCGAGGATTCCAGAGGCCGGCAAGTCTCTGGTCGCCGGTTCACCACTTCACCAGATGATTTGCGCCGAATTGCGCACAAAATCTCTGACGCAATCTATACCCGCCTGACCGGAGAGTCGGGCTATTTCGATACGCGGATCGTTTATATCGCCGAGACCGGATCAAAGCTCAACCGGATCAAACGCCTTGCCATCATGGATGCGGACGGCGCCAATGTTGAATATTTGACCAGCGGCAAGTTCACGGTTCTGACCCCGCGTTTCTCGCCGGAAGCCCAGCAAATCACCTATATGTCCTATGAGGGCGGTATGCCGCGTGTCTATCTCTACGATCTGCGTCTAGGCCGTCAGGAAGTTCTCGGAAATTTCCGCAGCATGACCTTCGCCCCGCGCTTCTCACGTGATGGCAGCGAAGTTTTGCTGACCCAAGCGACCAATGGCAATTCCGACATTTACATACGTGATCTCAACACTGGCGACACAAAGCGCCTGACCGATCATCCGGCGATTGATACCTCGCCGTCAATGTCACCTGATGGCCGCGAAATCGTGTTCAATTCAGATCGCGGCGGCAGTCCGCAGCTGTATGTGATGAATACAGACGGCACCCCGCGCACGTGCCCATCCGGAGGCCGCGATAAAGCCTGCCGGATCACATTCGGCGCCGGTCGTTACTCAACCCCCGTCTGGAGCCCGCGCGGTGATCTGGTCGCCTTTACCAAACAGACCCGTGGCAAGTTCCATATCGGCGTGATTGGTACGGATGGGGACGGCGAGCGCCTGCTGACCGAAGCCTATCTCGACGAAGGTCCTGACTGGTCGCCTAATGGCCGGGTCATCACATTCTTCCGTGAACGTGCCCCGGGCGCCTCGCCGAAGCTCTGGTCGGTCGATCTGACCGGGCGCAATTTGCGCCAATTACCAACCCCGACAGACGCCTCAGACCCAGCTTGGTCACCTCTATTACCGTGACACGCTAGGAATCGGTATCTGTTGTGATATTAACAGCACGAATCACGAAATGCGTCAGGCATGACACGAAGTTGACAAATTCTGTGCCTAGTGCGCCCATACTACACTAGCAAGGAGTACTAATATGCGTCCCCTAATGATGACTACCGCGTCGCTGGCACTTTTGATTGGGGCTGCGGCATGTTCGTCCACCCCCAAGCCTGAGCCAGTTGCAGACACAACACCTGTTGTCGTCGACACCACTGATGTTGCTGATACAACACCGATTATAGAAGAAGTGATGGCAACGGTTGACACTTCCGGTCCTGCCAAAGGATCGTTGGCAGATTTTCAGGTTAATGTTGGAGACCGTGTGTTCTTCGATCTTGATCAGTACCGCCTCGGCGGCGACTCTCAGGATGTCCTGAAACGTCAAGCTGCTTGGCTGGCTTCCTATCCGGGCGTCA
>Ga0256847_1000979_pt1 | contig 15853 bp, 13 predicted proteins | sample TeddybearmetaG_FD_189099 | JGI IMG/M metagenome (GOLD analysis project Ga0256847, IMG submission 189099) | Hydrothermal vent microbial communities from East Pacific Rise, Pacific Ocean - Teddybear | ecosystem: Environmental > Aquatic > Marine > Hydrothermal vents | place: Pacific Ocean: East... | reverse complement strand
CGAATTTAGTAAAGACCCAATAGGTACTTCTGCATTGATCAGGGAGAATATCGAAGTCGATATGGTAGAGGTAAATGCTACAGACCCCAGCCAGAGAGGCGTACGGGTAACCGCTATTGCCTTTACTGTGGCTTACAGCGCAAACACCCCGGAAACTGCAAGGGCTGTAACCAACGAAATAGCACAAAGGTATCTTGAAGAAAGCAAAGTGGGAAGAATTGCGGACACTCTTGTAGTGTCAGAGTTTCTGAAAACCGAAGTAGAGCGACAACGTACCGACTTATCTCGCCTGGAAGAACTAATAGCTAATTTCAAACAAGAACACCGAATTGAACTTCCTGAACTTCTTGCAACCAATATGCGTTTGATGGAAAAGACCGAACTGGAAATCGACCGTAGCGAGCAGAGAATAAGAGGATATCAGGATCGTATCGATGCAGACAAAGCTGAACTGTCACTTACTCAACCGTACAAAGACGTTAAAACTGAACAAGGTGTGACACTGCTCTCCGCAAGCGAACGTCTGTCAATGTTAACCGCACAGTATTTGCGCGCAACAGCTCGCTATTCAGCAGAACACCCTGATGTAATAAGCATGACAAGAGAAATTCGGGTACTTGCTGAGCAAACCGGAGAGGTCGGCCGAATCGACGAAATCATGAACTCGCTGGTACAACTCCAGGAGGAACTAAGACAGGCGCGACAACAATACTCAGAAGAACATCCTGAAGTGCAAAAACTGGTTGTGGCTGTGGCCGCCATGCAAAAGGGTTTTCAGACAGTAATCATATCCGTAGAGGGTTCCAGCGACCAACTCTCCATTCCACCGGACAACCCGCGGTATGTTGCCCTTAAAACACAACTACAATCTACCAAATCCAATATGGTTGCAGAGCGCCAACAACTGTCCAGCCTGAATGACAAGTTAGCTGATTATGAAGAACGCATTATAAATACACCGCTGGTAGAACAGCAGTTCAAGTCTCTAAGCAGGGACTATGACAATGCAACCCGTAAATTTCGCGAACTGAAAGAAAAACAATTGCAAGCAAATATGGCAACAGAACTGGAAAACAGTGAGAGTGCTGCCGGATTTATACTGGCAAGCCAAGCCTACCTTCCCACTTTACCAGACAGCCCAAACCGGGTCGGAATAATGATCTTAGGAATGTTATTTGCGTTCACCGCCGGACTTGGCATCACTGCCACCGCGGAGTACTTTGACAAGACCATTAGAAGTGCTCGCGTTATCGTTGCTACGCTTGGTGCTCCTCCACTAGCAATAATTCCACAAATGCGAACATTAAGAAAAATGTTCCGCGTAACCAAATAGATCGAGACAGGACTACTGGCATGGATCACATTAGCAAGGCGCTGGAAAAAGCCACCGCAGAGCGGGAATCAATACGGGATTGGGTGCAGCCTACCAGTGGAGCTTTTGATCAACGCAAAGCGCCAACGGATAATCTCGTTGGAAAAATGTTAGACGTAGATCGCGACTTGCTTTCTAAAAACCATATATTGAGTGGCCCAGGCTATGAAGATGCGACCATAGCAGACAAATATCGTCTGCTGCGTACCCGAATTATGCAACTCATGAAGCCAAGGGACTGGACTACCCTCGGAATTACCAGTGCGGGGCCACAGGCAGGAAAAACGCTTACCGCCATAAATCTGGCTATAACTATTGCCAGATCCAGCGACCAACAGGTGGTACTAATAGATGCTGATCTCAGAAAGCCTTCCATTTCTGAAGATCTCGGCCTGGAAGCTAAATTTGGACTGATTGACTATCTATCTTCAGAAGTATCACTGTCAGAAGTATTGGTTAGTCTTAACAGTATTCCCAAACTAACGATTTTACCTGGAAGACGTGAGGCCGCCTCCAAGGTTACACCAGAATTATTGAATTCCCACAAAATGCACAACATGGTTGAAGCCTTTACAAACAACGATCCTTCTACCCTGATTATCGTTGATTTACCCCCTGTGCTCATCGGAGACGATGTAATTGTTCAAGCCTCACATCTGCAATGTATGCTGCTGGTTGTCGAAGAGGGTGGTACTGATGTGGTTGAACTTAAAGAGTGTGCAGATCTTTTAACGGAGCTCAATCTTCTAGGAACAGTGCTAAACAAGTCGCTGGAGAAAGCTCGAGATTTTGAAGGCTATTATCAGATAGGCTCAGATTCACAAACGTAATTTAGTATCAGGTATTAGTGATGTATGAAGGTTTTTACAAGCTCAACAAGTCTCCATTCGCAAATGTGCCAGACCCGAGCCTTTTGTATTTAAGTCCGCAGCACCAGCGTGCACTTTCAGTTCTGAAATATGCATTGATGGCCCGTGCTGGTTTCTGCGTAATAACAGGTGATGTTGGCACCGGTAAAACGACGTTGTTAAGACGGCTTCTGCAGGATCTTGACGTTCCTGTAGAAATAGGCCTGGTGAGTAACACGCAATGCGAATCATTTGAGGAATTTTTACAATGGATTTTGCTGGCATTTGACCTGGAGTACCGTGGCAAAGAGAAAGTAGAGCTATACGACACTCTGGTAGCATATTTGATCGCACAATTTCGCAAAGGTCGACCGGTGACACTCATCATAGACGAAGCACAGCATCTGGGAGCAGAGTACCTGGAGCAGTTGCGAATGATGTCCAATATTAATACCGAGCGAGGCCAGATTTTACAAACTATTCTTATAGGGCAGCCGGAATTATGGGATCTTTTACGCAAACCAGAATTGGTACAGTTTGCGCAACGTATTTCGTACGACTACTTTATTGCTCCCTTCGACTCTGTAGAGCTAACTAAAAATTATATCCAGTTTCGAATCAATGCCGCAGGCGGCGACGAACATTTGTTTGAAGAAGATGCCTATCAACTGATATGGGAATCAACAGGAGGTGTACCCCGGCTAATAAACCTCGTCTGTGATACTGCCTTGGTTTTTGGGTACGCCGAGGAAAAACATACAATCGACCAAACTTTAATTCAGCAGGTGCTAAAGGAGAAGGAGAACAGTTTTTCTCCGATAGGTAGTCAGCCAGCACAGGTAAACACACATACTCCTGAATATGAAAGTGGGCCACAGCGACCACATCGAAGTAACCTGAATAAAAAGAATCCGTCGCGAAACAAACCCGAATTGACAACAATTGAACGTGCTGCACTAAAAATGGGAAAGTTTAAATCAGGAACAAAAAGCTAGAGCTCTCCCAACAAAATGCAGAACAGTATTCTCAGTTACCAGAACTTGTGCCTCCATAAGAACCGGACTAGCCATTTATAAAAGTAAAACATTTAGAGACAGATCATGACCATGACAGCAACCGACAATAAACGAACTATTCACATAAAGGCCAGTACTGGGTGGTCACCCGTCGCTCTGGGAGAGCTTTGGCTCTACCGAGAAGTTATTTTCTTTCTAGCCTGGCGGGACATCAAAGTGCGTTACAAGCAAACCGTTTTCGGTGCAGCGTGGGCAATCATCCAACCCGTCATGACAATGATAATATTTACCATCATATTTGGTAAAATTGCAAAACTGCCATCGGACGGAATTCCATATCCAATTTTTGCGTACGCAGCATTAGTGCCATGGACTTTCTTTGCAAATAGTGTGAGTAAAGCATCCAGTAGTCTGGTAGGTGGAGGCGCAATTTTAAAACAAATCTATTTTCCCCGACTGGCCATGCCACTATCATCAGTGTTAGGGAATACTCTCGATTTTGCGCTTTCTTTTATCGTGCTGTTGGTACTAATGGCCTACTATGATATCGCACCCACCCTGAACATTATCTGGCTACCTCTATTGCTGGTTCTTGCAGTATTCACCTCATTAGGGGTTGCGCTTGTGCTTGCCGCTATGATGGTTCAATTTAGGGATGTAAAACACGCAATACCCTTTCTGGTACAAGCATGGATGTATGCAACGCCGGTTGTTTACCCACTGAGTATGATTACCGATCCTTTCTGGCGCAGTATGTATGCACTAAACCCAATGGTGGGTGTAGTAGAAGGGTTTAGGTGGGCATTACTCGGAACAGACACTGCACCCGGTTCATCCATAATCATCTCCATTGTGGTCGCATCTATATTACTCGTCACAGGTGCCTATTATTTTAAACGCATGGAACGAACATTCGCAGACGTAGTTTAAAGGAATAGATTTTATGAGCGTTGTAATCAAGGTAGAAGGCATTTCCAAACATTACCATATTGGCAAGATCAAAAATTTGAAGCTGGGGATGCAGCAACGTGTAGTTCAGGGTCTTGCAGCGCCTTTCAAACGGATAGGTGGACTATTGAGTGGCAGAGCAACTGCAGCAGCCGACCTGGATCAGGTTTTTTGGGCACTTAAAGATATCGATTTCACCATAAACGAAGGTGAGGTCGTGGGTATTATTGGTGGCAATGGAGCAGGAAAAAGCACACTGCTAAAAGTTTTATCTCGTATAACCGAACCGTCGAGCGGAACAGCCTCAATCAAAGGCCGTGTAGGATCGTTGTTGGAAGTAGGGACAGGTTTTCATGCTGAACTAACCGGCAGAGAGAATGTATATCTAAATGGTTCCATTTTAGGTATGTCAAAATTAGAAGTGCAAAGCAAGTTCGACGAAATTGTAGATTTTAGTGAAGTTGGTCAATTCATCGATACGCCAGTAAAGCACTATTCAAGCGGAATGAAAGTACGCCTTGCGTTCTCGGTCGCCGCACACGTACTTCCCGATGTACTTATCGTTGACGAGGTATTATCAGTAGGTGATGTATCCTTTCGAAAAAAATGTATGGACAAAATGCACCAGGTGGGCGCCCAAGGTTCTACAGTGCTAGTGGTTTCACACAATGCCCAGGCAATAACCAATATGTGCCAACGAGCAATATGGTTAGAAAATGGGCAAATTCGGGATGACGGACCTGTTGAAAAAGTGCTCTCCAGTTATTTGAGCCAGGGCATGGGTCTGTCCGGGCATAGAATATGGGAGGCGCATGAAGCTCCGGGAGGCGAATCTGCCCGCCTGCGCTCAATCTGCATCAAACGCGAGAATGGCGAAATAACCGACCATATAGATGTACGGGAGCGCTTCTATATCGAGACAGAAATCGACGTTTTAAAGCCTGGCAACGGGCTGGTAATAAACCACTGGTTTTTGAACAGTGACGGATTGAATGCATTCAGCTCAATCGATCCGGAAAATCCCACCTGGCAAAAGAAAAGCTGGGCCACTGGCCGTTACATTCTAAAAACCTGGATACCTGCCAATCTAATGCAGGTTGATACATACACACTGGATTCAATTCTTTGGGCATGGGAACCCAGGCAGCATCTACAATGCCATGCACGCGACTCAGTATGTTTTCACGTTCAGGAATCCATGGATCCATCCAGTGCCAGATCCGGGTGGCTGGGTAACCTGCCAGGCGTAGTTCGTCCCCGTCTGGAATGGGAAATGGAGTTTCAAGCAGAGCTAGGTGCCATACAATCTAAAGCAAAGTTATAGAGCTAAGAGTTCCTGTATTCTAGAAGCCATTGCCAGCCACTCTTGAGGTTCTGTCGAGCTTTGATCATCAGAGCCAAAAAGCGAGAATTGGTTAAAAGTGTATGGGTAACCATGGGTAACTCAGTGGCAAACCTTCGTTTGAAAGCCTCGTTTCCAATAGTAAAATCGAATGTGCCCACTGCTTCAGTCCGGGCGGATTCCAACAAACGCTTCAGTAACACTTCTCCTGGTGACATTTTTGAGTAAACTGGATTAAACGTTGGTTTGTACCAGGTATATCTACCGGAGTGGACAAAACCAAAATGCATTGCCATTGGAACCTCGTCCAGATACAAAACCATAAACCGGATACATTGCGAGTCCTCAAGTTGTAGTACCAGTTGCCTGTAAAAATCGCATGCTTCTTCTTGCAAAAACAAACTCGGAAACTCTGTATTTTCCCAACGCTCGATATGTTGAGTGAAAAAGGAATCAAGTAACGGAGATATATCAACAGTGGACGAATAGATGTGGCTAATCAGGGTACCTTGTTTTGCCAGTTTACGTTCGTGTCGCACCAGGCTCTTTTTGCGCAGGCTTTTTTCAACGACCTCCATGCTCATTCGCGGCGCTACACCTGTCTCAGAGGTGCTCGCAAAATATTTGCATTCGAAATGATCAAATAATTCAAAAGAATTACTTTCAACCTGTATGCGGCCTAACTTGAAGTGTTTAAACCGTTTGGCTGTCCTGCAGACAATATCGAGAAAGTCGTTCATAATTCTTGCTGCAGTACATTTTTCAAGAGTATCCAGAAAGATGAAATCTGAATAATCTGATGGCCCCTGCCCAGCAAAAATCACCAAACCTGACCTGTTTTCAAATGCTACAGCAGCAACCAGCTTGCTGGATACATATGCCCGCAGAACAATCAGATCCGCACCTTTTCCATAACTGGCTTCCCAACTTTTTAACCATCCATGAGTGAGGAATACTGAGCTTGAATTCGATTCGCCCAGCAATGCATCCCATTCCTCTCTATCGATCTCGGTAAAGCACCGATCAAGTTTCACGCTGTGCTTATCGTTTGTTTGTCTGTTGTTATCTTTCATCGTGCTTTATGACGTACCACCCATCAACAGAAGCCAGCCAGGAATTCTCAGAGATTTTATTGAGAGTAACATGATGCATTCCATCAGCGTTCCAACCTGAGCCACTTCCGCTCAGCAAAGGGCTTTGCACCAGCTCCCGCTCCAAATAACTTTCTTCATTGAGTTCCGACACCTCGAATGCCCTAACCCGACTGCCGTATTCTGGAACGCCATCCTGGGCAAAACGTATGAGTCGCCCATCAATTTCCACCACGGGCCCGGCTGGTCTGGCCGCAACTCTGTCATTACTGATTAGCGGACTCAGGCGGTGTTCACGCCAATCTCCAGTTGGTTCGGACGCACTATACAGTTTCAAACTCGCTCCATTGCTGGGACAAGATATCCATGCGCTGAACATCCACCAGCGGCCCGAATATTCGAATACGGTACTGTCAGAAAAATGCTTACCTTCAAGTAGAGTGCGTACAAAATACCAGGGATCGGTAGGTGAGTCTGCACGGTACAGACGAACCCCGTTATCGGGAGTGTCGGGAATCATATAGAAACCCCCGTTCCAGGTAAAAACACCAGGATAAGCAAGGTGGAATGGCTCAGACAGAACAATCTTCTCATATCTCCAATCTATCCCGTCCGGACTGAGCGCCAGACCAATTTCACCAAGCCGGGTTATGAGATTGAACGCCTCGAAATACATACACCAGTGTGTTTCAGTTCTGAAAATAAACGGGTCCGCAACAAAATCGGCAGGGATATCAGTTACCGATGCCCCTGTGAGTACCGGATTTACCAATCCTGCTGGGGCAGATAACTTTAACGAAGCATCACAACTCATTATGCCAATAGAAAACCGTTGGCCAGTACGTTTTGCAACCACACGCCGGAACAATCCCGGCGCGAGATGCCAGAATATTCGTTTGGTAAATATTATTAGGGTATTAAAACGCACCGGCTTATCCTTCTTACAACTTTTCTGCCTTTCGTTGCCCCACTACCTTTGCGGGTACCCCGGCGGCAATAGCGTATTCAGGGATATCTGTTGCGACTACGGCTCCAGCGGCGATGATTGCTCCCTTACCAATTCTAACGTTGTCCAGAATGATAACTCCAAATCCTAACCAGGCTTCATCTTCTATTTTAATCCCCCCCCGGGTAAAGGTAGGTTGTTCTTGAATAGGAATGGCTACATCCATACCATGATTGTATGGATAGAAGGCACAGTTTGGTGCAATTTCAACACCCCTGCCAATTTCGATAGCTCCATGATAGGCCGAAAACTGACATCGAGGTTGAATGTGCGTATCAGAACCGATTTCAATACGACCTTGTGTACCAGTTTGCAAAGTGTTCTCTCGATGTATGTGAACACGATCGCCCAGGATTATAGCTCCTCCAAATTTGTCCTTAAACAATAGGACCCGCTCTCCGAGATAACAATTATCCCCAAAAGAAACTTCATTGTGACTCTTCTCTACGCTGGGTGAGAAATAGCCCCTGCGATTGAGCTTCGATAGTTCGACACACCCATACAATGGTGGCAAATAAAGACCTGCCATCCGAGTGGCCAGTTTAGCCACGCCTTTTTTATGGGCAAGTTTCATCCACAGGGAGCGCCAACGCTTGGTAAGCCTGAGCCTTTTGTTGCTAATCCATTTTCTGTTCATAAGTAGTCTAATGCAAAATATTGGGCGCGTAAGCGCATCTTGGGAAATCCACCTAGCCAATCTTAGATTGCTAAACGGACACTGAGCAGCAGCCAATACCTGACTGTGAAACTGCCAAAACTCTTTTGTTCTACCTTCCAGGTAGCTGCGCGACAAAAATTTATAGTACTTATCAGTTCTGACGCTCAAATATTCCTCATATTCACTTTCGTCCAAAAATTTCTTTGCGTATTTCACATAGTGATCAAGGTTGGACGCAATCAACCTGTTTAGGGGTTTAGCCTGCTGGCTAGTAACCGAGTTATCATGCACCCTGATGAAGGTTAGAATTTCGTGAACAAAGCCAAAATCCCCATACTCCAAAATTTCAAAATAGGACTGCACATCACCGTGAATTTCAGAATCATCATAAAATTCCCGCCGGGCCCTAACAACACTCGACCGCAGCATTAACCCGGATGGAGACCAGAATACATAAATTTCACCAAACAAAGTTCGGCGACAAATCTCTTTACCCTTAAAAAATGCAGTCACATTAGATAAGCCAAACGATTTAGTTTGTCCCCCCCATCTCGTAAGCGAGCCAATTATGCTTGTAGTCGGATACCGCTCAGCCACTTCAACCATTTTTTTGACGCATTCGGGGTACAAAATATCATCCGCCTGAATGATTTTACAGTACACACTGTTATCGCTTATTTTTTGAAGTGCAATGTTATGATTTTCCAGAACCGGTACAACGCTATCATTCGTGAAAATCTGAATGCGACCATCTCGCGCTGCATAGTCTGAAATTATCTCTGCTGTTGCGTCATCACTGCAGTTGTCTAGAATAATGTATTCCCAGTTAGCGTAAGTCTGTGCCAGGACGCTATCAATACATTCTTTCAAATAGCTGGCACCATTGTAAACAGGTGTTACAAAACTAACGAGCGGATCAGGGGTATCGGGTTTCATCTACGCTCCTGAATTTTCCAGCGCATTTAAATTCATTTCATCTCTGGTTTCCAAAACCTCTGTTAGCTGGGTACGCGTTTGCCGATTCCACCTAATGACGTACTCACAGGCAGCATGGGACAGCTTTGAATACTCCTCAGAATCACCAAGTACCTCTAGAACAGCTGCAGAAAATTCCTCTACGGTGGCTGCACGCCTGTAAGCCTCACAAACATTCGATTTATCGACATCCTCACTCAGAATTTTTGAAACCAATGGTTTCGAATACGATAGTGCCTCCAGAGTTTTTATACTCAGCCCCGTGTATATCGATACAGGGTTAATCACAACTGAAGCGCCCTTATACAAATCCTGAAGACATTCTACACGTCCAAGCTTTGTTACTCCTGCGCAGTCGGATAGTTTGTCGCAAATGGTGCCCGCGATTTTCAACTCCACCTCGGGTAATAAAGTTCTGATACCTGGATAAACCTCATTTACAAACCAGTTAATACCTTCAAGGTTAATCACATTGGCTGATGCCACAAAAAGAATGTAACCATCCGTATCTTCTCGACTAATCGGTTTTGTAATCGGGACCACATGCCCAACAGTTCGTATTTTGGTATGAGTCATCCCGGCAAAAATATCCCGCTCTGCATCCTGAATAGCCATCACTACGTCGGCGCGATCAAATCCTTTGGACTCACCCTGTTTTGTGGTCGAAAACCAGGACGGGGTCCTGTTTTGCTCTAGATAGTGCAAATGTCGATCGGAAAACTTGTCGTGTGCGTCAATAATTTTGAGGATACGCCTGTCCAGCACCTCCAGTATTTTTGAAAACCAGACATACTCCACAATCACAGTATCTATTTTTAGATCCCGTGTTAACCGGATAAGCGGGTTTTCCATCGAACTGTCATACCATGCATCAATAGCATAAACGTATCTGGAACGCAGACGAAAAACGCGCTGTAACTTTCTGTACAGACGCCGACAAAGCGATGTAGAAGTTTTTTTCCGGTAGGTAACAGAGTAATAGGAATTACCCCATTTTTCACGCATTGCTACAGGATCGCCCACTTCTTGCGTAACATGGGCGAAACTAACAGAATGACCCAGCCCTTGCAGGCTTTCTATTAGCGCAGTTACCCGGGCCCGATTACCGGCATTTAGCGGATGTGTCGGAACGGGTGAAATAACAAGTATGTTTCTGGAAAGTTGTTTAACCATATTCGTAACTGAACTTTGCATAATCCTTATGCTAAATCGCTATACATTTACCCGCTTTCTCACTTGACGAGAAAACTTACTTGATATCTTGGCTCGCAGAACAACTATAGCAGCAGTTATCTTCGCTCCAGCACTAAATTCAGAACCTCTGTCGTCCTCATCAAAACAATAGCCTAAAGCAACAAGTTCTTTCATCCCGGAAAACTGTTGGCGAACTATCAGCTGTTCGTGTGCTGATAATTGGTTCTTCCACTTCTCCAGACTCGCGGTGTTCGGATTGGAGTTATAGCTGTTTTTATCGAACCATATCTGACCAGAATTCACGGTAATCGCAGCCTCGCCCAGGTGCGATTTCTCACCGGGTTTAAGCATTGCTTCATCTACGTCTAATTCCAAAAATTTACAGAGTTTTTCACTTTCGGATTCGGGGTCACACACCAGTTTTTCGTAGAGGACGGTATGCACCTGTTCAGGACATTTTTCAGCCGCTCTAAATCCAGCTTTCAAACACTTTTTCACATATTCAATAGCGGATATAACATTTTCGGTATGGGTTGCCGGTATCTGGTCATTGCTCCTCGCCTTATTGCCCACCGCAAGAAGCGATGCAACAATTGCTCTCGGGTCCCTTACTATGTGAATAAACTTTGCAGATGGATATAGATCCAGCAAACCTTCAAAAACCAACACGTTTTCCGGCGTTTTTTCACTAACATATTTTGCGGAATGCGCATCAGCAAAGGATAAGAAAATATTATCAATAAATGCTCTGATTTGTGCATCTACCATATCTGACGAACATATCAGGTTGATCCAGCCTTTGTTTACGGAAACTTGCAATTTTTGCCTTAGCGCCAATACATCTGGTAAGTGCAGAAATTCAGGACCACCCAATATATCGGGATGAGAGTCGAGCATATTTTGTACGAGAGTCGTGCCCGACCGGGGAGACCCTCCTAAAAAGATAATACGATTGTCCATTTTCGCCCTTCGGTGTTTGTTGTTATTACGCCAGAGTAACTTTTACTGTTTACCCCGACCCCTATTCTACCTTCGTTAACAGCTAGCGTCCCATTGATAAGAGAACGAAATCACAAAATCAGAAAATATAGTTGTTCTGCGAGGTTGTTTGACGCACATTTGCAGGAGGCAAGAATACCACTGTGACCCAATCCACAAATAGCATTTTTGATACTAAAGAATTTCCGAAATTCCACAATTTTCCGTTAGAATACCTTCTCCGGTAAGCAGGTTTTACCTTTCAATCAATCAAGGACGATGATGTTTACAGCTGCATATACGGCATTCGCTTGCAAGCATCCCAGACGGAACATATGAACATACTTATCACCGGTAACATGGGATATGTTGGACCCATGGTAACGGCGCATTTTCGTAACACTTTTCCCTTAGCCAAACTATTCGGTGCAGATCTTGGGTTCTTCAGCCACTGCTTAACCACTACAGAGGCCATTCCGGAACGAAGATTAGATGCCCAGTATTTTGTGGATGTTCGCCAACTTAACCCAAGCTTATTATCAGGAATGGATGTTGTAATTCACCTTGCAGCAATCTCTAACGATCCTATGGGTAAAGCCTACGAAAAAGTTACCGATGAAATCAACCACCAATCAAGTATCAATATAGCTAAGGCAGCTAGGGAAGCTGGCGTAAAACGATATGTATTTGCCTCTAGCTGTAGTGTTTATGGTTTTACCGATGGTGGACCCAGAGACGAAAGCTCTCCTCTAAACCCGCTAACAGCGTACGCCAGGTCCAAAATTGACACAGAAAAAGACATAGCAGACCTGGTTACAGACGAGTTTATGATTACTTGCCTGCGATTTCCAACGGCGTGTGGCATGAGCGATAGATTACGACTTGACCTGGTACTTAATGATTTTGTTGCTTCTGCCGTGGCTACAAACAAAATTGACATACTGAGCGATGGTAGTCCATGGAGACCGTTAATCGACGTAAAAGATATGGCTCGCGCCATGGAATGGGCCAGCACCAGAACTGAAGGCGGTCAGTTTTTAACTATCAATGTGGGCCGCAACGAATGGAATTATCAGGTGAAAGATCTTGCCCAGGCCGTTAAAGACCAGATGTCCCATATTGATATCGCTATAAATCCAGATGCGCCACCGGACAAACGCTCATATCAAGTGAATTTCGACAAATACAACGCCCTGGCACCGAACCACCTTCCCCAGATAGATCTTGCTCGTTCGATATCTGAACTGCATGAGGGTTTAAAGCGCATAAATTTTTCAGATACCAATTTTCGGAATTCAAATTTTATTCGACTTAATGTGCTAAACAATCACCAGAACAAGCACCACATTGACGATTCGCTAAACTGGATAAAGTCATGATCTTTACAGAAACCAGATTGGCCGGTACTTACGTAATTGAATTAGAGAAGTTCACTGACGATCGTGGTTTTTTTTCTCGCGCCTGGTGCGCACGAGAATTTGAAGAACAAGGTTTGGCGGAATTTACTGCGCAAGCAAATCTTTCGTTTAATCACAAAAAGGGCACCCTGCGAGGCATGCACTATCAGGTAGCACCTTTCGAAGAAGTAAAACTGGTAAGATGTATCAGAGGGGCGCTCTTCGACGTTATTATCGACATCAGAAAAGACTCACCTACCAAGGGACAACACTTTGGGATTGAACTAAGTGCTGATAATCGAAAAATGTTGTATGTACCAGCAGGATTCGCACACGGCTTTCAAACTTTGGAAGATAATACAGAAGCATTTTACCAGGTGTCTGAGTTCTACACCCCTACTGCTGAACACGGTATTCGTTATAACGATTCAGATATGGGGATAGAGTGGCCCTTTGAAGTTTCAACTATTTCCGATAAAGATGCCACCTGGCCTGACTACATAAGTTAGTACATAAGGATTCTGTTTACATGATATTGATAGATTCTGCGCTGGAAAAAAGACAAAGTGAAGGTAACCCGATCCGTGTTGGCGTTGTCGGAGCCGGGTTTATGGCAAGAGGGATAGCCTTGCAAATAATGCAATCGGTACCGGGCATGGAACTGGTAGCTATATCTAACCGAACGATTGATGCTGCGCGACGCGCATTTTCCGAAGCTGAAGCTAAAAACATTATTGAAGTGAATTCAACCAAAGCATTGGAAATTGCTATCCAAAAAGGCTATCCGGCTATTACAGAAGATGCGGAATTATTATGTAAGGTAGACTTAATTGATGTCATTGTTGAGGTTACAGGCTCAGTAGAGTTCGGAGCCAGAATAGTTTCCGCTGCTATCGATCATGGCAAACATGTGGTACTCATGAATGCGGAGCTGGACGGCACGATTGGCCCTATACTTCATCAAAAAGCAAAAAAGGCTGGAGTAGTGTTTACCAATGCCGATGGAGACCAACCTGGCGTAATCATGAACCTGTATCGGTTCGTTAAGAGTATTGGTGTTAAACCAGTCTTGTGCGGAAACATTAAGGGGCTGCATGACCCCTATCGCAACCCCACGACCCAGGAAGCATTTGCAAAACAATGGAAACAAAAGCCACACATGGTTACGTCTTTTGCTGACGGCACCAAAATATCTTTTGAACAGGGAATTGTCGCTAACGCTACGGGTATGCGTGTAGCCAAACGCGGTATGCATGGTCCGACAGTAGATCCAGGCACACCCATTCAAAAGGCTATAACTGAGTTTTCCGTTGAAGAATTAATGGCCAGTGAAACCGGCATTGTTGACTATGTAGTTAGCGCAGAGCCCGGTCCCGGCGTATTTGTGCTGGGCACCCATGACAATCCCCTTCAGCAGCATTACCTTAACCTGTATAAACTGGGGCCAGGTCCACTTTACTGCTTTCATACACCCTACCACCTGTGCCACTTTGAAGTTCCGATGACTATTGCCAGAGCTGCGCTTTTTAATGATGCAACTATCGCACCGACACACGGACTAATGATTGATGTAGTTGCTACTGCCAAAATCAATCTGCAATCTGGTCAAACACTGGACGGCATGGGTTATTATATGACATATGGGTTAGCAGAAAACGCAGATATTGCTTATGCACAAAATCTGCTACCTATTGGACTCGCTGAAGGGTGTCGCCTGAAGCGTGACATTCCCAAGGATCAGGTACTCACCTATGCTGATGTAGAGGTTCCACCAGGTCGTTACTGTGATTCTTTAAGAGAAGAACAAACTCGACTTTTCTTCCCGCCCTAAACCAGAATTTTTACTCATCCAGAAATGAACTAAAACGTGTGCCTTCCAGTCTGGCGAACACCTCGTCATAGTTCTCGATCATTGCCCTTGGGCTCTCCTGTTCGGTCTTGTAAAACTCAGACTTAATATCTAGCATTTTTTGTACTTTAAGGAAGTTAAAAATTCTACCTAACTCTTCATCCTGCTCTTTTATAAGCAATTCATATTTCACTTCCAGAACATCAATCCCCACCAACCTTTTATAATGTCGTATAAGCTCCCTTTCCGCATATTCTATACGGCTTAGCAAAGTCTCGGCATCAATGCAGATTTTTGTGAATTTAACAGGATCACGGGCATGTCCCACCATTATTTTTTGACGTCGAAGTTCGAATGCTATTATGCGCATCAAATGGTTTTCTCTTACGAGGTGGATTACTTTCACCTCATTTTTTTGGAACCATTTTAGTATCGCTGGAGTGTTGGCAGCTGTTTCAGATTTTAAAAGAAATCCCGCTGCTTCAACTCCCACAGGTTTTGCAAAATGACTATCCAAAAACCCGTTTAGCACTTTGTGTCTTGCGAAAATACTGAAGCGAAAATCATTACCAAACTGTTTTCTATAGGCAGCATACCCAATTGGGGTAACATCATTTTGCCAAAATATGTCCCAATAACAATTGATGTCTGGATGATCGTTGAGCAAGGATTGTAGAAAGTGTGTTCCCGTGCGATTTGCACCGTTAACAACAAATTTGATCACTATGGACAATCCCTGGATTGAATACACTATAAGTTTACAGACAAAAACATAGCTAGTCTTGCCGAGAGCGATAAAAACCAGCTACCGCAAGATCTTATCAGTGTTTACTCGTTGTGTGAGGAATGGTCCACAGACTTTACAAATTGCCCACAACTCCGCACATAGAACCACGGACTTCTCCACCTTACATTGGTAGAATGCACTTCAGATAAGTAATATTTTTAAGAGTTGAAACCACGAACAGGATTGTTGTGAATTTCTCGAAAGTCATAAAGCATGGGCCAATTTATGAGGACATTCACCACTTTCAGGGAATACCTGCCAGCCTATAAAGGTAACGTTTTACGATGTTGTCTGTTAGGCATTGTTACCACTCTGATGGCAATTACTTCCGGTGTGCACGCTGCGGAGATTACGGGTACTTTTGGCAGCAGTGCAGGCAATATCAACCTGAC
>Ga0256847_1000978_pt1 | contig 15863 bp, 9 predicted proteins | sample TeddybearmetaG_FD_189099 | JGI IMG/M metagenome (GOLD analysis project Ga0256847, IMG submission 189099) | Hydrothermal vent microbial communities from East Pacific Rise, Pacific Ocean - Teddybear | ecosystem: Environmental > Aquatic > Marine > Hydrothermal vents | place: Pacific Ocean: East... | reverse complement strand
TCGCCCAATCCGTAACTGAAAGTGCTTTGCGCCGTCGCGCGCCCGAGGAAAAACGCGCCCTCATATGTGCGGCTGCGCAGTATTTGTTTGCCGAGTTTGGGTTCGCCGCAACATCAACGTTACAGATCGCCAAACGTGCCGGAGTCTCCGAAGGTATCCTCTTTCACCACTTTGGCTCAAAGAAAGGCTTATTTGTCTGTCTGCTTGAGGATTACGCCCGCGGGGCCGCCGAAGCTACTATGCCTAGCGATGCCACCCAACTAACCGAAGAGAGCATCGTACGAGGTGCATTCGACTTCGCAGATTCAAACCCAATGTTCTATCGCCTACTCATAAAAGCGGGTGCCGAACTGATTGAGCTGCAAGACACAGCCCAGAACGAACTTCTTGTGGCGGTCATTGAAGAAAAGCTGAAACAAGGCATGGCAGTTGGCCAAATTCGGCAAGGTGATGCCGTGATTATGGCTCAGCTACAGTTTGCTGTAGTTGATGCAGCTTATCGTAGCTGGCATGAAAGTCAGGAAAATAATCGCAGAGAAGATTATATCCAAGAGGCGGTGGCATGCATGAAAGCAATGCTGGCACCGTAACTGAATCCACAACAGCAGCCGACGTCGACATAATCTTTGAGGACATACACATGAGTGAAGCCATACAACACGACAAACCATTTTGGTTATCAGGTAATTTTGCGCCTGTGTTTGAAGAAGTTACAGATACACAACTAAAGGTAACTGGCAGCATTCCGCCGGAATTGAATGGCCGCTACCTTCGCACCGGTGCCAACCCAGAAAGCGGTGAGTCGCTGCACTGGTTTCTAGGCAATGGCATGGTCCATGGCATTGAACTGAGTAACGGCAAGGCCAACTGGTATCGCAACAGATACGTTAAGACCCCGGCTCTTTCTAGTGTCAGCGACGAAGGTACAGATCCTCGGTCAGCGTCTTTAGCCAATACACATATTGTGCACCATGCTGGCAAAATATTGGCATTAGAGGAAGCCCATTGGCCCATCGAGATGTCGCCAGAGCTAGAAACCATTGGCGCGTACAACTACAACGGCAAGCTTGAAACCGGTATGACGGCCCACCCTAAAATATGCCCAGAAACAGGTGAGCTGTTGTTTTTCGCCTACGGCATGGTGCCACCATATATGACCTACCACCGCGCTTCAGCTGACGGTGAGCTCATACAAAGTGAAGTTATTGATGTTAAGGGTGCCACCATGGTGCACGACTTCAACATCACGCGTAACTTTGCCATCTTTATGGATCTGCCTTTAATATGGGATTTTGAAAATGCCGCGAACACTGGCTTCCCTATACATTGGAGTGATGACTACGGCGCCCGTTTGGGTGTGATGCCACGCAACGGCAGTAACAAAGATGTAGTTTGGTACGACATTGACCCATGCTACGTTTACCACCCCCTCAACGCCTATGAAGATGGTGATGACATCATCATTGACGTGTGTCGCATGACCCACGCCATGAAGCCTGGGGCTGTAGAGGTCGCGCCTGTATTGTATCGTTGGACCATCCATCAAAAAACCGGGACGGTCACCGAAACTCAAATTGACGAGCACACGGTCGAGTTTCCTCGTGTGCCAGATTCCGTCACAGGCTTAAAACACCGCTATGGGTACATGGCAGAATTCGGCTCTAGCTTGCCCGCTGCCGTGGCCTTCCGTAAATACGATTTGCAAACCGGTGCAACCCAAGCGCATGACTTAGGTCCAGGTCGCGAAGGTGGCGAACCGGTATTTGTGCCCGCAGCAGGAGCAACAAACGAAGACGATGGCTACTTAATGAGTCTGGTCTATGACGCCGCGGAAGACAAAAGTGAGCTGGTCATTGTTGATGCGAGCACTATGTCCAACGAGGCGATTGCGCGGATTCATTTACCAGTGCGGGCACCGGCTGGGTTTCATGGCAGTTGGATTGCTGACTAGCGGGCGTGAGGAGTCCCTATATGTATACAAACCTCATAAATTTATGCATATCAGGGTTCTCATGTATAAATTTTCAAGGTTTCTATATACAACCAGTCGCTTAGGCGTTGTACAGCTTTGCAAGGGACACCATGCCATATTCCGTCCAGCCATTACCCATCGCGAACGAGCTGGAATTGGGAACCGAGCTAGCCTCCTACTTTTACAATGGATCAGCCTACTGACCGTAGCCTGCCGGTTGCAAAAATTCCCAAGCCGACGCTTCACTGCCTCGCTCACACGGTATTTCGATCACTACGGGGCCGGAAGTCGAATCGATGACAGCCTGCTCGAGATGAGCCCTAAACTCATCGTATGAATTAGATCGGTATGCAGTAGCGCCAAAACTTTCCGCGAGTTTGACAAAATCTGGGTTGACCAGTTCAGAACCAACAATATTACCATCGTAAAAATTGATCTGATCGCGGCGCACGTTGCCGTATGCGTTATTGTTGAATATGAGCAGGATAACGCCAATCTTGAATTGCATTGCTGTGGCCAATTCCTGAATACCAAACATCACACCGCCATCTCCGGCGATGGAAAAGACAACTTTGTCTGGGTTGGCGACCTTAACGCCAATAGATGTTTGAAAACCATGGCCCAGGTTAGCCTGGTAGCCACACGTGATGAGCTGATGTGGCTTAAAAACTGGGAAGCCGAACCAGGAAGTGAATCCGACCTGGGAGATCTCTTCCACGACCAGCCCATCGTCAGGTAAGACATCACGCATAATTTTGAGGTAAGACATCTGCGGCTGAACTTTCTGGATGTCCTGCCAGCTGTCCGCCTTGATCTGCTTAAACTCCTCCTCTCTAGACGGCGGCTGTACGAAGTCTTTTTGCAGCGCTTTTAGAAGCGCACTCGTGGCCAGCTTTGAGTCTGCCACAATGGGCACCTCCGCCCGCAGGCGCACAATCTGTGTCGGGTCAATGTCGATACGGATCAATTTGCTGGGTGCGACACCTTCCTGCCAGCGGAACGCCGGCAGTTCCAGGCGCGAACCAATGCCGATCGTGAGATCCACATCTTTGTACAGTTTGTAACCAGCAGCACAGTTGAACCCATATGGGCTCTCGTCTGAGACGATGCCACGACCGCCTCGGAAAGATACTACTGGCGCCTGAATGAGTTTCGCCAATGTTTCTATTTCAGAACCTGCATGGGTTGCACCGCTTCCGACCATAATCATTGGGTGTTTCGCCTCTCGCAGCAGAGTGACGGCTTGGGCAATCGCAGATTCTCGAGGTGCATACGCGGCGCTGGGCAGGGCCGGAAAATTGACTTGAATAGGCGCTGTTTCGGCAAGAATATCCATGGGTACTTCAATGGCGACTGGTTGAGCGCGCCCCGAGGTTAAGTGTTTGAAGGCATTGGCCATGATTGCCGGCGTTTCGGCGGCGTGGTTGATACGATCACTCCATTTAGTCAGTCGCCGAAGAATGCCCAGCTGATCTGCTAGTTCATGCAACATCCCGTGGCCAACACCGAGGTAGGCACTGGGTACCTGTCCGGCGATGCAAAGCACACGAGTGTTATGCGCCGTACATAGCGCTGCCGTAGTGTTTAACACACCTGGCCCGGGAACAGCGCAGTAGACGCCGATCTTGCCAGTGGAATTTGCATAGCCATAAGCCATATAACCCGCACCTTGTTCATGGCGCGGTACGACCAATTTAATTTGATCTTCGTATTTACTTAAGGCGTCGAAAAACGGATAGGTTTGTGCTCCTGGAATACCAAAAATCGTACCTATACCCTGCTCAACCAGTGCTTGAACGATAGCCTCAGAACATGTCATTTCTTTCATATTCAATCCTCTCAACAAGAGGGTGCATTATATGACAGCGAGCCGGTATTCCACAGCAGCCTTGATCTGAAAGTGCACGATTTAGGTCGAGCTGACGAATCTAAGAAAATCTGAAATATTGACTTTCAATTGGCGTAGATAGAGATAAATTCCAAGCCCCATATTGTGTGGGCTAGAAAATAGTTGACCCAAACGCTGCCCTAGCGCAATGGCAGGTACACATCCGTGACCATATCTTTGTCTTCAACATTCGGCCCAACATTTACATAGTGAAATATAAGTGGCTCGTCCCGCGGTGTCTCACCACTGGCAGGCAACCATTCACGATATAAGTATTCGGCCTCAGCAATGTACTGGCGAGAACCCAAATGACGAATACGCGCGCAGCGCCCACCAGTGATAACTTTCGCAATCACACCATGGTTGTTCGGTAATATTTCAGCATCGAAGCTTACGCAAACGTCTAGGCGATAGTCTTCGGGTGCGGTGATGGTCGGGTCAGAATAATGCACCCCATAGGTTCTTCCTTTGTCAGGGCTTACACCATTCTCACGCCGCCACGCCACAAGTTTCATCGTTGCAGAATAAGACTGCGATTCAAGCCCACAATATTCAACAGCCGCCACCTTAGTGGTGGGAAACTCGATCAATTCAACCTCAGTGTTCACGGTAGATTCCTTATCTATTTTGGGCCAAGTAGGCCATAACGGGGCGCGGCGAAACTCCGATGGCGATTGCCCCAACCATTTCTTGAACGCGCGGCTAAACGACTCTGGGTTTTCAAATCCTGCGTTCAGCGCGACGTCGGTAATACTTACCTCAGGGGTAAAGGCGAGCTGTGTCGTTGCTCTTTTAAGCCGCAGCAGGCGAACCAAACGAGCAACAGTGATGCCGCTAAACGCCGTAAATTGGCGATGAAAGTGAAATGCTGAAAAGTGTGCGATCTGACTTAAGCGATCAAGCGACAAATCATCGTCTAGATGATTCTCTATGTAGCATATGACGTCTTTTATCCGAACAGCATACGCTCGCCGCATCTGTTGCTGCGCCAACTTCTTTTCGGAAATCGAGTTTCGTGTAGCCATGGTGTAATTATTAGTCAGTAAGCATCACTTTGCCTGACTATTCTTGCGCTAACGTGTCTTTTTCCAGACAAAGTAGAGATCAAGCTAGAAAGTCTCTGGCCAAGCCTGGCTGTCGTTGGCACGGTGCTCACTCGATCGAATTTTTTCCGCTTATATTCGTCTTATTCGCAATTCCTACGTTTGAGTGCGCCTTTGTTATGACCTTTACACCCAAATACCTCCTCGTAACATACTAAATTCTCTATAATTCCGAGATGCTAAACAAGATCCAAACGTTATCTAATGTCTGATGCCATCGCGCCCTGGCTGATACACGCCAAGGTTAGACCACCTAGGCAACTTGTGAATGCCTGTCGACGCACTGCATTACTCAAAAAACTCGGGGATGAGATTAACTCGGTCACCATTCTCGAAGCACCAGCGGGCTTTGGAAAAACTTCGCTGTTGTCGCAATGGCGAGAGGCGCTTAAGGCTGAATCTTTTGTTGTAGCATGGCTGTCGATTAGTGAATCTGACGAAGCAGATAACCTTATCCCATATATTGCCTTTGCCTTTCACAAGGCCGGGCTCGACATGAATGAGACCGGTCTCCTGTCTCCTTCGTTTCATGACATTCAAACCGGGTACGACCTCGGGCGACTACTTAATCGAATAGAAAATAGCGGGTCCCAGTGTGTTTTGATGCTCGATGACGTTGAACGTTGCAGTGACAGCCTGTTGCTAAACCTGATAGAGCCTCTAATGCGCCTACAATCTGACAATTTGCATTTGGTAGCAGCTTGTCGACACAACCCCGGCATACCACTATCTAATATTTCAGTGCATGGAAATTTGACCCTGCTTGGACCACAAGAAATGCGCTTCGATAAACAGGAGATCGGAGAACTGTTTGGGCAAACGCTGAGTAAAAAAGAGGTTGAGGCAATTTCTGAGCGCACTGACGGTTGGCCAGCCGCCTTACAACTACTCAAGTCTTCCATCAGCGAGACACATTCGTTATCGAATGTTCTGTCGACATTCATAGGTAGTAGTAAAGAAGCTGCCGGTTATTTTAGAGAACAGTTACTGAATAGTCTCTCGAGCGAGAAGTATGATTTCTTGCAAGAAACTTCCATTCTCGACCCCATTGTACTCGATTGTGCCGACCAAATTAGAGGCTCTACGGACAGTAAGTTGCTCGTTCAAAAACTACATTATCTTGAAGGTATTTTCGCGCCTCTTGAAGGAGACGACGAGATCTATCGGCTCCACCCACTGGTGCGCGAATACCTCTGTGCAACTTTGCAAGATACTAAAAACCAATCTTATAGAAGACTATCTCGCTCAGCAGCAATATGGCTGGCCGGCAAAGGCCAAAACCTAGACGCTATGCGTTACGCCGTGCAAGCAGACGATATATATCTTGCCGGTGAGATATTTGAACAAATGGGCGGTACGCAGATGTGGCTAGTGGAAGGAATGTCACGCCTTCGCACTGGCTTGGATTTATTAGCCAATCATAATATCGACAACTTCCCGCGAATCTATCTGGCCAAGAGCCTCGTTTATGCCAAAGATGGCCAGATAAATGATTCCAGAGAGGCTTTCGATAGAGCTTCTGCTCTGTCGAACGAATTTAGCAGCGATAGACAAGGCGGCAACGATACGCAATTACTTATCGATCGCTTTCTCATGGAAGCAATGCTCACTGAGTACGGTTGCGCGCCCCCTACCGACTCTATTAAGTCTGACGTATTGAAATTCATCCAAGACAATGCAAACAATAACGTGAGCCTGCGCGCGTACATTATGTCACTGCAGTGTCTTGCTAGCATGCAAGGAGGATCTTTTGCCGAGTGCATGCGTTACGGCAATATGGCAATTGCAGACTTCAGAAATTTCAACTCTCGTTATGGTGAATTGTTCATATACATTCATTTTGGTATGGCCGAACTAGCCAGCGGTGTTACCCAACAGGCATTGGCGCGCTATGAGCAAGCAACAAAAATGTGTCGTATGGAGTTTCCTGGCGATACTGGTTTAAAGCACATATGTGATGTCGCACTGAGCGAGATACATTGGGAAACTGGCGATGTTGGGCAAGCTAAAAAATACTTAAAACATATTGTGGAAGGGGTTCAACAACCAGAAGCTTGGTTTGATATATACATGGCGTGGTATCGAACCACTTCAGAATTTTTGTTCAACGACGCTGGCATTGATGTCGCAATGACTTACTTGGACAAAGCCAAGCAGCATGCGCAAGTACAGGGCCTAACAAGACTCGAAACGTTCCTTAACGGAATAAGCGCTTCGCTGCTTTACTTTGCGGATCAAACTGATCCCAAAATCGACTATAAGTCTGACCTAGCAAACATCTTAACTGACACACGTGTCCAAACAACCTGGCGAGAGGTCGAAACTTTAAGCCTCGCGCACTCAAGGGTTGCCATTCGTAATCACGACTACGATGTCGCCGCGAACAAAATCGCCTACTTGCTTAACATTGCAATCAATACCGGTAACACCCGCTTACAGATTTATGGACAAGTACAAAAGACAATCATTGAAAAGCACAGGCACAATCTGCGTGAAGCAGATGAAGCATTCGCTAAGGCAATAACTTTGGCGCAGGACGGTCACTACATAAGACCGTTTCTCCAAGAGATGAAATCTATGCGCGCCTTTTTGGAGAATGCGCAGAACGCATCTAGTCTCGATAGAAAGGGCTTAGAATTTATTGATGCAATACTTAAGACAACAGGTAAGCCTGGCACGCAAACACAGCAACCCATGGTTTATAGTGAACGAGAAATTGAGATTCTCGCTGAACTCTCTAAAGGCCAATCTGACAAAGTTATTGCTCGCTCACTACATTTAACAACACATGGCGTACGTTACCATCTGAAAAAAATGTACACCAAAATGGGCGTGAGAAATCGCACCCAGGCAATTACAAAAGCACGTGAGTTAGATCTACTGAACTAATTCGCACGCTACGCAATGATGATTCTTCTAAATAATCAGGTACCATAAATGCTTGAAGTGCCTATGTTTGTGGGCCTAATCCAGAGGGGAAATTATGTCTTTGCAGGCTTCGTATTATTGTGGTCCATCTGACTCGCAGTTGTTGTACACCACCATTGGTGGGTATTTTGATTATATCGCCGAAAAGTATCCGCAAAGAGAGGCGCTGATCGTCAAACACCAGGGCATCAACTGGACTTACGCCCAATACCAGCATGAAGTGCACCGTTTAGCCGGTGGTCTACTTGAGCTAGGCGTAAAACCTGGCGATCGCGTCGGTATATGGGCCACCAATTGCTACGAATGGTGCCTCACTCAGTTCGCTACCGCAAAAATTGGTGCCATTTTGGTGTGCATAAACCCCGCATATCGTGTGTTTGAGCTGGAATACGCACTAAATAAAGTGGGCTGCAAAGTCATTGTTACAGGTGAAGTGTTTAAAACCAGTAACTACATTGGCATGATCCTGGAGATGGCTCCAGAGCTCAAACATTGTGCTGCAGGGGAGTTGGATTCGGCCAAGCTACCCCATCTAAAAACAGTTATTCGCATGGGTGTTGAGCAAACCCCAGGCATGCTAAATTTTGACGAGGTGTGTGCCCTGGGAGACGATGTTCCTGCCGAACAGCTAGCGCAAAGTGCGCAAAATTTGTTGCCCGATGACGTGATTAATATTCAGTTTACTAGCGGCACGACAGGCAATCCCAAAGGCGCAAGCCTAACCCACCACAACATTCTCAATAATGCCCTGGCTACAGCGCAAGGTATGGCCTTTACCGAACAGGATAAGCTGTGCATACCGGTGCCGTTGTACCACTGTTTTGGCATGGTGTTAGGCACGCTGGTTTGCGTGACCAGTGGTGCTGCAGCGGTTTTCCCTGCCGAATCCTTTGAACCGACAGCAACCCTAGATGCAGTAGCCAGTGAACGCTGCACTGCATTACATGGGGTTCCTACTATGTTTATTGCCGAGCTGGAGTTGGCGGATTTTGCCAGCTACGATCTCAATTCACTGCGCACCGGGCTTATGGCTGGCGCGCCATGTCCTGCTGAGGTGATGAAACAAGTGCGCAGTGACATGCACATGGAAGAAATTCTCATAGGCTACGGACAGACAGAATGCAGCCCTATTAATCACATGACCGTAGCAGATGATCCGTTAGAGAAACAAACCAGCACGGTGGGTCGACCGGGGCCTCATCTAGAAGTGCGCATATCAAACGAAGACAACCAAGTACTCCCCGTTGGTGAGACTGGAGAAATATGCACACGAGGTTACTGCGTCATGCGTGGGTACTGGGACGATGACGAACGCACCCAACAGACCATTGACGTAGCCGGTTGGTTACATTCAGGTGACCTAGGCGTCATGGATGATGAAGGTTATGTTGCAGTAGTTGGGCGCATAAAGGACATGATCATTCGTGGTGGGGAAAATATTTACCCACGCGAAATCGAAGAATTTTTGTTTACTCACCCGGACATCGCTGATGCGGCGGTATTCGGCGTGCCAGATACTAAATACGGCGAGCAGGTAGCCGTTTGGGTACAAGTGAGAGAAAACAGCGGGCTTGCAGAAGCAGACATTAGTGCATTTTGCCGCGAGAAGATTGCTCACTATAAAGTGCCTAAGTACATTAAGTTAGTTGACGAATTTCCGATGACCGTGACCGGCAAAATTCAGAAATTTGTTATGCGCGACAGTATGACCGAGGAAATTCAACAGTAGAAATCAATCTACTGAACTGGTCTAAGCCCTTGATAACACTGCAGACTACTAATAGTAGTAGTCTGTTTGTAGCACGTCCATTTTCCCTGCCTACCAATTTTAGTTCCAGACCCCTAGTTTCTCCGCTTTAGATTATCCGGTGGAAAATCTATGGTTTTCCGTGAGGGTCATCTGGTGTCCCTCTTTGGAAAACAAGACAAGCGGGGACTAGTTGAATATGCGTATAGGGGTTGATGTCGGCGGGACAAATACGGATGCCGTGTTAATGGATGGCCGCGAGGTCAAGGCCGCACACAAGGCACCGACCACGGCCAACGTAAGCGATGGCATAGTCGCTGCCATAGAAAATGTCTTACAGACCTCCGGTATCGCGCCTAGTGATATTCAGAATGTAATGGTGGGAACCACTCACTTCACCAATGCGTTTGTCGAGCGTAAGCATCTACTCGAAGTGGGGGTGCTGCGTCTAGCCTTGCCTGCTACTCGTGGCTTACCACCAATGATTGATTGGCCAGATGATATCGCCACAACCGTCGGTAGACATCACTATTTAGTGAAGGGTGGTTACGAGTTTGATGGCAGACTGATATCACCGCTTGATGAAGATGCCATCCAAGCGGCCGCTAAAGATATGCATAGCAAAGGGCTGACCGCCGTTGCTATTAACTGTGTTTTCTCGCCCGTTAATTCTGCAATGGAAGAACGCGCCGAAGAGATAGTGCGTAATGAAATACCCAAGGCAAATATAACTCTATCCTCTCGAATTGGCCGCATTGGCATGTTAGAGCGCGAAAATGCGGCCATCATGAATGCCAGTCTCGCTGAGTTATCCACCAATGTCGTTTCTTCGTTTTACGAGGCTCTAGCAAGGTTAAAAATAACCGCACCATTTTACATCAGTCAAAACGACGGCACGTTAATGAGTGCTGAATTCGTTGAGAAATATCCTGTGCTGACCTTTGCATCTGGACCAACAAACAGTATGCGAGGCGCGGCCTATTTGTCTGGCTTAAAGGATGCACTAGTGGCCGATATAGGCGGGACTACCACCGATATCGGCATGCTGGTAAACGGCTTCCCAAGAGAATCCTCGGTAACGGTAGATATTGGTGGTGTGCGAACTAACTTTCGAATGCCAGACATACTTGCAATGGGCCTTGGCGGAGGCAGCCTTGTTGACTCTAACGATAGCATAAAGGTTGGCCCACAATCAGTTGGCTTTAGGTTAACCGAAGAAGCATTGGTGTTTGGCGGCGAAAAATTAACCGCGACCGATGTCGCCGTGGCGGCAGGTTACGCAGACGTGGGCGACGCAAAGAAACTCTCTGACCTTCCCGCTGAGCTGGTCAGTGAATCTGTAGAAGTGATCCACCAGATGTTGGAAGAATGGATAGACCGAATGAAAACCAGTGCAGATCCGGTTCCGCTAGTGTTGGTCGGCGGGGGCTCCATTTTGATCAATAGAGATCTAAAAGGTGTATCTGAACTCATTATTCCCGAATATGCAGGTGTCGCTAATGCCATCGGCGCCTCAATCGCACAAGTTGGGGGAGAAATAGACAAGATCTATTCCTATGATCAATTTGGACGCGAAGAGGCCATTGAAGATGCCAAAAGTGAGGCGAGCAAAAATGCGGTTGAAGCCGGAGCTGATGCTTCATCAATTGAGATTATTGATTTTGAAGAAATCCCCCTCGCCTACATGCCCGGCAATGCAGTACGTTTACGGGTGAAAGTAGCAGGAGAATTAGGATCGTGACAGACTCAAAAAGTAGCTCGGCAAGCCGGCTCCAACTGAAGGTAGAAGATCTAGAAGATCTAGCACGAGGCGCAGCATTTTTAGGTACTGGTGGCGGTGGTGATCCATATATCGGTCGCCTCATGGCGAAACACGCCATCGAACAGTACGGCATGCCTGAGATCATCGAACCAGACGAACTCGACGATGATGCCACCATATTAACTGCTGCCATGCTGGGCGCGCCAACCGTACTGGTTGAAAAGGCAGCATCTGGTGACGATCTTGACCTCGTCATTAAGCGTACTTCTGAAATTTTAGGCAAGCAGCCAGATGCCATTGCACCCATAGAAATTGGTGGGCTAAATTCCATGATGCCTATCATCGCGGCAGCACGATCTGGCTTACCACTGGTCAATTGTGACGGTATGGGCCGGGCGTTTCCCGAAATACAGATGGTCACCTTTAATGTTTATGGTGTGCCTGCTACACCTCTGGTGGTCGTTGATGAACACCTAGAAACCGTCGTTATCGAAACACAAGATGCTAAGCGAGCTGAAGATCTAGTCAGGTCGGTCGCAATACAAATGGGTCTCAGCGTCATGATTTCCTGTTATCCATTAACTGGCAAGCAAATAAAAGACTACAGCGTTAAAGGTACACTACGCATAGCGTTGGGGTTAGGACGCGCAATTGCCGAGGGCCGCAAACACGGCAATCCAACCGAAAGCTTGTTCAAATTTCTTCGAGCAAGTGAGTACTACAACCACTGTAAAGTTCTGTTTGATGGAAAAATCATCGACCTGCGAAGAGAGGTTGCCAAAGGGTTTTCTGTCGGCCATTGCGTATTACAAGACATTGACGGTTCAGATGATCGCCTGGAACTTATCTTCCAAAACGAAAACCTAATTGCTCGCTTGAACGGTAAAACCGTCGCTATCGTGCCAGACCTTATCTGCTTCGTCGATCGAGAAACATGCGAACCCATCACAGTCGAAACCTTGAAGTACGGTCAGCGAGTTAAGGTTATCGCTACAAGTGCAGCACCCATAATGCGTAGACCCGAATGTTTAGCAGTTTTCGGTCCACAAGCATTCGGCTTAGAAGAAAAATTTATTCCGCTAGAAGACATTGAGTGAAATTATGCGGACGCAAGAAACACACAACTTAAGACAGCAAGCAATTTTTGCAGGGGAGATTTGGAGATGAAGAAACCAGGTAGTAGAGCGTTATTAAGCATTGTGGGTATTGCCAGTACGTTTTTATGGTCCGGCAACCTAGCGGCACAAAGTTCAGGGTTACAGATAGAAGAAGTCATAGTAACCGCACAAAAGCGCGAGCAGAACCTGAATGATGTTGGCGTGGCTGTCACCGTCATTTCTGGCACGGACATTCACGATAAGCGCCTAAGCCAAATGGTCGAGCTAGCCGCACAAACACCCAACGTAAATATCAATGAAACATTTGGCAATAGCATCCCTAATATCTCTATTCGAGGCCTAGGTTTAAATGACTACGCTGTGAACAACAACCCAGCCGCAGGCATATACATCGATGAGGTGTATCTAGTGTCGCCGGCAATGTTAACTTTTCAACTTTTCGACGTAGAGCGCGTTGAAATACTGAAGGGTCCACAAGGAACACTGTATGGACGCAATACGACCGCTGGTGCCGCAAAGTTCGTCAGTCAGAAGCCCAGTGAAGAAACCGAAAGAAGCGTCTCTATCGACTATGGCCGCTATAAGCATATTACGCTTGAAGGCGCGATTGGTGGACAGCTCACAGAAGGATTGACCGGACGGTTTGCATTTCAAACGAACAAACGCAATGAAGGGCATCAAACAAACCGGGCAACAGGAAGCAAAGTCGGTGAAATCGACCGAACGTCTTGGCGCGCCATGCTAAACTGGAAGCCTTCTGACTCTCTAGATATATTGCTGAATGTACATGGCGGCACAGATGATTCAGATACGCTCTTGCTGAAGGTCGATAACTCTTTCACAAATATCGACGATGGTATTTCTAACCCATTCAGCTCCTCTGCAGGCACTAAAACAGTGATGGATATTGAGAGCCAAGGGGCATCGCTGACTATTAACTGGGATATTTCAGATCAACTGACGGCAACCTCCGTTACTGGTTACGAAGACTATTCCAGAGAGCACAGTGAAGATCGCGATGGCACTACACTCGTTCACTTAGATGGCGTGTTCATGAATGATATTGAACAGATGTCCCAGGAGTTTCGCTTAACTTATGTCAGCGAGGAATTTGTACTCATCGGTGGCGTCTTCTACGGCCAGGACGAAGTGGAAACTCGTGACAGATTTGACGCTGTTGCATTAGGCTTTGGATTCGACTCGGTTGGTAATGAATACAATCAGGAAGCAGAATCGATCGCAGTATTCGCTCATTCTGAATGGCAATTCCACGAAGACTGGACATTTACCGCAGGATTGAGATACACAGAAGAAGACAAAGAATTCAACGATGCGTTTACGTTTCTGATTATTGGCGGCACAGAAATCCAAGCGTTTGCACCAATTAGCAACGACTACGATGTGTCTAATTTGTCCGGCAAGGTAGGGTTCGATTACTCCGGCATGGATGACACTCTCTGGTACGCCAATATTAGTCGTGGATTTAAGTCTGGCAACTTCCAAGGCCAACTCACCTTCAACCCTGCAGATCTTGAAGCATTTGATAGAGAACTTGTCACCGCCTATGAAATCGGCGTCAAAACGCAGCTGTTAGACAATAGCTTGCAACTGAATGTATCCACGTTTTTCTATGATTACGAAGATGTACAAATTTATGGGCCAATCTTCGATGGCGGCGCGCTCGGTCCATTATTTGGTATTACGAATGCTGGCGATGCAGAAGTATATGGCGGAGAGATTGAACTGCTATGGAGAGCTGCCGAAGGTCTCGACATAAACATAGGACTAGGTTTGCTTGACACGGAGATAACAGACTCGTTTGTAGCGAACATTGCCGAAGGTAGTGATCTTCCAAATTCGCCAGATATAAATTTCAACGCCGGCGTTAAATACGAATGGAGTCTCTCCTCAGGATGGATAGCCGACATCTCAGTCGATGCGGCTTTTAAGGGAGACGTTTCCTACGACATCGTCAATCAGCCACCTGAAACCAAGGAAGATGGATATTGGCTCGCCAATGCCCGTGCTGGTGTGACATCAGCCGATAGAAAATGGGGCGTACATGTTTGGGGTAAAAACATCACAGACGAGGTTTATCGAACACAGGTACTGACGTCGACAGTTGGGTTTGGCGAATCGTATGGCATTCCAGCGACTTACGGTATTAGCTTTGATATGAACTGGTAGGCCCGATAACCTTTAGCATTAGTGAGAGAGACTAGCCCATGAAAACTATTGTTCAATTGATCACGCCGATAATAACCAAAGAGCTACGACAGCTTGATGATGTCATAGAACTGGAGCGGCCAGATCTTGAAGTGCGTCATTCACTGCTGGATGCGGGTCCAGCATCAATCGAATCGGAGTTCGATGAGGCACTAAGCTTGCCAGATACTATTAAGAAGGCGATCGAGGCTGAAAAAAATGGTGCTAATGCCATAGTGATCGATTGCATGGGAGACCCTGGACTGGATGCGTGTCGTGAAGTGGTATCGATTCCTGTTCTCGGTCCGTGTCAGACATCCATGCATTTGGCCAGTTCGCTGGCCCACTCTTTCGCGTTCGTCACGGTTCTAGAGCGTATTCGGCCGCTCATCCATTGTCTGGTAGCAAAGTACGGCCTTGAAAAAAGTTATAAATCTTTCCGCGCCGTCGACATACCTGTTCTAGAAATACACGCAAATATTTCCAAACTAACTGACGCTTTGGAACAAGAGGTGATTAAGGCTGTACAAGTCGACGGTGCAGAAGCCATTATATTTGGCTGTACGGGTTTCCTTGGTTGTGTAGACGCCCTCCGAGCGGGTCTACATAAACACGGTATTGATGTACCAATAATCGACCCTATCCCGGTTACAGTACATATGGCAGATTGCCTAGTTAAGTCTGGACTCTGTCACAGCAAACTTACCTATCCTACGCCAGGGCAGAAAAAAATAGTCGGTTACGATATGCCGGGCTTCAGTATCTGAGCAAACAAGTTCCACAAAATCAGCGATGGCTCTGGCGAATATAGTTTGGGACAACCATGCGTGCATGCCCCTGCGCCCTAACGATGCTGCGTTTCTACCTCAACTGAAACGATTTAGAGACGCAGGTGTCGACGTCGTAACTCTGAATGTGTACTTTGACTCTCACCCCTGGGAACTCGCTCTGCACATGCTGGCCCATTTTCGAGCATGGGTTATGGGGCATCCTGAAGATTACGCCTTGCCTTCTTCGGTAGCAGATATTCGGCGCGCTAAGGGCGACAACAAGCTTGCGATAATTTTTGATATAGAAGGTGGCTGCGCCCTCAACGGTCGCCTCAGTATGATCGAACTTTACTACGAACTCGGTGTGCGT
>Ga0256847_1000977_pt1 | contig 15863 bp, 15 predicted proteins | sample TeddybearmetaG_FD_189099 | JGI IMG/M metagenome (GOLD analysis project Ga0256847, IMG submission 189099) | Hydrothermal vent microbial communities from East Pacific Rise, Pacific Ocean - Teddybear | ecosystem: Environmental > Aquatic > Marine > Hydrothermal vents | place: Pacific Ocean: East... | reverse complement strand
ACCTTCAATTCACTATCCAGTCGTATGGTCACGGATTGTTTGGGTGGCAGCTTAACTTCTGCATATTTAAAAAAAGCTTCATCTAATTTGGAAATATTGCTTTAATCGATGTCTTCATCTTTCATCCCATACGAATCGTATTGACTATTCCATATGTACAATTGTAGTTACATTATTAGGACTTATTCCAAATGACTTCAAGGTTAGTGACGATAAATTTATGGTTGTTCTATATGTTGGTGCTATTCTGTGAGCAAATTTGGCATCCATCTCCCCTCTGTAATTAGTTTTTAATCTTCAGAGAGTTCCGGATATTCCTTCAACAACTTTTTAGTACGATAGTTATTTGGCTCCAGTAAAATATATTGGCGATAGTAGGGCAGGTATTCTTTTCGGGGTTTTTTCAACATAAACAGGCACTGGGCAGCACTGTATATGGCATGAGAATTACGCGGGGTGATTTTGATGGCTTTTTGTGCGTTTTTAAAACAGGATTCATAATCCAGTTGATGAATATCGACCAAAGCAATATTTCCATAGGCGTCAGAATTGTTTGAATTATATTCAAGTGCTTTTAGGTACAATTTACGGGCTTCTTTATATTTACTTGCTTTGTGCGCAATAGCGCCCTTTTGTACCAATCCTCTTGAAGCATTTCTGTCAGAATAGCTAATGGTTTGAGCGTTCGATACAGCGCCGCTATCCATTAATGTTCTGGCTATATTGTTGTACTTCTTGTCCAACGCCATATTCAAAGGTGTCATATTGTTGAGATTTTTAACATTATTTTTTATGTCTTCCATCACTAATAATTGATTTACGCCTATTGTTGAGCCCTGACCTATTGCTATTAGAACAGGGGAACGGTATTTGACTAAACCTTTCTGTCAGGTCGGCAATGATGGTTTGCGATTGCGCGAAAAAAGGGGTTTAGAGGTTCTTGAAGCACTGGCTAGTCTCTATCTGGGAATTTGAGTCATTAGAACATTTCTATATTGCCAAAATTTTCATTCTGTCGCTCGACCAAATCTTCAGCATTATGGTTATTTTGCGGGTTTACATCTTCTTGTGAAATTAATAAAAATTGCTCAACCAGGCTTTTTAGTTGAATCGCCATAGAACTAAATTCATTCGCGGATTGTTCAGTTTTTATCGCATTTTTAGCAGTATTTTCGGCAATGTGATTGACGGTCTGAACTTTATCATTAACGTCACTTGCCATTTGTTTTTGAGTATTCAGAAGTTCAGTAATCTGAGTATTGCCTGCAACAACTCTTGCAGACATCTGTGTGATTTCTAACAGGGCATCTCTGGCATTTTCAGCAAATTTGACCGTATTCATAGCCGTTTTCGAACTTTTATCCATGACTTCGACTGCTTCTCCTGTCCTGGTTTGGATTTTTTTAATACGGGCACTAATTTTTACTGTTTCCTGCTGAATGCTATTAGATAAAGTTCTTACTTCATCCGCCACTACCGCAAAACCGCGTCCGGCTTCTCCTGCTCTGGCAGCTTCTATAGCAGCATTTAATGCCAGTAAATTGGTTTGTTCTGAAATGTTCTGAATCATAGAGACTACAGAATCAATTTCACTACTATCTTGTTCCAGTTGTTTTATTACCCGAGCAGCATCCGTCACTTCTACAGATAAAGCATTGATATTATTTACGGTTTCTTCAACAAGCTGGTGTCCAGATGAAGCTTTTTTATTCGCAATCTGGCTGCTTTTATGGGAGTCATTTGCATGATTGCCAATCGAAATGATAGAGTCGGTCATTTGCCTGGCTGCGGTGGCAATGTTATGAGTTTCCTGCTGTTGATCAACGATACTAGATTTGGTTTCCCTGGTGATAGAAAGCATTTGGTTGGATTCATCTGCAAGATTAGTTGATGACAATATAACCAGATCAATCACGCCTTTTATTTTGGTAACAAAGTCATTGAAGTTCACCGAAATGGAAGATATTTCTTTGATCGTTGCAGGATTCAGGCGTTGATGCAAGTCTCCACCTTTAGCTATTTTACTCATTGCGCTGGCTAAATCATGTAATGGTTTCGTTATGCTGCCCGAAATAATGAATGACAGGAAGATCAGTAACAAAGAAATTCCAACTGTCATCATTATTATCAAAAACAGGCTTTCTTCACTCTTGGATTTGCTGCTGAGTATTGAAGAATTACGGCTTTCAATAAGGATGTCTGAAATTTTATCGATTGTTTTATTTAGGGATTTCAAGCGTAATTTGTTTGCCACTAAGAGACCCTTTATATTTCCATAAAGAATAATATCGTTTTTCTTTATCTCTATCAGTGAGTCTTTTTCAAGCATTAAAATGTTTAATAAATTAGAAAAATTTTCACTTATTTCGGATATAAATTGCTGAGTTTGGTCAGGCATTATGGGTATTGTTTTAGCCGCGATAATATTTTTATTTAAATTGCTAACAATTTGCTTTAACTTATTGTGTCGGATATCTTTGATTATATGCAAATTCTCGGCGTTATTTATTTCCTGATTATAGAGGGTTATTAACAGTAGATTTTTATCGATGATATTGATCAGGTTTAAGTTTTTAACATTATTGCTTAAAGAAACTTTTTTAAATTGAGATTTTAATTGTTTTTCGTAAATAAACTGTAGATTGTTATGAGCAGAAGCAGTTTTTTTGATTAAAGTCTTTAATTTGCGTTTTTCAAGTACTGATCTGAGTTTGAACTTGCCTCTTATGGCGTCAGTAATAATATTTATTTGTTCCAGGTTCTGAACTATTTCCTGTGTTTTTTTGGCTAGACTGAAATGAATGTCAAGAGATGTTTTATGTGCAGAAAATAATTCACTGTCGGTGAAATCAAAAGCCTTGAATTGGTGATCGAGCTCTTCCAGAGTTGACAGTAGCATAGTATTTTCACCAATTGCTGTGCGTAATCTCTGTAATGATTGATTGTAAGTTTGAATGAAATCTATTTTTTCAGGAATAGCCTCAAAACTTTTTCTTGTTTTGGTTAATATGTAGGTATTCTGGCGTCGTCTGATATTGGCTAATGATGATTTAAGATCGGCGCCAATTTCCTGAATTGAAGAGACTTTTACTAGAACTTCCTGCGTTTTAATCAACTCATTACTGGTAAATACCGCCATAAAACCGATAGCAATTGTGGAAAAAAAACCGGCTAAGGCCAGCGTAGTAACCAAAAATTTTATAGATAATTTGGTTTTAATTTTGGAAACTATATTCACAATATTGAAGATTTATAGGGATATTTTATTACATTCATAAATCCTTCCAGTCAAAAGTAACAAATTTTCGTCCCTGCATACGTGTAGGCCAGACTGTATGACTGGCTTGATGTTCATTTGCTGAAATATGTAAGTTATTTCCGATACCCAAATCAAAAGAATCTAATGATTCCAGCGCATCTATTATTGATTCGCGATTTAAACTATCCGCTTTTTGTAGCCCCATCACTAATATTTGCGCAGCGGTATAACCCTCCAGAGATAAAAACCCGGGCTTGTTTTCCTGATTGATAGCGTTGTTGAAAGATTGTAAGTCTTCCCTATAACGGGCTACGCCTGGGCTTTCATCTTCAAAATGAGGAATAACCTGAGTCACGATAACATTTTTGGTTTTGCGACCAAGCTCCTCAAGTAATGGCAGACTGCCGACAAAAGAAACATTTAAAAACAAAGTTTTGCGTAGATGTTTTCGCGCTAATTTAATGAACTTTGCACAGGGCTTATAGGCTCCAATCATAATAATTGCTTTGGGGTCGGTTTCGGTATCAAGAATGTCGCTCAGCGCGCCTTCTACATTTAAGGTATTACGGATATACCTGCCATGTACAATTTTATCAGTATCATTAAAACCTTTGGCCTTTAAGGCAGCCATGGCACCATTATAACCCGCAGTTCCATAACCATCCTTTTGAGTAAATAGCGCTATTTCTGTGGGTTTTATTCCTGATGCCAACAAGCCATTTATCATTGCTGCTGTTTCTTCACCGTAACTGGCTCGATAATTAATAATGTAACGATCTGGAGGATTTTTCCTTAAAAGTCCAGCACCGGTCACCGCGCCGAACAGTAGTGTTTTATGTTCATTAGCAATAGGGACAGTAACAATAGCTGTGGGTGTGCCGACATTGCCGATAACGGCCAGTACCTTTTCTTGTTCGATCAACTGCTGCATATTTGGGGCTGCTCGATTTGGTTCATAACCATCATCTAAAGCAATTAATTCCAGTTGCCTGCCATTAATACCTCCAGATTCATTAATTTTGTGGAAATAAGTTTCTACGCCTAGTTTTACACTTAAACCTAAACTTTTAGCAGGACCATCCAGGGCAGTAGTCATACCAATTTTTATGGTATCGGCATTTATTTTTAAAGAATGGAAGCTCAGAATAATTAATATGTAGAATCCAATGTGTTTTTCACTTGTCATATTTTTTCAGGTAAAAACAGCCTGCTTAGCGGGGTTACTTTCTTAAGTATAGAAGAAATATCGACAATTCCATGAAATTATTGAGAAAATGTAAACTCGATAAAAGCTGGGATCGTATCTTGGTACGGTACTAGAACCCGTGTTCCTGAAGCGCTAAAAATAAGCGTAATCCTACGCTTTCAATGAAAGAGTGGTTACATGAAAGATTGAATATCCCCTTACAACTGATTGATTGCTTAATGCTGAATTTAGGTTGATCAATGGAATTGAACGTTATAAACAAAAACTCAGTGTTCTCCGAGGTTTTGTGTCTATGAAAAATATTTATATCGTCCGTTCAATATTATGTTGTTGGAGTATCAGGCTTTGATTTTGACTTCAAAGATAAATACAAACCCGTAGCTATAAATATTACGCTAACCAGGTGGTAAGACCGAACTGTCTCACCAAGAAAAATAACCGCCAGAATCACACCGAAAAATGGCACTAGATGCAGGTATTGACCTGCAATACTGGCACCAAGTTTTTCCACACCATAATGCCAGGCGTAAAATGCCAGAATTGATGGAAATATCGAAACATAAGCCAGACTGAGCAAAGCCTGGGGGGTTACAGGTAAAGACGGCTCATTTAATGGGTTGAGCAGGTAAAGAGGTGACAACATCAAGGACCCGAAAATAATAACAAAACCTAAATAAGCTTTGTTGTTTAATCCAACTGGTTTTTTTGCTTTCAACAATAATGAGTATAGTGCCCAGATCAGCATGGCCACCATCATCCACTGGTCACCAGGGTTCAGATTTAAACTCATAAACTTTGCGAGTGATAGCTGGCTAAAAATAGATAACACTCCACAGAAAGAAAGAATGACACCAAACATTTGAATAATAGAGACACGACCACCGAAAAAAAGTACTGATAACAGTAAGATCAAAATAGGGGTAACCGAATATAATAATGACGCGTTGGTAGTAGTTGTCTGGCTCAATGCGAAGTACGCAAGAGTGTTATAAGTAGTAACACCCAGAAACGCCAGTACCAATAAAATCCACCAGTGTTTGAAAATAAGCTCTCGTTGTTGCCACATTGGTCGCACCACAAATGGTAACAACATCAACCCAGCCAAAAGCCAACGCCAATACGCCAGTGTAACCGGGTATATCTGGCCGCTGATGGCCTTACCAATGGTGAAATTTCCCGCCCAGAAAAGTGGCGGCAGGATCAGAACCCAGTAGGCCAGACGGTTCATTGTGCCGCGAGGTCTAGTAGCAGACGAACTGGCAGATAAAGTATGAAGAAGATGATAATTAGATAACCTATCATTCGGATCGGTTGCTCACGGCACTCCTCCCAGAAGGTTCTGTTATCACCACTGGCTTTTAATTTACGATACTCCTGTTGTGCATTAGCGGTACGTTGCTGTTGATATTCTTGTAGAATTGATTTGGCCTGATCAAGGCGAGTGTCATCTTTCAGCCAGATTGCAGCCAGTGAGATGCCCCAGCTTCCAGCCGAAGTTTCGTAGTAGTCTAGATTATGTTTTTCCAACAGCTCCCGCACATCGGCCGCTTCATCTTCGGGAACGTTTCTGAGTTTGAATAACAGGGTTGACATACTTGATTCTTAAGTTTGAGAGCGCTCAATATACATGGAAAAGGTGCTCTAAACGAGAGGGTGAGGGCTAAAGACTATTGCCCAGACCCCTGGTTTGCAAAGCGCTCATGTGGCCAGCTAAACCAGGCAATAATATATAACACTGCTGCACTTATCAAAACGCCATTAAAGCCAATCTCAATCGCCAGCAAAACGGCCAGTATCGCGCTTAATACCGAGGCGCAACCGTTAATGCCCCAGGCCCAGGGAATCAGTTCGGGGCTGGATTGTTGTAAACTTGTCAGGCCAAGCGCGAATGGCATACCCATCACAAACGCCAGTGGAGCAGCGAGTATAAAAGCTGAGCTTAATCGTGCCGGTTCTGGCAAAGCCATGAGCATCTGGCTGATTTGAGGCAGTAACAACACGTAGATTATTGAGATCAGCGTTATGCCGATCACTGAGCCGAGCAGAAGATTGGAGAGGGTTGTTTCCGATGCTGTCTTCATCCGGTGTTGAATGTACAGACTACCCAACCCGGAAAAGATCAAAAAGGCGCATAAAGTCACCGCGACTGCATACAGTGGCTGGCTCAGAATCAGCGTAAACTTCTGAATGAATGCCAGTTCGATGAATAGATATGCCAGGCCGATACCCATAAAATAGACGATAATTCTGCATCTGCTGACGGCTTTTCTCTTTTGATTGAACCTGATAAACACTAGCGGCCCCAAGATCAGTAACAATGCAGCGGCCAAGGCCTGAGCCAACGTGATCAGCAGGGTCGGGTAGCCGACTCCGATTAGAGACAGGCCGGTTTGTCCCGGCATAGACAGCAGATCATTCAAACTGGATCCTTTGAAATAAAAATTAAAGAAAGGTTTGTTGTCACTCGCCGGTTGCAAACGGAACAGATGATTATCGATGAAACTGTCATCGGATTCCTGTAACAATGCTTTTGCTGCCTGATAAAAAACTGGATTTTGCAGAATTGAGTAACGGTTAGCCTCATCCGGGTTTATATCGGGCAACCAGGCCAGATCGAACCCCCGGGAGGCACTGAATTGTCGCACTGCTATGATGTCTGTAGCCGTCAGAACCGAATTCTTGATCAACAGCGTGGCTGTATTCCAGCTACGAATCCAGGCAATATGTTGTCCGGGCTGGTCGATACCAATATTTTTCATCGCGCTGACTACAGTAGCTAACAACTTTATATTGGCACGTGCTGGAGTACTGGTCCATAACGTCAGGCTTAACAAACCGTTCGGTTTGAGCAGTTGAAGGTAAGATTGCAGGGCTTCAACAGTATAGTCATAATTTACCGCAACGGCATGAACACCTGCCGAACCGCCGCTCGAAGCACTCGGCGGACCCATGATGACCAGATCATACAGACCAGCGGAGGCAGCAAATCCTCGCGATGTGATGTTGTGTATATCAACTTTATGTTGCAATTTTGACCAGCCAATATAATCCGCGAATTCATCTGTAATCAAGTTGCTCATATGCAAATCGGGTTCGACTACATCTATTTGTTGAGCTTCAAACTTATCTGCCTGTAGAACCAGGGCACCAGTGGTTGAGGCCAGAATCAACACATTCTGTGGCGATGGATGCAGCTTATAAGGCAAGGCTGTGCTCATATAATCATAATATTCCAGTACTGTGGGGCTGCTGACAATATCAATAGTGGTCATTTGGTCGCCATCACGGAATACTGCCAGTTGTTCGGGTGGGCCTGCGGGGCTTGACAGACTGAGTCCGGGGGCATGGCGAAATGGAATCTGTTTGCTTTGCACGACATCGGTTCGTGCGATAGCTGAAGAATGACTTTGCAGTAAAGTTGTACCCTTGACCGATAGAGCTTGCGACAAACCCTGATAGGGAGACAGGCGAAGATCAGTCCATCGATAGGGGGCCAAAATAACTATGATCAAACACATGACTATTAGCGCCAGATTAAGCTGAGCCTGACCTTGTTTTAAACCTCGAAGTGAGAAAAGACCTGCGCTGATGCCGCAAACAGCCAACAGTCGTAATACATTATTCAGCGAAAAATTCTGCAGTAATATAACCATCAGCAATACACCCAAACCTGCGCCGATCAGGTCGATGCCGTACAGCAATGGAATGCGTTCAGAAAAGCGCATCAGGCTTAACGCGACGGCGTTGGCGACAAAGAAAAAAGGCAGGGTCAATAATAGATAACTCAACAATAATTGAAACCATTGCGAACTGTCCCACAAGATTTCCAGTGAATTAAAGGGGAAATGCTGAACGATGATAAAGCAGACCAGAGATGACAGACCGAACAACAGCGCATTGGCGATAAATACCTGCTGGTAATGAGGCAACAGGCGGTCACGAAACAGAGTTATCAAACTACCACTAATGCCATAACCGAGCAGGGCGATACTGATAATCATCGAGGCGAAGTGGTGCCAGTGAATAATTGAAAACAGTCTCAGCAACAAAATTTCGTAGGCCAGCGCTGAAGCAGACAGGATAAAAATCGACAGCAGTGGTGGTGTTAATGCAGGTTGATGCAATCTCACTAATGTCCGCCGGTAAAGGGCACAAACACAACAGGTAGCACCTGACGGGTACTTACTCTGCCCTGATCATCCTTTTCAACCAGCGTTAGATGCTGAGTCTGAAAACGAGTGCCGACAGGAATGATCATGCGGCCGCCGTTTTTCAGCTGTCTAACCAGTGGCGGCGGAATATGGCTGATTGCTGCAGTGACGATAATGCTGTCAAACGGCGCCTGTTGTGGCCAGCCGTTATAGCCATCAGTTATGTCGGTTTCGATATTATCGTAACCCAGCCGACTAAATAATCGTTTTGAAGATTTACCCAGCGCTTCGATAATCTCGATGGTATAAACCTGCTTTACGAGAGCGGACAGTATTGCGGCCTGGTAACCGGAGCCAGTGCCGATTTCAAGTACCCGGTGATCTGGCTCTGGTTGTAATAAATCGGTCATCAACGCGACAATATAGGGCTGGGAGATGGTTTGTCCGTGACCGATCGGTAGTGGACGATTTTCATAGGCATTTGAGCGCAAAGATCTATTGACAAACTCATGACGGGGGATGCTATTCATCGCGCGCATGACCTGTTTTGAAAAAGATGTTGTATTGATATACGAGGCAGTCCGGCGCACATCGTCCTCAATTTCTGCAATCATTTGCTGGCGTCGTGTTGCGTATTCATCGGCCAGGATCTGCCCGATTGGCAACAAAATCAGAATAATCAGCCAACAGATATTGATATATTTTGTAGTCACGGCATTATCCTAAAAAAATCAGTTGAACCTACTGTGACCGCCCAAGCACAGAACCTACAAGACTTTTCTAGATATTTCGAACTCACCGTATGGGTGATACGATTTCGTCCAAAATATCCAGAAAAGTCTTGTATCTTCAGCACTTTGAACGGTCTCGCTACGATTCAACTGATTTATTTAGGGTTATACGGCCAGATAGATACCAGCACTTTATTACACAGAATTTATTTTGTGAATAGCTGGTTATACTTTTTTAGTAGTTTTTAACCAGGGTCAGAAAAAAATCGTTTTAAACAAATGATCAATAGCCTAAACTTTCTGTCTAAACCAAATCTTTCAAATACCGGATTTAAATCATGCCTCTAAGACTTGTTAGTTTTTCAGCAGCTATTTGTCTGTTATTCGTGTTATTTTCAACACTTTCTTTTGCAGAAACGGTCATTATAAAGCTGAATCTAGAACCCGATCTACGCAATGGGCAACGCATGTACGAAACCTGTGCAACCTGTCATTTACCGGAAGGCTGGGGTAGTACAGATGGAACTTATCCTCAAATTGCTGGGCAGCTACAGAATGTTTTGATCAAACAACTAATGGATATTCGCAGCGGTCGACGGGATAACCCGTTGATGTATCCCTTCGTGCAGGAAAGAACACTGGGAGGCTATCAGAACATGGCTGATGTGGTTTCTTATATTGCGACTTTACCGATGCATCCCAAACACAAAAAAGGCCCCTGGCGGGATTATTCTGACGAATATGCAAAAGGTGAAATCCTTTATAAAGCGAATTGCTCTGGCTGTCATGGGGATAAAGGTGAAGGTAATAATTCGCTGACCATTCCAAAGCTCTACGGCCAGCATTTTCCCTATATCAAACGGCAGCTTATGGATATAAAAAATGGTTATCGTCAGGTGACTCCTGGAATGAAAGCGGTTATAGATCCGTTATCCGATTTACAACTTGAGTTGACCGTGAATTATATTTCTTACCTGCCAGTGCCCAAAAATGAACAGGCGCCTTCGCTTAACTGGCGCAATACAGATTTCTACTAAAGAGATTGAACATGACTAAAAAGATAAATCGCCGTCAATTTTTACAATCCACGGCAGTTATATCAGCTGCCCCGTTAACTGGTATCTCCCTTTCTGCTGGTGCTGATAAACATGATTCTCCGGCTTTTAGTCGATTTCTTTCACCTGCAGCTCTGCCGAAAGCCAAAGGCCCTAGAATTGTTATTGTTGGCGGTGGTTGGTCTGGCCTGACAATGGCTAAATACTTGAAGAAGTACTCACCAGAATTCGATGTTGTATTGCTGGATAAAAAAGATAATTTTGTGTCTTTCCCGGTAAGTAACAGCTGGCTTGCCAATCAAATAAAACTGGATTTTCTCACCCACAGTTATGTTGAAGCGGCAGTTAACAATGACTACCTGTTTTTGCACGGCAGTGCTATTGACCTGGACAGAACAACCAAAACCCTGGTGACATCGCTGGGTAGCATTCAGTATGACTATCTGGTTTTAGCGCCGGGAATTGATTATGACTACCGACGTATCGGTGTCGAAAATCCTGAGGATGAATTTAACCTGCGCATGAAATATCCCGCAGGTTTCAACAGTGCTTCTGAAATTATCGCGATAAAACACAAGCTTCAAAATTTCCAGGGCGGCACCCTGGCCATGACCGTACCTGCTGGCAATTATCGCTGCATGGCCGCACCCTATGAGCGTGCCTGCATGGCGGCAGCTATCATGCAAAAGAACGATATTCGTGGAAAAGTTCTATTACTGGATATGAACCCGGATATTCGTATCAAGGCAGAGGGATTCAAACGTGCGTTTAGCGAACTTTACAAGGACATTATTCAATATGAACCCAGCTCGGAAATTACCGCCATTAATCTCGAGTCCAGAGAAATAGAAACAGATTTTGACAGTTATAGTTTTGATGATGCTGTTATCTATCCACCAGTAAGAGCGTCGCAGTTGATCGAAGATTTTGGTTTGACGGACCAAAAAAGCATTCAAAAAGAAGCGGCAATCGATCCGTTTAAGTATCACCTGCTGGATGATGAACATGTGTATGTTACTGGTGATTCGCGTTCACAACCTTTTTCCAAAAGTGGAAATACCGCTCACTCAGAGGCAAAATATGTCGCTGAAGTTATCTCAGCCCACGCAAAAGGAAAGGAAATCGACTGGAGAAGTCCGCAGACAATGTGTTTTTCGGGGATATCGATTGATCCTTTGGAATCAATGAGTATTATCGCTTTTTATGCCTATGATGAAGTTGAAAAAAGTTTTGCATTTGATCGTGTACATTTATCGGATAAATGGAATAGCCGTACCGGTCAGGCGGGTCTGGCCTGGGCTGAAGGCATGTATCGGGACATGTTTTATAGCAGATAACCAACGATGTGCTGCCCAGTAGTTGTGTGGGCCACAAGACTCGTATTTCTCGTTTTCAGCCTGAGCCTGTTTGGTTGCGCTGAACTTTCATACTATCTTCACTCCGCAAAAGGGCAGTTTGAAATCATGTCAAAGACCAGGGACATTGATGATGTGTTGGCCGATAAATCGATATCACCAAAGCTATCAAAACAGCTGTTTCTGATTAAAAAAATCAGGCAGTTTGCATTACAAAAATTATTATTACCTGAATCTGAAAGCTATACAGAATATGCTGATTTAGAGCGAAAATACGTCTTAAAGAACCTATTTGCAGCTAAAGAGTTTTCAACTCAGCCTCACCGCTGGTGTTACCCATTTGTGGGCTGCACATCGTATCGTGGCTATTTTGAACAAAGCAGACTCGACCAATACGTCAAACAACTGAAACAGCAGAACTATGACATTTATGTAGGTTTTGTGCCTGCATATTCAACACTAGGCTGGTTTGATGACCCGGTTCTCAATACCTTTGTCTACTGGCCTGAACAACGTCTGGCTGGTTTAATATTTCATGAGTTGACACATCAGCTAATTTACATAGATGATGATTCAGCTTTCAACGAATCCTTGGCAGTTGCAGTGCAACAAAGCGGTGTTGAGTTATGGTTGACTGAAAATAATCAGTCTGGGATCCTAAAGCGGTATCGACAACGTTTGAAGAACCGTCAACAGGTAATTCAACTAATAATACAAGGTCGTGAAAAACTTCGAGAGTTATATGAAAAAGACCTGCCAGATGATGAAAAGAGGCTGAATAAAAAACGGATTCTAAACCGGTTGAAACAAGCATATGATAATCTAGCTGGGTCATTTGAAGTATCAGACGGATTCAAGCGATGGTTTAGCAGTGAACTCAATAATGCAAAATTACTTTCTATTTCAACCTACCATAAAAACGCTGCTGCGTTTAAAAACATGCTGAAACATCATCGTCTGAATTACGCTTTATTTTATCAACACGTTAGACTATTAGCTGATTTAGATTTTAAGAAAAGACAGCAATGCCTGTCGAACTGGTTAGCACCGCAATCAGGTATCGAAGTTCACTGTAGCTTAAGGATAAACAAATCCTAATAATTTATTTGGCGAAAAGATCCTGCTTTATATTCCTAAAAGCTTTAAATTCCAGAGCATTGCCTGAGGGGTCCGAAAAAAACATAGTACCCTGTTCGCCGGACTCCCCTTTAAAGCGGATGTAAGGCTCAAGGATAAAATCATCGATAAAACCTCTAACTTTTTCAGCAAGCAGTTCCCAGTCTTCAAATTCCAGAATTACACCAAAATGAGGAACAGGAACCCCGTGGCCGTCTACAGCATTTGATACCGAGGAAATCTTACCTTGTTTACCTATTTCTGGATTCAGGTGTGTTACCAATTGATGACCATACATATTAAAATCGATCCACGAAGGATCGCTTCTACCTTCGGGGAATCCCATTTTTGCACCATAAAATTCTCTTGCTTCGTGAATATCGCGAACAGGTATAGCTAAGTGGAAAGGAGTTAAAAGCATTTTAATTTCCTCGTTGGTCAATTATTTTTATGCTAAAAGAAATATTGGGGGGTTCCTGATACCAACCTACTTTTTTTATGGTTTCCCCTTTAATTATGATGTCAAAAATAAAAATATCAATCAATTGTACTACCTGACTGGACATAGATAGTGCAGAAATTGATTATCCGGAAGTTATCCGGGTGGTTGACTGGTCATGACCATAGAAATACCCAAAGGACCTCTGATAACCGTTGTGGTGAAGGAAGTACCATTTCTAATCAACTCGACCAGCACGTTATCACCTGCAACACCCTCTACAGTAGCCTGCTGAATATCAGCAGCGGTAAATATGGATTCTGACGCATAGGTCAGAATAATGTCTCCTGGTTCGAACCCAGCAACCTGTGCAGCGGAACCATTAAAAACTTCGGAAACTACAACCCGATTATTTTGTTCGGAGGCAAACAAATATTGATCGAATACTTCATCGCCAAAATCATTTCGGATGTTCTCATCGGTGTTGTTCAATGCACCCATCAATTGGCGAAATCTATCCTCCTGGATCCATTTTTCTCGAATTGCCTGATTACGCAGTTCAAGTCTGTCGATACGGTTTTGATCGATTTGAGATTGTATCTGTAAAATAGTATCCAGATGGATGCCCGCATTTAACAATCTGGTTTCCATGTTTTGCTCAGGTTCAGGCTCTATCTCGGTATCCGGATTGCCTTTGCTGTTTGAGTTTGTTGATTGATTGTCGGTATCAAGCCTGGTTGCCGACAGGGATTTCTTCTCTAATTTGCCCAGTCGGACAGCCAGTTTCTGATTGATAGCCTGTTGTTGGAACGACTCACTTTCCAAATTATTTATTCGCTCGTACAGTTCATCATATAAAGTGGTTTCGACGGAGTTGTTTTGCTGTTCAGATGCCTGCCCAGTAACAGTCTTGTCTGTACTGGTATCCGGTTTTAGCCATAAAATTCCAGCTACGGCTAAAACGAAAAGCAACATAAAAAGCTTGCTAGTGTTATTCATTGGCCTGTCTCAATAGAAATTTTGCATATGATTTTGTATGAACTAGTATTTTACTGTAGGTTCATTAAGTTCAATAGAATTAGATTTAAATGGTCTTTGTAGACCCCGTATTATTAAAAATACCAGCCACAAAAAAGCCAGCGAAAGCTGGCTTGTTAATCAGAAAAACAAAAAGTCACTACTTGATCTTTGCTTCCTTATAATCGACATGTTTACGCACGACGGGGTCGTATTTTTTCATAACCAGTTTATCTGGTGTATTTTTCTTGTTCTTGTTAGTGGTGTAGTAGTGTCCAGTGCCAGCGCTGGAAACCAGCTTAATTAAATCTCTCATTTCAGTCTCCTATACCTTTTCGCCACGTTTACGCATGTCTGCTAAAACTGTTTCGATACCATTTTTGTCGATGATTCTCATGCCGTTTGCAGAAACACGTAACTTAACGAATCGATTCTCGGATTCTACCCAGAATTTGTGGTTATGCAGATTAGGCAAGAAACGACGACGCGTCTTGTTATGGGCGTGTGAAACATTGTTTCCGGTTATCGGTTTTTTACCGGTAACCTGGCAGACGCGTGACATGTGGAACTCCGAATTGTGCTCAGATAGATAAGGGCGCGAACTCTACCAGAAGGGTAGTCAGGATTCAACATAGAAATGCTTTGTCAGTTTCATTTTCGGTGGTCAAGAGATAAGATAGTCCGATCAAAAAAAACAAACCTCAAAAACACGCTATGGATATCATTTTTATTCGTGATCTAGAAGTCGAAACCGTTATCGGTATTTATGACTGGGAACGTAAAATCAAACAAAAACTCAGCTTTGATCTGGATATGGCAACGGATATACGTCAGGCAGCTAAATCCGACAAAATTGATGACACCTTGAACTATAAAGCGGTCGCAAAAAGAATCATCTCGTTCGTAGAACAAAGCCAATATGAGCTAGTGGAATCTCTGGCCGAAAAGATATGCGCGATTATTATGGCGGAATTTAATGTGCCCTGGGTAAAATTGACACTACATAAACTCGGAGCAGTTACTGGATCTAAATCTGTCGGCGTTATTATTGAACGTGGACATATAAATTGATGCACCAGATTTTTGTAGGCCTTGGCAGTAACCACAATCGAGAACAGAATCTGCGTCTGGCAATCGGCGGTTTACGAGCGGCCTTCGGTAGTCTGGATATTTCTCCGGTGTATCAAACCGATGCAGTTGGTTTTAAAGGGGAGGATTTCTATAACCTTGTTGTTGCATTTCAAAGCGATAATGATGCAGAGACAATCTTGACTCAGCTGCATCAAATTGAAGATAGGCAGGGGCGTGATCGCAGTCAACCAAAATATTCATCACGTAGTATTGATCTTGATCTGTTGCTTTTTGATCATTTGGTGGTTGATAAAAATGGCGTGAAAGTGCCGCGTGGTGAGATTCTCTTCCATGCTTTTGTATTGCGACCATTGTTTGATCTTGCGCCAGATTTATTTCATCCCGTCGAACAACGCAGTTATACAGAGTTATGGCAGGAGATGGCTCCAAATGTCGGAAAGA
>Ga0256847_1000976_pt1 | contig 15870 bp, 14 predicted proteins | sample TeddybearmetaG_FD_189099 | JGI IMG/M metagenome (GOLD analysis project Ga0256847, IMG submission 189099) | Hydrothermal vent microbial communities from East Pacific Rise, Pacific Ocean - Teddybear | ecosystem: Environmental > Aquatic > Marine > Hydrothermal vents | place: Pacific Ocean: East... | reverse complement strand
ATGATGCAAGCTGGTGTACCTCTGGTGCAATCCTTCGAAATTATCGCCCAGGGGTCTGAAAATAAATCTCTACAAAAGATGATAATCGCCATAAAGGTTGAAGTTGAGGGCGGTATGTCTTTGGCTGAATCCCTGAAAAAACATCCATTGTATTTTGATGACCTGTTCGTCAACCTGGTTGAAGCGGGTGAACAATCCGGTTCATTGGAAACTATGCTGGACAAACTGGCCACCTACAAAGAGAAAACCGAAGCGCTCAAGGCCAAAGTAAAAAAAGCCCTGTTTTACCCAGTTGCGGTTATGGTTGTGGCTTTTATTGTCACCGCTATACTACTTATATTCGTCGTGCCCCAGTTTGAAGAACTGTTTGATTCTTTTGGTGCCAATCTACCCGCAATGACGCTATTTGTTATTGGTTTATCAGAATTTATGCAGGCCTGGTGGTGGGCTATTTTTGGTGGGGTTGCCGGTACTGTTATGATTATCAGCCGAATAAAAAAATCCTCCCCCAAAGTTCGTGAATGGTTTGACCGTATGGCACTACAGGCACCGGTTTTAGGCGATATCACTACCAAATCGGCCATCGCCAGATTTGCTCGAACGCTGGAAACCATGTCAGCTGCGGGTGTGCCACTGGTCGAAGCAATGGCCTCGGTTGCAGGTGCAACAGGTAATATCGTTTACTCTAAAGCAACCCTACGAATCAGGGATGAAGTAGCGACCGGCTCGCAGTTACAAAGCTCGATGCGTATGACCGGTTTATTCCCAAACATGGTTATTCAGATGGTTTCTATCGGTGAAGAAGCCGGATCGCTGGACGACATGCTGAGCAAGGTTGCAGATTTCTACGAAACAGAAGTAGACAATGCGGTTGATGCTTTGACTTCTTTACTCGAACCATTGATCATGGCTGTATTGGGTGTTCTTGTCGGTGGTCTGATCATAGCGATGTACCTGCCTATCTTTAAATTGGGTCAGGTAGTTTAAATACCTGATACGACAAGGTGTTTCAAGATCTGTTCAGCTTTCTACAGCTAAATCCAGATATTTTTCTGGGCTTTATTTTTCTGGTTGGACTAATTGTTGGCAGCTTTCTGAATGTTGTCATCTACCGCCTGCCGGTAATGATGCAAAATGAATGGCGACAGGACTGTCTTGAATTTCTGAAGCAACCCGCGGACAAGGAACAGCAACCCTTTAACCTCAGCATCCCCAGATCTCGATGTAATCAGTGCGGACATCAGATTACTGCATTGGAAAACATCCCTTTACTGAGCTACCTCTTGCTTCGAGGCCGCTGCTCTTCTTGCCAGACTCACATTTCACTGCGATACCCGCTGGTAGAGCTATTTACAGCAATAATTTCTGTCACCATAGCCTGGCATTTTGGTGTGAGTTTACAGACACTGGCCGGATTATTTTTTAGCTGGAGCCTTATCGCTGCCAGTGGAATCGACCTTGATCACAAGCTTCTGCCCGACAATATTACCCTGCCATTACTCTGGGCCGGTTTATTGCTTTCAATTTTTGATGTTTTCACGAATCTTCAAAGCAGCGTAATTGGAGCAATGGCCGGTTATCTCAGCTTATGGAGTGTGTATATCGTTTTCAAGCTCATCACTGGCAAAGAGGGAATGGGATATGGAGACTTCAAATTACTGGCGGCTCTGGGTGCCTGGACTGGCTGGAAATTGCTGTTCGTGATTATTCTGACTTCATCCCTGGTAGGTGCCTTTATCGGAATCACCCTGATATTGCTTGGTAAAAGAAACCGCAGCACCCAGATTCCTTTTGGACCGTATTTGGCTGCAGCAGGCTGGATTTGTTTGTTGTGGGGAGAACAACTGAGTCGGTTCTATTTTGATTATCTTAGCATTTGAACAACATAGATAAAAATTCTGATGTTAAAACCGAATTAACTATAATCGGCCTAACTGGTGGTATTTGCTCAGGAAAAACAACGATCAGTAACCTGTTTAGTGATCTAGGTGTTGAGGTTATTGACACAGATATCATTAGTCACCAGTTAATGGCGCCACAACAAAATGGTTTTGAGCAAACAGTCCGTCATTTCGGTTCAAAGATTCTGCTGGATTCAGGTGAAATAAATCGCGCAAAATTAAAAAGCATCATATTTTCTAACCTGGAACAAAAAAAATGGCTTGAAGAAATGTTGCATCCACTTATCAAGGACCAAACAAAGCAACAGATAACCCAGGCAAATACTAGTAAGACAACTTCGGCAAAGTACATTTTATTAGTGGTACCTCTACTTTTTGAAACCAATTTCCACAGGCTATGCGATAAAGTGCTGGCCATTGATTGTGAACCAGAAACTCAAATGGAACGCCTGATACAAAGAGATAGCATTACCAAAAACCTCGCATCTAAGATAATTCAGTCTCAACTGAGTAATCAAAATCGATTAAAACGGGCTGACTATATTATCGATAACAACAGGAATTCTGACCCGGGAAATCAGGTTATTGAAATAGATCGATTGTTGTCTTAATTGGTCGTCAAAAAGCGAGCCCAATGAATTTATTATAAAATAAGTTATACTCTGGGAAAAAATTCACACAAATAGGCTAAATGGCTGAAACCACAAACATTTTCGAGCAGCCGTTGAATGAACGTATCCGGCTTTTTTTACGCTTTGAAACCCTGCTCAAGCGCTTGCGCTACTTCATACCCCTGAAAGGAGAATGGAGTGCATATACCGCCGTACAGGGTTTGCTCGAAATTACTACCTTGATCGAACGCGGTGATTTGAAACAGGAATTAATTCGAGAACTTGAGCGTCAGTACAACGCATTAAATAGCCTGTCTAATAACCAGAAAGTTGATTCTGCTCGACTGCAACACACCCTGGAAAATCAGAAAACAGCCATCAAAGGGATCCACAAGCTTACTGGAAAATTAGGTAGCCATATTAAAGCTATAGATTTTTTACTGTCGATCAAACAACGCAACACTGTTCCAGGTGGTACCTGCACATTTGACCTGCCGGAACTACGTTTTTGGCTAAATAAAACCTATGAAGAACGTGAATCTGATTTAAACCGCTGGGCATCGCCCTATTATGATCTGGAATCTGCTGTCGGTTTGGTATTATCTGTGATCCGTGATAGCGCAACACCTATACCATTCATTGCAGAATCCGGTTTTTTTCAGGAAGCGCTGGATACTGGTCAGCCGATTCAAATGTTGTGCGTCCATCTTCCACAGGAATCAAATGTTTACCCTGAAATCAGCGCTGGCAAACACCGATACTCAATAAGGTTCATGCAGCAGGAGCCGATTGATACAATGCCACAACAGGTTCACACTGATATCAAGTTTGCACTATCACACTGCAGCATATAACAGCCAGTAATCAGGATTTTCTGTTACTTCAAGAACGGATATTTGGTAACGAAACTGCTCTCAATTAATACTAGTACTCCAACAACATTATATTGCTGGAGTACTATCAACTTTAAGGACTTTAATGATGTTTTTATTGACTTCCGGCATTAGCAAAGAACCCAGCTCATCAAAACTCACCCAACGGCATAGCTGTCCCTCACAAGCATGAGCATCGCCTTCAAACCGCATTACTTCCCAGACGTTTAACGCTACCAGCCGGTCATTGTACTGGTGTTCAAGCTGCAATAGCGGCAAGGCTTTTATTATTTTGATGCCGATTTCTTCTTTCAGTTCTCGTTGCAAAGCCTGGTAAGGTGACTCATTTTTTTTTATTTTCCCGCCAGGGAATTCCCAATACCCGCCAAGATGCTGGCCTGGTTTTCGTCGGCATACAAAATATTGATCTGAATTTTGTAGATGGCGTATTACTGCTATGGCCACCTTTAATTTTATTTTAGCTACGATATTCCGCATTGATACGAACGTAATCATAACTGAGATCGGTAGTCCATATTCTGGTTTGAACATTGCCCTGTCCAAGTTCTACGCGAATGACAATGTCAGATTTATCCATCTCCTGCTGTCCCTGTTGGTCACTATACGCTGCATGTGGCAACCCATTTTCGATCAAACAGATATCACCGAGATAGAGAGAGATTTTTTCGATTTCAAGTAGCTCGACTTCTGCACGACCGATTGCAGCGAGAATTCTGCCCCAGTTCGGATCAGATGCGAATAAAGCCGTTTTAACTAAAGGGGAGTGTGCAATCGTGTAGGCAACGCTTTTTGCATCTTCCAGGGTTGCTGCAGTATTTACCTGCACTTCAACAAACTTGCTAGCGCCTTCGCCATCCCGAATGATCGCCTGGGCCAGGTGCTGAAATACTTCGGTCAGCGTTTTGCTAAATAAAGCATTATCAACTTCGATTTCACAATTGGACTGACCAGTTGCCATAAGCACGCAGGAATCGTTGGTCGAAGTATCGCCATCTACGGTAATCGCATTAAAAGAAACTTCTATGCACTGCTTTAAATACTGGTCTAAAACTTCTGGTTTGATCAGCGCATCAGTTGCAATATATGCCAGCATGGTCGCCATATCGGGTCGAATCATGCCTGAGCCTTTAGCGATCCCGCTGATTGTGACTGTCTTGCCGTCGATTTCAACTTGCTTGCTGATCGCTTTGGCTACCGTATCTGTCGTTTTAATGCCTTCAGCGGCTTCAAGCCAATGATCCTCATCCAGCCTCCCTACGAGATCGGGCATTGACTGTTTAATTTTCTCGACCGCCAGTTCAGTAGCAATAACACCTGTCGAAAAGGGTAAAACAGCATTTTCATCAGTAGCAAAATGCTGTGCAACCAGCTGACAACTGTATTTTGCATTTTGTATCCCAGAAACACCTGTACCGGCATTGGCATTACCTGAATTGACTAACAGATATCGAGGTGTAGGATTTTTAAGCAAATGTTCTTTAGCGACAACAACAGGAGCTGCGCAGAATCTGTTACGGGTAAAAACTGCGCTCAAGTTGCAGTTTTTTTCCAGTTCAAATAAAACCAGATCGGTTTTGGCTATATCAGATTTAATTCCACAATGAATCGCTGAAAGTTTGATACCTGCGACTGGCAATATTGTACTCGGTGGTTTTAGTCCTACAGCCATTTATAACTTACCGTGGCATTGTTTGTATTTTTTACCTGAGCCACAGGGACAGGGTTCATTACGCCCAACCTTTCGCTCTTTGCGCACGATCGGTTGGTGTACAGCTTGATCATCCTGCTGTGTATCGGTGAGCACATTTTCTGCCGCCTCATGTTTCATCTGCATCTCGGATTCATCTTGATGATTTTGTGCAAGTGCGTCAACTTCTTCCTCAGTTCTAACCTGTATTCGAGTTAGCACGGTAATCGCTTCAAACTTGATGCTATCAAGCATGGCAGAAAACATTTCAAACGACTCTTTCTTGTATTCCTGCACCGGGTTTTTCTGTGCATATCCCCGCAGGCCAATGCCTTGTCGTAGATAATCCATTGCCGCGAGATGTTCTTTCCAGTGCTGGTCGAGCACCCTCAGCATGATTTCTTTTTCATAACGGTGAACAATGTCTTCACCAGCCAGGTTTACTTTCTCTGTATATTCCTGTTCAAACTGATTGGTAATACGTTCAAGAATCAGTTCATCATGTAACTGATCATCTTCATCAAGCCATTTCTGAATCGGCAGCTCGGTACCAAATTCAGACTGAAACGCCTGCTCCAGTCCGCTAATATCCCATTGTTCGTCAATGCTGCCAGTTGGAACATAGTTGCGAAAAACCCCACTTAAAACATCTTTTCGCATATCGCCAATAGCTTCAGCAATATCTGGCAATTTCAGCAGGTCATCACGTTGCTGATAAATCACTTTACGCTGGTCATTAGCGACATCGTCATATTCCAGCAGGTTTTTACGAATATCAAAGTTATGCGCTTCGACTTTACGCTGGGCATTTTCAATTGCTTTGCTGACCCAGGGATGTTCGATTGCTTCACCTTCTTCCATGCCCAGTCTCTTCATTAAACTGGACACCTTTTCAGACGCAAAAATTCGCATCAAAGTATCTTCCATTGACAGGTAAAATCGGGTAGAACCAGGGTCACCCTGACGACCCGAGCGTCCGCGTAGCTGATTATCGATTCGACGTGACTCGTGACGTTCTGATCCGATTATATGCAAGCCACCGGCTTCTATGACCTGTGCATGACGTTGTTCCCAATCCTGTTCGAGTTTCTTCCTACCCATTTCATCATCTTCTGCCAGCTCCTGCAAATGCACCTGTAAATTACCACCCAACACTATGTCAGTACCACGACCTGCCATATTGGTCGCGATTGTGACAATGCCTGGCATACCGGCATCGGCGATTACATTGGCTTCGCGTTGGTGTTGCTTGGCATTTAAAATTTGATGTTTTATCTTGTCCTTCTTCAGCAGCTTTGATAGAAACTCTGATATTTCAACGGTTGTAGTACCCACCAGCACGGGTTGCTTGCGTTTTACACAGTCCTTAATATCTTCGATGATCGAGTCGTATTTTTCGCCAGATGTAAGATAAATTAAATCCCCCATATCCTCTCGAATCATGGGTTTGTCGGTCGGTACCACCACTACTTCAAGGCCGTAAATTTGCTGAAATTCAAACGCTTCAGTATCTGCAGTACCAGTCATACCAGCTAATTTGTTATACAGGCGAAAGTAATTCTGGAAAGTGATGGATGCTATGGTCTGATTTTCATGCTGAATATTAGCTTTTTCCTTGGCTTCAATAGCCTGATGCAGGCCATCAGACCAGCGCCTGCCGGGCATGGTTCTACCGGTGAATTCATCGACAATGACGATTTCATTGTCCTGAATAATATAATCCTGGTCTTTTTGAAAAATCGCATGTGCCCGTAAAGCAGCATTCAAGTGGTGTACCAGTGAGATATTGCTGGTGTCATAAAGGGTTTCGTCTTCAGCCAGCAAACCAACCTTACGCATCAGTTTTTCTGCAGTATCGTGCCCCTGTTCCGTGAGAAATACCTGCTTGCTTTTTTCATCGACTGTAAAATCACCTGGCCCATCTTCCTCTTCTGGAGTCTTCTTCGCCTCAGCTTGCTCCATGCTGGGGATTAATTCATTAATCTTTACATAGAGTTCGGAACTATCGCTGGCTTGTCCCGAGATGATCAACGGGGTACGGGCTTCGTCGATTAAAATTGAATCGACTTCATCAACTATGGCAAAATTCAACTCGCGCTGAACGCGTTCTTCCAGAGAAAACGAAAGGTTGTCGTGCATGTAATCAAAACCAAACTGATTATTTGTACCGTAGGTAATATCAGCCTGATAAGACTGGCGTTTTCGGTCGTAATCCATAGTGCTGATAACGACGTCGACAGAAAGTCCTAAAAATAGATACAACTCACCCATCCAGTTGGCATCACGTTCTGCCAGATAATCGTTTACTGTGATGATATGCACGCCCTTGCCAGTGAGCGCATTGAGATAAGCGGACAAGGTAGCAACCAGTGTTTTACCTTCACCCGTTTTCATTTCGGTAATCTGGTTATTATTGAGAATCATGCCGCCAATTAACTGGACATCGTAATGACGCATGCCCAAAACTCGAATCGATGCTTCTCGACAGACAGCAAAAGCTTCGTTTAACAGTTGCTCAAGTGTTTCACCTTCGATTATTCGCTGTTTAAATTCTTCTGTTTTCTTCTGCAACTGCTCATCAGAAAGTTGTTGCATCTGAGCTTCCAGCTCATTGATCTGTTTTACGCGGACAGCTAACGATTTGATGATTCTGTCGTTACGACTTCCGAATATTTTCTTGGCAATTTTTGACAGCATAGCGCGAGGTTAGTAAAGGTTCAGGATTGGGGAATTAGATGGTGGTTGTGATACAAAAAACAAGCTCAACTGGTGGATAATTCTGGTCTTTGCCTGCTTTTTAGAAAATCAATTTGATGCGTGAATAAACTGCTTTGGATTGATCTGTTTACCGTTTTTCAACACTTCAAAATGAACATGTGGTCCGGTAGATCTTCCTGAAGTTCCAATTTCTGCAATTTTGAACCCTTTTTCTACGGTATCTCCAACCGAAACCATCAGCTTAGAGTTGTGAGCATAACGTGTGGTGTAGTTATTGCCATGTGCAATATCAATAACCTGTCCGTAATTAGATTTTTTACCCGCATAAGTGACTACGCCTTTAGCAACCGCAATAACGGTGTCTCCATATTTACCGGCAAAATCTATGCCCTTGTGCATTTCATTGTTACCTGAAATTGGATGGAGTCGCATACCAAAATACGACGATAACCAGCCACGTTTGATAGGTCGGCCACTAGGCTGCACATCATTTAACAAATTACGACTCATTAGCAAATCTTCCAGAACGATCAACTGATTTTCACGACTTTCGATTACCCGATTTAACTCTTTTATCGCAATATGAAGATCATGTGATTGCAACATCGATTGAGCTGAGGATTGTGTTGTGGATTCAGGACCACCGATCGCAGGAGGATTGCCGAAATCAAATTCAGAGCGATCAATTTTTGCCATCTTGATCAATTTTTGTCCCAGCGCATCAATTCGCATAACATGCGCTTGCAGCAAACCTATTCTGGAAGACAATGCATTAACATTGGCATCAGCCTCTTGCCGAATCTGTCCCAGTTTGACTTTTTGTTGATGCAAATCATCTTCCCAGCCTGCCAGCAAGGATTCATATCGGGGATTTCCGTTCATACTATAACCCAGGAACATACTACCGCCGATAACTGCAACCGTCACTAGAAGTATTAAGGACAGATGTAGCGCTCTACCAAGACCCAGAGTAAAGAGTTTACCTTTTTTTGAGGACAGAAAGATTATATTCACGGTATATTACCCCTTTATACCGATTCAACAGGTTGAGCGTATGATATTGGTGCTACTGAGCCATCTTCGAAGGTGACTTCTTCCCAGGCGTCTGCATCGGCCATCAAAGCCAATAACAGTCGATTATTTAAAGCATGACCAGATTTGTACCCGGAAAAAGCACCGATGAGACTGTGTCCTAGCAGATATAAATCTCCAATTGAATCCAGAATTTTATGCTTCACAAATTCGTTGTCATATCTCAGGCCATCTTCATTCAATACGCGGTAGTCATCCAGTACGATAGCATTGTCCTGACTGCCACCCAGCGCAAGACTGTTGGCACGTAGTCGTTCAATATCTTTTTGAAATCCAAAAGTTCGAGCCCGACTAACCTCTTTAACAAATGATGTGGTCGAAAAATTGATTTCACAGTGCTGTTTTTGCTGAGTAAACAGCGGGTGGTCAAAATCAATTTGAAATTTAACTTTAAAGCCATCAAATGGTTCAAATTTGACCCATTTGTCACCATCTTCAATTTTAACGGTCTTCTTGATACGAATAAATTTCTTGGCGGCATTCTGTTCAACAATACCAGCCGACTGAATCAGAAACACAAAAGGACCGGCACTACCATCCATGATGGGTACTTCATCTGCACTTAGGTCGATAAAGGCATTATCAATGCCCAAACCGGCAATAGCGGACAATAAATGTTCAACTGTGGAAATTCGTGCATCGCCTTGTACAAGGGTAGTCGAAAGGTTGGTATCACCAACATTTTCGGGGCGCGCAAGAATTTCTACCGACTCTTCCAGATCGACACGTCTAAAGCGTATACCTGAATTCACAGGCGCGGGACGTAGGGTTAAATAAACCTTTTTGCCTGTGTGTAAACCGACACCCATTGCGCGGATGACATTTTTTAATGTGCGCTGTTTTATCAAAACCGTTTCCTGAACAATATTCAAATGCTATTAAATTTGAGCTTGGTTTTTAATTTATTTCATCCCTGAAATTTATTTATAAGGCCTCAAAATTTCCGCGGTAGATTATGAAGCATATGCGGTGAACAATCAATATTATAAATTTACCATATCCTTCGATATACCATCATAAAGATATAAAAACAAATTACCTTCATCAATTTTTCCCATGTTGAAGTTCTCGTATCTTTTTCTTTTGAACATCCAGTACATAATGGTGTAATAAATCTTCAGCATCCTGGTGAATATTGCTGAAACTCATCCGACATAAATCTCCTTGCCGGGCGACAACATCAATTTTCACTGTAAATATTTTATCCTCGCTGGGCAATTTAACTGTAGCAGATGACTTGAAACCAATTGGGTAGATACTTGAACGAACACAGGCTCCTGTGCCACTGATATTAACCACACGATGCTGGTTTCCACCAATCGCAATAATAATCGGTCGACCACTGTCCGGAATGACACGAAACGCATCACGATGCTCGCCTGCATCTGATTCAAAATGTAGTTCAGTTGTCTTTTTCTTTTTCCAGAACAATTTCTACTCTCCTGTTACGTGCTCTGTTTTGTGCCGTTTCATTATCGACTAATGGAATAAAATCAGCATAACCGGTTGCTGTCATACGTTCAGGGTCTATACCTTGCTGAATAAAGTATCGCAACACTGAGGTTGCTCTGACGGCAGAAAGTTCCCAATTTGATGGGAAACGTACAGTGTTTATATCTCTATCATCGGTATGCCCGCGTATGCTGATTCGATAATCTGAATGTTCTCGAAACAAAACAGTCAAGTTGGAAAAAATAATTCTAGCACTATCTTTTAACTCAGCTCTGGCTGATTTAAACAGATAACGACCATCAATTTGTAAATTAATTTGATCACCATCAAAAATTAAATCAACCGCCTCTGCCAGATCGGTATTAGCGATCATGCTTTCAAGTTCTGAAACTATGGCTGGTTGGGTATCATCGATGATTATATCAATAGGAGAATCAGCCGGATTCATGCCCAGCAGATCTTCGATTACTTTTAGTGGTTCGGGATTGCGTCCCTGACTTGCTGCATAATCGATGACACTTATTTGATTACCCTCACCATCCAGCACCTTGATAGCAGCAATTTGTTCGATATATGCCCGCTCTTCCGATTCAGACAGGGTATACAGCAAAATAAAAAAAACCAGGATCAGTGTCATCATATCTGCAAAGGTAACAATCCAGGCTTTATCTGAATCTTCACCTTCTACATCAAATGGCATTTTGACCGACATGGCTCTATCTTCTAACTTCTTTCTTTTAGCTTTTGCATCGGTTTGCGCTTTTTCGCCGGTACAAATGATGATAATTTCTCATAAACCGACAACGGGTTATTATCCTGCAAAATACTCACCGCTCCTTGAAAAATAATCTCAAAATTCATCACCTCAATCATTGTACGAGAGCGTAACTTGCCGGCAATTGGCAGAAAAATGACCGTTGCCAGCAAAGTCCCGTAAAAAGTAGTCAGTAATGCAACCGCCATAGCTGGACCAAGAGTTGCCGGATCTGCCAGTAAAGACAACATTTGAATAAGGCCGATCAGTGTACCTAACATACCAAACGAAGGCGCATACATACCCATCTTGCGAAACACATCCTGAATAATAAAATGACGCATTTGCATTGACTCAATCTCGGTACGCATTGCAGCACGCAAAGTACTTTCATCGGCCGCATCAGCAATCAAGGTGCAAACTCTTTTTAAAAATGGCGAGCTTGTTTTAACGTCAGTAAGACTCAACAAGCCTTTACGTCGGCTGATGGTGCCGAGTTTGATCATGGTGTCGATCAACTCCTGGGAATCCTGTTTGGGGGAGGTAAATACAAAATAGGCGCTTCTGAAGGCGGTAATGACATCTCGAAACTGAAAGGTCAGTAAGGTTGCCGCCATGGTGCCACCAACCACAATCATAATGCCTGGAACATTTAGGAAATGATGAACATCACCACCCTGAATTATTGCCAGGGTAATCAGACCTATGCCAGCAACAATGCCAATCAGAGACGCTAGATCCATAGAAGAAATGTCCTAAATAAAATTTTTGTGGGATATTTATCGTATTGATAACATCGGCAAATTTCGTACAAACTTTAACAAATGTTCATCCATAACTTTCCAGAAGTTTCATTAATATGTCGAGTTCTTTGCGTGCGTTCAGGATCACTTCCTTTTCAGAACCCTCCTTTTTGGATAGCGGAAATTTGTTCCAGGCTGGTGAAAGCAAAAGCTCCTGATTATTATTGCTCTTACTTTGACTAAGCTTCAAAAGCAGCTGAGCAACGATAACAATATCTGCATAATCAATATCAGTCCTCGATTCTCGATCCCAGCTATCCGCCTCCAGCGCTACTTCGATCATATCGGCACCTAATCCCCAGCTACTGATTACCATCGCGCCGATTGGTCCTCTTAATTTATCTGTAACCCGGTTCAGATTGTTACCCAGATAAAATTCACTGGAATGTTTATCCGCAAACGCCAGAATGGTCAGCGTACCTACATCATGTATAAGACCAGCCAATAAAGCTCTATCAGAATCGAGCTCTTTGCCATTTATCTGTTTGCACAACACAGAACTCAATGCCGCGACCTGTACTGAATGATTCCATAAATCAGAAATTCGTTTTCGAACTTCAGGCCGATTACCCGAAAATACTTTACCAAGCGTCAAACTAATCACCATATTACGAGTGACTTTCAAACCCAGACGATTAATAGCGGTCAGGCAATCTGAAATAGGATTGACTCCTCGATACAAAACACTGTTGGCCAATTGAATAATACTACCCATGGTAGCTGCATCAGATTGCAAAATTCGACTCACATCGTCGATACTTGAATCCGGGTCATTAATTGCATTTTTAACGCGTAAAGCAATATTGGGTAAAATAGGCAATTCCAGTTTAGATGATACATAATCTTGATAAATTCGGGCATAAAACTGATCCGCAGGATCATCTTCTTCATCAGCTTGAGGCTGCTCTTCTGGAGAGGGTGCAAGCAACACATCAAGCAGATCACGATTAAAACAGATCACCATGGATTTACTGGTAACTTCGATGATTACATCGTTAGTGTAATTCTCTGCTAGAGGAAATTTCGCCGAGATCGATTCATGCCCCAGTTCTTCCGCTTCACTATTTTGGCTTTTTATTAATATTTTTCCATCAAGTAAATAATGATATTGATCACGATTCTCAAATTTTATGACAAATTGAGAACCCGCTGGATACACTTTTATTTTAGAATATTTGACCAACTGCTTGATATAATCAAGTTCCATGTCTGCCACAGGCAAAATATTGCGCAATCGCTGCAACAGTAAAAGTTGAATTTCTTTTTGATTACTCATCAACTTGATTTTAGAACATATTTAAAATACTGCCTGTTTGAGTTAAAGAATATCAAGAAGGCATTAAAAATTATTGTCATCCATAACTCCCCAAAAGTTTCATTAACTCATCAAGTTCTTTTCGTGCATTCTGGATAACGCTCTGGCCAGCGCTTTCTAAATCAGTAAAAGGGAATTTCTTCCAGGCTGGCGAAATACAAATTTCATGATTCGCGTTTTCTACATTCTGACTGGCTTTGATCATTAGCTGAGCGACGATCACGATATCCGCATAATCGATATCAGTCGATGTGTCTCGATCCCAATTATCGGCCTCTAGCGCTACCTCGATTAGATCAGCTCCTAGCCCCCAACGACTGATAACCATTGCCCCAATCTGTGCACGTAAGCGCTTGATGGCTCGGTTCAGATTACTACCGAGATATATTTCACTGGCATGTTTATCAGCAAACGCTAAAATAGTTAATGTGCCAACATCATGCACGAGGCCGGCCAATAAAGCCCTGTCTGGATTCAACCGTTTGTCTCCAATTTGCTTACACAACACTGAACTCAAAGTCGCAACTTGCGCCGAATGCTTCCATAAATCAGCCATCCGTTTTCGGATACCCGGTCGATTGCCGGCAAACATATTATTGAGACTCAGGCTAATCACCATATTTCGAGTGACCGTCAAACCCAGCCTGTTGATGGCTGTCTGGCAATCTGCAATCGGATCTACTCCCCTGTACATGACGCTGTTAGCCAATTGAATGATGCTACCCACGATGGCGGAGTCAGATTGCAAAATTCGACTGACATCACCAATATTAGAATTCGGCGCATTAATGGCATTTTTAATGCGTACCGCAATACCGGGCAAACTGGGTAACTCCAGTTCAGATGTTAAGTACTCATGATAGATCCTCGGGAAAAACTGATCAGCCGGATCATCAGATTCTACCAGGTCAATCTGCTCATCCCCGGATGGCAAAGCCAGTACATCAAACAGATTCCGATTTAAGCGGATAATCATGCTTTTACTAACAACATCCACACGCACATCATTGTCGTAACTTTCAGCCAACGGCAGCTTGGCTGCTACAGATTCATGACCCAGTTCTTCAGCTTCACAGTTTTGACTGCTGATTGAAATTTTTCCATCAAGCAGGTAATAATACAGCTCCTGTTTCTCTTTCTTAATGATGAAGTGAGATTCCGGTGGATACACCGTCACCCTGGAGTTTTTAATCAATTGTTTGATATATCGAAGTTCCATATCTGCGACAGATAGTATCTTGCGTAATCGTTGCAATAATAATTTTTGAATTTCTTTCTGGTCGCTCATGCCCATAATTCTAGAACAGTATTGGCAATAGTGCTTCTTTGAATCAAAAACTTTCGGTGCAATAATGGGTTTATTTTTAAAGAGAGAACCATCTATGACAGAACGTGCTGTGCCTTTTTGGCCTTTACTAAAACTTATCCTGAATATTTACGTACAAGGTTACCTGGAAGAAACCTCATGAATCAGCAGGATTCGCCATTCGATAATTTGGTAATCGATGATAATCCGGTATTGGAAGTCAGTCGATCTGAACAGACTCTGGAAGCTGATCTTGCTTCACACATGCAACATTACAAAGAGCTGCCAGATAATGTTGACCCTGTTGAACGGGCCAGACTAGTTCTTGATATTGCTGAGTGCCACCTGGGACTGGACCAGCAAATTCAAGCTCATGACTGGTGTAAACAGGTGTTTAACGATTTGGTAAAACATCAACAGTGGCAGCTGGCTGTCGATGCCTGCGATATCATCTATAATGCTGATCAGGAAGACGCACTGAGCGCTCTTGGCAATGGTATCTGGCTAGCGGTGACTTTCCCCATCGATGCTAACCTGACGGTTCAAATGCTTCATCATATTGTCGAGGAAACACCCGATGATTCCGATGGCGCAGCCGTCACAGCAATGCTGGCGCATTATATTGCCGAAACCCGTGCCGAAGAAAAAGACCTGGAAAATCTGACCTTTCTCACTAACCAAATTCTGGCCCAGGTGGCAAAACGTCATCGAGGCATCGAAGACCAGCAGACCATACAAACCTGGATAAAAATGTACGAACTGGATGACATCCGCAAATTATTGCCACGGTTGGCAACAATTTTAGACGCAATAGTCGACAATGACTGGTGGTATGACAAAGACGAAATTCGTCGGCAATTACCAGTGAATTAATAAGCAGGAGATTATTTCACGCCAAAGTCATTGGACAGAAAATTATTTTCTCAGCGGATGTAAAGCATCATTAATTTTACTTCATATCGATTACATCATCACGATTATGATACTCTGTACCCAGTTTTATAGCTGCGGAAAATCTATTGAGTTTTAGAACCATGCTATTCGAAGGTATGAAAATTGGCAACATTGAATCTGACGGTGAAACGGCCAAAATTCAAATAGACGATGCCATTATCATCAAAAATATGGATGATGCAGAGCAGGACACCAAATGGCATGGTAAAGGTACTCTCACAATCAGTGAGCTTGTGATTGACAGCGAAGATTTTCCCAGTTTCCCTACAACTGTCACCACAGCCGATATTAAGGATAACCAGATAACTTACCGCAATGAAGCTAATATCCCAATCAAATTTCATGGCAATGTCGGCATTAGCCTACAATTTGAAGGCTTTGATA
>Ga0256847_1000975_pt1 | contig 15876 bp, 14 predicted proteins | sample TeddybearmetaG_FD_189099 | JGI IMG/M metagenome (GOLD analysis project Ga0256847, IMG submission 189099) | Hydrothermal vent microbial communities from East Pacific Rise, Pacific Ocean - Teddybear | ecosystem: Environmental > Aquatic > Marine > Hydrothermal vents | place: Pacific Ocean: East... | reverse complement strand
CACAAAGTTGTATGATTAAACACGATTACAAACCACATAATAACAAAAGATTCTTTGAACCCCGGTTTTATGACCGAATTCCTGCCTGGGCGACTCATCCCTTCACTATTGTTGCGATGGCGGTATTGGTGATGATGTTGGCTATTTTGCTCTCTAGAGACGGTGAGTCAGAAACTGAAATAATCGAAACTATCCAACCCGTAGTTTCTCAATCAGATCAGCAAGCACAATTTGACTCGGGACAGCTAAGTATAATAAGCAGTAGCTCAGTCACTGAAAGCTCGCTAGAAAAAATAAGTAAAGCGATGCCAGACTCAAGTAATTCTAACTCGGACACCAACTATTCCGAGCCAATCGACATTCCCCTGCAGCTAGATTCACTATCAATCCATAAGGGAAATTTACAATACAAGATCAACGATAGTAAGTGGAGCAAAGAGTCAGTGCTAAAAGGCGACAACCTATCCCTTATTTTTCAACGTATTGGCTTGTCCCCCCAAATAGTTTATAAAATAAGCACTCTAGACGACAACACTAAAAAACTGAGAAATCTTCGTCCTGGCGAAGTGATCTATTATCAACTCGATAAAAATAAACAATTGAGTGAATTAAAATACGTAATGGATCTGCAAAACACTTTGTACATCCACAGTCAGCAGACAGATCAGAATGGCAAATATATTTATACCAGCGAAATTAGCAACAAATCAATAGAATTAAGAACGGCCTATGTGAGCGGAATAATTACTGACTCGTTGTTTCTTTCAGGAAAACGTGCGGGACTCAGCGATACTTTAGTGATTAATTTAGCCAATATTTTCGACTGGGACATTGATTTTATTTTAGATATTCGCCAAGGTGATAGTTTTTCTTTACTCTACCAAGAGAAATTTTTGGACGGAGAAAAGATAGGTGATGGACATATTATTGCGGCGGAGTTTATCAATCAAGGCGACTCTTATCGAGCAGTTAGATATACCGATTCAAAAAATAATTCCAGCTACTATGCTCCCAATGGTTTAAGCATGCGCAAAGCTTTTTTGAGAGCGCCGATAAAATTTTCTTACATTAGTTCTGGTTTTAAACTTCGTCGCTTTCATCCAATCCAAAAACGTTGGAAAGCTCATAGAGGGATTGATTATAGAGCAAAAACAGGCACTCCGATCAGAGCGGCAGGTGATGGAAAGGTCACTCATTCAAGTTATGATAGGTTCAATGGTAAGTATGTTTTCCTTCAACACGGTCAAGGTATTGTCACAAAATATATACATATGTCAAAACGAGCCGTTAGCCGAGGTAAACGAGTCAAACAGGGTCAAGTAATCGGCTATGTAGGTTCAACAGGCATGTCTGAAGCCCCGCATTTACACTATGAATTTTTAGTAAACGGTGTTCACCGCAATCCTAGAACGGTAAAATTACCTAAAGCGGAACCTATACCAAAATCAGAGAAAAACAATTTTATGATTGAAAGCAAAGCCTTAGTTAGCCAACTAGAAACGCGCAAGCATATTCAAACAATTGCGTTGGTTAGCCCCTAACTAAAATGAAAAATCCAACCGATCTGTATATTGGTTTAATGTCGGGAACCAGTATTGATGGCGTCGATGTAGCACTGGTGGATCTTAGCGATAACAGTTGCCATTTATTAGCATCTTATATTCATCCTATCGCAACAGAACTAAAACTAAACATCTCCGATCTTTCGAGCGCACCAGCTAGTCAGCGAGACAACATCAATCGCATTGAATTGATGGCGCAAGTCGATGTACAAATGGGACAGGTTTTTGCCGATGCAGTAAATAAACTACTTTCATCGAGCAATCTAGCGACGAAGCAAATAGCCGCTATTGGCAGTCACGGACAAACGATAAGACATCGTCCAAGTAATCCAGCCCCGTTTACTTTACAAATTGGCGATGCGAATATCATTGCTGAAAAAACCGGTATTACCACTGTTGCCGATTTTCGACGCGCCGATATTGCTGCAGGTGGACAGGGCGCACCATTAGCTCCGGCATTTCATAACGCGATTTTACGAATCCAAACAGAGAATCGAATTATTTTAAATCTCGGCGGGATCGCCAATATAACGCACCTACCCAAGAAAATAAATCTAGATGTCATCGGCTTCGATACCGGCCCCGCCAATACCTTATTAGATGCCTGGTTTACCAAAAGCAATCCAACTTCCTCAAACGATTACGATACTGATTCCAACTTTGCTCAGAAGGGTAAAATCAATTCTAAGCTATTGAAAAGCATGCTCAGTGATCCTTATTTCGAACATCCTTTCCCAAAAAGCACAGGACGAGAATATTTTTGCTTAAACTGGTTGGAACAACACTTAGTTAAACTTGACCAAGCAGTGGCTGCCGAAGATGTTCAAAGGACTTTAGTAGAATTAACTACTCAAACAATAGCAGACGAAGTTACAAAACTAAATATTTCTGATGCACATATTTATGCCTGTGGCGGCGGTATGCACAATCGATTTTTACTAGAAAGCTTGTCAGAAAAAGTGAATAAAAAAGTTCTCACCACCAATGATCTGGGTATTGATGGAGATTATTTAGAAGCAATGACTTTTGCCTGGTTGGCAAAACAAAGGATAGAAGGAAAGCCGGGGAATTTACGTTCTGTTACCGGTAGTACAAAAGAAAAAAGGCTAGGAGCAATTTATTTACCCTAGCCTGTTCCAGATTGTTCTTATTTTCGAGAATCATCCAAATCAGCAATCGGAAATGCTTTTGCAAATGCCACAAGCTCATCTTCAGATAGATCATTTGATTCAAACGTTAGCACACCGCCACTTTTTAATGTAACAACAAGACTAAGTGTCCCACTATCGTTATTCAACACCGCTGATCGGCGTTGAATTCTTAACCTTTTGCCTGTAGCCGCCTGCATTCCAAAAGATGCCAAAGCAGCAAACGCACTATTTGCCCCACTAGATGCGCCACCGGTCAGAGAAACCTGTATGCTGTTGCTTCCTTTGTTATAAGGTCTACCAACCGTTGATAAACCCATCATGCTTTGTGATTCAAGTTTTCCTCCTTTATATCCATTAATTTCGTCTTTGAAATAAGCTGAAGTTTGTCCTTGTTTTAGTTGCTCAAGTTGGGTCACGCACCATCGAGCCTCTTCCAACGCACCTTCCACATCACCTTCTTTAAATAGTGAAGCAGCACTTGCGCAAGTATCTGCGGGATCATCTTCAGCATAACTCGGCGCTGCTAAGAACAAACTGGTCGCAAAAGTAGCTATAGCTAGTATTGATTTTGTTTTGGTAAGATTTAACATTAATATTCCCTCTCTAATTGTTAATTTAAACTAATACTGATGCACTATAAAATAAATCAGCCTCAGATCACAGCAATTATTATCGCTGTTATATTTTGTACTCTTGCTTGATCTGGGTCATAGGACAAGTAAAACTTAAATAACAAGACTTAAGCATTAAATCAGGCTGCTTGGTTTTTGTATTTATCTCAGTTTCTAAATAAGAACCATAATCTACGCTCACCTCGTGCAGAAAATCATCTCCATAAAATCTATCTCCAATAATAGGAAAGCCTCTATTCGCTAAGTGTTTTCGAATCTGATGCTTACGTCCGGTCTCAATTTTTACTAGCAAACGACTCTGGCGGCTTGACGGATCATATTTTGACGACAACACGATTGTTGTCGCTGATTTTCCATCAATTTCATCCAAAATCGGCTGAGATATAAGCTCCGATGGAAATTCACCTTTAACGACCGCCTCATATTGTTTTTCAATTTGTCTGTGTTCGAATAGGAAACTTAAACTTGCCGCCATTTTCTTGGAGTGAGCGACCAAAATTATTCCGCTGGTGGCTCGATCTAATCGATGCACTAAAAACGTAGGTCTTAAGTCCAAATTATATTTGGCTAGTCCGAACAATTCCACCCAACGAGCAATTGAAGAATGATCACCCCACTTTGTACCTTGAGAAAACATTCCTGACGGTTTGTTCCAAACGCTATATTCGCCTTCATCAGAAATTAGTTGCGCAGATGGTATCGGTGAAAATAGAATTTTCTCATCGTAGTAAATAGATAGCTTGTCACCTTTTGATAATATTTTTTTCACCTTACGAACTCGTGCTGCTTTTTTGCCGTTAGGGGTTAGCCATACCGCGCCATATTGCATAGCCAACTTGAGTTTTTTATTTGAGATTTGTGGACAGGATAAGGATAGGCAATCTATTGCCGTTTGATTTTCAATAGAATTGACCACATCGAGTGCGAAAGATTTAGATGGAGAAAGATGAACCACAACCACAGGTCGTTGTTGCGTTAGGATTTTCGACTACAAAACGCGAGCCATCTAAGTCTTCTTTGTAATCGACCTTTGAGCCGACCAAATATTGAAAGCTTAGTGAATCAACTAGCAAAGAAATACCGTTTTTTTCGATCACCAAATCATCGTCATTTTGCTCTTCTTCAAAAGCAAAGCCGTACTGAAAGCCAGAACAGCCGCCTCCGGTGACAAAAGCACGTAATTTCAGATTAGGATTATCTTCTTCTGTAATTAGCTCGTTTGCTTTGTCGCTAGCCGCTTGGGTAAAAATTATAGGGCTAGCTTTGGCAACTCCTGAACTACTGCTGGAGTTAGTTGACATTGTTCGCTTCTCGATCTTGCACTAAATATTGAGGTACTCTATTTTATCACTATCCTTCCATTTTAGGATAGTCTTCTAGCTAACGATGTTTCGATCAAGGGCATTTCAGGCAAGTACTGTTTAGCCCAAATTATTCCATAGAGTAATTTTTTCCTGCTTGTACTATGCGCCTTGCGCTATGCTGTCAACCATTTGATTGGATTCAGCATTCTTTTTGGTTACAGACTCTTCCTTTTTATCAGAAGCTCTTTTCCCATGATGGCTCAGAAGTTTTTGTTCTTTTACCTGGTGTACCATTTGTCCGTTAACTTCTGCGCCCATCGTCATTTCAATTAACTTATAGTAGACATCACCCTCTACTCGAGAATTTGGCATAAGTTCGACATGCTCCAACGCATGAACATCACCTTTAACCCGACCCAAAATCATTACATGAGGAACGTGTATTTCACCTTCAACAAAACCATTTGTGCCGATAGTAAGTAACGAATCCTGGATGTCCTCAGCAGAAATATTTCCTTTAATATGTCCGTCGACGTATAAAACGCCAGAAAAATTAATATCTCCAATAATTTTGGTTTGTTTGCAGATCAAAGTATCTGCTGCACCCGCTTTTGCTTTAGGTGAATTTTTGTTTTTACTACTATTCTTGTTACCGAACATAGTTCTGACTCTCCTGCGGTTGCCAGTCGAATTGTCTTTGGATATTATATTTCTTGCCTCTACCTTTAGTTTTTGCCGATATACTCACTTTGTGAGCAATGAAACCGTCTGGTAGTTGTAAAAAGCCTTGGATATTTTGAAAATACTTAAATTGAAAATTAAGCTGCTTACTTTCAAAAGTTCCTAACTCTCTCACATCATATGCTGTTTGCTTACCATTAAACAGACCGTCAACATGAATAGCGACGCTACCTTTCAAATATCTGGATTGTTTACCTGCCTGTATTAAGGTTAGCCTAAAATGGAAGTTTTGCGGAATATCACTGCTGGATATTTGAAATTCATCAACTTTTAGGCCGTCTTTTTCTTGTTCGGGCGACATTATCCTTCGATAAAAGGCTAATTCCGACTCTAAGTCATTTTGAATTTGTTGTAGCTCTTTAACATTGTTCACCAGTTGTTTACTCGAGTGCGAGTCGATCTGGGAAGATTGTTGCTGCATCACCAACTTCTCATTGAGCTCCTCACCCACCAGCCTAGACTGAGATAACTCGCTTAGAGTTTCCTTAAGATTTTGCTTTGTACTACTTAAATCATCTAGTGCGAGGTAGCGGCCGATTATAAACACGCCGACCAGCGCCAATAACATCAAAGAACCGACGCTCAAGTACCAAAGTTGCGATTTTCGTTGTTTTATGACTAGATTGGATTGGATCATTAGGCTCTTTTAACTAAAACCGATGAAATATAAACTAATTGCTAAGTCTAGCTCAATTTCTCAAGCAGTTCAGCGCTATTTGTCCTAATATAGTTATACCTGTTACCCATCAAAATATAGCACCCGCGAATAGTCAATATGACAAGTCCCTTAGTCCCAATAATTAGCATAATATTTCTATCGTTCTCGTCAATAAGCAGTGCGGCACTCTCCTCGGACGTTGTCAATGCAATGGATGAGGTTAACGCTTGCCAAACAATAACTCTAAGACAAACCTATGAGCATTGCATGCAAGATACCAATGGGAGGATTAGAGCGGCAATACAACGCAAAAGCTCGCAAATACTGTTTAAGTATCCATCCAGCAAAAGACAAAAAATATTAGATAAGATCGAATCAAATATCCAATCAAATAAAATTAAATGCGAACGTGAACAACCGTACTTTGGCGACAGTCCAACCGGACAACGCAGACTGCCCTATTGCATCTATGAAAACATGCTAGAAATACTGATAAACGTAGAAAAAAATATTAAAGTATTCCTAAATTGATCGTTTCGAGCAAAATCGAGCAAAAACACGAATCATATACAGAAATTATTTGTCTTTTTTATCAATAGGTTATATCCTATTTTTAATGTATTTTAGTTCATGTAAATAGCAAAAATTACACCGCGAACCCATTATTGGCCTGTCAGCTCGAAAAAATGAATAATGAGCACTAAATAATGCCCTTTTTTGAAACCATCAGATTACGACTAGCAAGCCTAGATGCCTTGCCAGCATTGGCTGCGCTTGGCTTTGTTAGCGGTATCTTGGCGGGCGGTGTTGTCGTGCTATTTCGATTATTTGTCGAAAGCGGGCTGGTGTTATGGCATACCGGCGACACCGCGGGCGATTTTGAATCGGCACCATGGTGGTTTCGTTTGTTCCTACCTACCTTGGGTGGAATTTTAGTTGGATACATCCTTCACCGAGTCGGCAAACATTATCGCCAAGTCGGTGTCGGACATGTTATTGAGAGAATGACCTTTCACCAAGGTTATCTAAATTGGCGAAATGCGCTAGTTCAGTTTTTAATTGGTGGACTCACTATTGCAAGCGGTCAATCGGTGGGACGAGAAGGCCCCGGTATTCATCTGGGATCGGCAGCAAGTAGTTGGTTAGGTCAAAAGCTAAACCTCCCCAATAACAGTATTCGCGTATTAGTGGGCTGCGGAACGGCGGCAGCTATTTCTGCTAGCTTCAATACACCTTTGGCGGGCGTAATTTTCGCCATGGAAGTGGTGATGATGGAATATGCAGTTTCGAGTTTTATTCCGCTAATTCTGGCCTCCGTTTCCGCCGCTATTTTTTCTAGAATTGTGTTTGGCGACGATGTTGCCTTTGTTGTGCCTGCGGTCGATTTACAATCGCTATGGGAAATTCCTAACTTTATACTATTGGGTTTAGTCATCGGTGTCATCGCTAGTTCTTTCATCAAAGGTACATCTGTTTTGACCCATAGAACAGAAAAATGGTCGAGCTGGCTCAAGTGCAGCGTCGCAGGAACACTGGTCGGTATTTTGGCATTAGGCGCTCCACAAATTATGGGAATTGGGTACGATACAGTTAACGCGGCATTGCACGGCAATTTAACCTTACAAATTCTCGTCATCGCGTTTGTCGGAAAATTAATGGCCACCATAATTTGTTCTGGTTTAGCTCTGCCAGGTGGGGCAATCGGCCCAAGTATGTTTATTGGCGCAATGGCAGGCGGGATCATCGGATCTTTAGCTGCAATTGTTTTACCCGACTATGCATCTGAGTATGCTTTTTATTCCATGGTGGGTATGGCAACAATGATGAGCGCAATACTGCAGGCACCGCTAACTGCGCTCATGACCTTACTCGAATTAACTAACAATCCAAATATCCTGCTACCCGGAATGATAGCGGTCGTTGTAAGCAACTTGGTTGTATCGCAAGTATTTAAACAACCGTCCATTTTTCATTCTCAATTGCGAGCTAAAGGATTAGAACTTCGAATTAATCCCCTCTCTCAATATTTACGTAGCGTGGGAGTTGCCGGGCTGATGGAAAGAAAATTATCCATTCATGAAAAATTTATCGAATACGATGAGGCAGAAAAACTTCTTGCCACTACGCCCCGTTGGATCTTGGTGAGAGAGGATAAAATACCGGTCTCTCTGCTAGCCGCCAATGATTTGGCGAGATATATTCTAGAGCTAAAAGAAAAAAAAGCTGAGGAAGATGCTAGCGCACAAAAAGAAGCGGATAAAAACACCGAAACACCAATAGAAAAAACAATCGACTTACTAGCCATTCCCGCTGAGCGACAGGATATTGCTTCCGTCTATCTACAGGCTAACTTAGAAGAAGCGTTAGACACCATGGAAAGAGAAAAAGTCGACGCCGTTTATGTCTTTAGAACCACCGCGCCCACCACAGACAAGATCTATGGTATTTTGACCAAAGAAAGGATTGAGTCTCATTATAGTTATAAGGCGAGATAAGTTACTAGAAATTATCTTAGAACATACACATACTAAAAAATTATTGTAACTTTAACCACTTTCTAGGTCTAATAGAACGGATTGAAACTAAGTACAATTAGATCCGTTATGCTCGCTTTTCTATATCTTGATTAAACTGTGGAACTTTATCAATGTCTTTTGAACAAATATTACAGAACATTAGTGAATCGATTGGTCATACTGATCTTATCAAGATTCAGTCACTTTCAGAGTTAACTGGGTGTGATATTTTACTAAAATGTGAATATCAAAACCCTGGTGGAAGCATCAAGGACAGAGCCGCATTACAAATCGTCAACGATGCAATTGAATCTGGCAAACTCAAACCCGGCATGACGATAGTAGAAGGAACTGCAGGAAATACAGGCATTGGTCTTGCCCTAGTAGCCAAAGCGCTCGGTTTTGACTTAATAGTCGTTATGCCAAGGGGACAAACGCTCGAGAAAGAAAGATTAATCGAACTGCACGGTGCGGAGCTTCGTTTGGTAGATGCCTGTCCTTTTGCTAATCAAAATCATTTTTATCACACTGCTAGGCGAATAGCCGAAGAAAATGAAAACTACTGGTGGGCTGATCAATTTGAGAACACCAGTAATTATCAGGCTCATTATCAAAATACGGCTCCGGAAATTTGGCAACAAACTAACGGAAATATTGATGCTCTTGTATCAGTTTGTGGAACGGGGGGAACCATTGGCGGGAATTCGAAATTTCTGGCTGAGAAAAACCCTGAAATACTGAACTGGCTAGTTGACCCTGACGGCTCGGGGATCCATAACTATCTTAAAACTGGTGAGTACATTGCCAGTGAGGGCGGCTCCTTCACCGAAGGAATAGCAATCATGAGGCTGGTGGAAAACTTTAAGGCGGCAAAAATACATCGCTCGGTTAATTTACCGGATAAAAATCTGGTTGCCTTCTCTCGATATGTGAGAGATAACGATGGGATCGTACTCGGATCTAGCTCAGCGCTAAATGTAGCTGGAGCTGTTTTTGCCGCAGCTAAAATGGGCAAAGGAAAGCGAATTGTGACTTTTTCCTGTGACATTGGAGAGCGGTCTTATTCTAAGCTTTGGAATTCTGAATTCCTAAAAACTAAGGATATTGATGGGTCTAACTCGGATGTTGCTAGTCTTTACCAAGAATATATAGCATCAGATAATTATTTAACCCTATAGCCAACTTTTGAGCGACAGCTAAGGGCTATACCGGTCATCATTCAAGATACGTTTTTCAACAGGGTCATCTGGGCGAAAACGGTCATATCCGCTTTTTTAACTAAAATGAATGTTTGTACAAACAAGATCAACAAAGCGCTAGTCAACTAGTGATATAATCCCGCCCAAATATTTACCCACACTATTTTAGCTAAAAACCATGAATAAATTTGCCATAGGCCAGCGCTGGCTCAGTGAAAACGAGACAGAATTAGGCCTGGGAATTGTAGAACGAGTTGATCATCGCCTGGTCTCCGTCTATTTCCCCGCCACAGAAGAACAGCGTACCTACGCAAGTGACAATGCACCACTCGCTCGAATGGTATTTGAAGCGGGTGAACTCATTGAAACCAATCATGGCAAGAAGCTAATTGTCCAAAGTGTAGAGCCCCACAACGGCACCTTGGTCTATATGGTAAAAGCATCTCCAGATAGCGATCAACTAATTCCATTACCTGAAACTCAACTCAATCATCATCTTGACTTAAACCAAGCTAAGGATCGTTTGTTTTCTGGACAAATCGATTCTCTTAAGTGGTTTGAATTACGCTACTTAGCAATGAAGGCTAGAGAAAAACAGCAAGGCTCCAAAATTATTGGCTTGCAGGGCCCACGGGTTGATTTAATTAGTCATCAATTACATATTGCCTCAGAAGTCGGCGGTCGCCATGCGCCACGTGTTCTATTATCGGACGAAGTCGGATTGGGTAAAACCATAGAAGCTGGAATGATTATTCATCAACAGCTTATTAGCCAGCGAGCGCAACGAATTTTAATTGTGGTTCCACAAACATTAATCCATCAATGGTTTGTGGAAATGATTAGGCGGTTTAATTTACATTTTAATATTTTTGATCAATCTAGAATTGAGTCATTGACTCAGTTTGACCAACAAGAGCTTGATGCGTTAGGACTTGATGAAGAGCAATTGTTAGAGTCCATCGAACAGGAAAACCCATACCTGAGTGAGCAGTTAGTACTTTGTTCATCAGAATTTATGTCGAGTTGCGACATCGAAACCATGGCGGATGGTGACTGGGATATGTTGATTGTTGATGAAGCACATCATCTGGAATGGCACCCAAAAAACCCAAGTAACGAATACCAAAGGATTGAAAAAATCGCGCTCAAAGTACCGGGATTATTACTTCTTTCGGCTACACCAGAACAGCTCGGTCAAGATGGACATTTCGCAAGATTAAGACTGCTTGATCCTGACCGTTTTTATGACCTAAACGCTTTTATTAATGAACAAGAAGATTATTTACCCACGGCAGTGTTGATCACCGAGTTAGATGAAAGCGAACAGTGGTCCGATCAACTGAAAAAAAGAGCGTCTCTATTAATTGAAGACTGTGAGATTGAAGAGGGAAATAAAGAAACTATTCTTTCAGAATTACTTGATAGAAACGGAACTGGAAGAGTCTTATATCGAAATACTCGGAAAAATATTAAGGGCTTTCCTAAACGGATTTTAACCGCCTATCCATTAGAAAATTGCGACGAATATAAAATAGCGCAAATGGATCTTTCCGAAGATCCTACAATAGCACTAAGTCAAATGATCCATCCAGAATCATTGTTTGAAGATACCAGTTGGTGCATTTTTGATCCTCGCATCGAATGGCTCAAAACTTTCTTGAAATCACATAGAAGCAAAAAAGTCGTAATTATTTGTGCCAATAAAGACACTGCCATCAGCCTTGATTTACATTGTCGTTTTAAACTAGGAATTAATTGTTGCACCTTTCATGAGGATTTGGATCTCATCAGCCGAGATAGAGCCGCAGCTCACTTTGCCGATATGGAAGATGGTGCCCAGGCAATGTTTTGTTCCGAAATTGGTAGCGAAGGTCGCAACTTTCAATTTAGTCATCATTTAGTGTTGATGGATCTTCCACTTAATCCTGATTTGTTAGAACAAAGAATCGGTCGTCTAGATCGCATCGGCCAAACCCAAGATATTGAAATTCATGTGCCTTATTTAAAAGACTCAGCGCAACAGATTTTATTTGATTGGTATCATCAAGGGATGAACGCCTTTGAACAAACTAATGCGGCGGGCAGTAAAATATTTTCCATTACCAAAGATCAATTAATCGAGAGTTTGATTAACAGTAATGATCAAAAATTAGCTCAAGATTTACTGGATAAAACGCAAAAAGAATCCAAGCGGATTAAACAAGATTTGGAAAAAGGTAAAGATCGACTGTTGGAGCTTTCCTCGTTTAACGCTGCCAATGCTGAGCGCTTGATAGCATTAGTCAAAGAAATGGACAGCAAATCGCCACAAGCTTTTATGCAGAAAACCTGGCACCGGTTTGGTGTTGACTTTGAAGACCACTCAAAAGAAGCTTTGGTCATAAGACCCGGAAATCATATGTTTGTTGGTGCATTCCCCGGCTTGCCAGATGATGGACTAACTGCGACTTTCGATAGAGAAACCGCGTTAAGCCACGATGATATGCATTTTTTAACTTGGGAACATCCTATGATCACCGGCGCTATTGATTTGGTGTTAGGTGAAAACAAAGGCAACGCTAGCGTTTGTATTTTAAAAAACAAAGCGATAAAGGCGGGCACCTTGCTGATCGAAACTCTCTACAGGCTGGAATGCGTGGCGCCCAAATACCTTCAGGCACAAAGGTTTTTACCTTATCAATGCTTCCGGCTGCTGGTGGATATCAATGGCTCTAACCTTGCAAAAAGTGTCGGCCACGCTAATTTAAGTAAACAATGTTCAAAACTGGATAAACGAAATGCTCGATTGATATTAAAGAGCGAAGAAAAATCCATTAAAAAAATATTGGATAAAACCGATTCTTTAGCCAATAATTTGGCAAATGACGCACTAGGTAATGTCGTTACTAAAATGCAACAATCGCAGCAACAAGAATTAGACCGCTTGACCGCATTAAAAAAGAAAAACCCCAACATCAGAAAAGAAGAATTTACGGTCCTCAAGAAACAAACAGAACTATTGAGTAAGTATTTGGGTGAAACCCACCTTCAATTAGAAGCAATTCGTGTAATTGTGGCGATCTAAGAATACTCAGACCCTAAATTTAACGGTTAAAAGTATCTTTTCCTATTCCACCATAACATCATCAGTAAACCGAAAACTGCGCCACCGATATGAGCGAAATGCGCGATGTTTCCAATAGAGTATTTTGTCATACCAAAAAACAAATCCCCACCTATTAAGATCGGAACAAAATATTTTGCCTTGATTGGGATGGGCAAGAATATTAGCGCTAATTTCGCCTCTGGGTAGGAAATAGCATAGGCTATTAATATTCCGTAAATTGCACCCGAAGCACCTACTGCTGGTGTATGGTAAATCGAATAAAATTCTATTAGTTGAGCCTCAGGAATCGAATTCAAAACACTTTGTCGCACACTACCGCTGGCTAACATTTGCTTTATATCGATATCACTTAGTCCCAACTTAACTAGCTGGTCGAAGATATCGAAAAACTGATAATAATTGACCAGTGTGTACACGACAGCCGCTCCAACACCTGTGATAAAATAGAAAATAAGAAATCGCTTAGTTCCCCAAGATGATTCTAAAACACTACCAAATGAATACAATGCAAACATATTGAAGAGTATATGACTGAAACTACCATGTAAAAATAAATAACTCACAAACTGATAGCCAGCAAAATTGTCATTTTCTGGAAAAAACAATGCGAACGATTCGTGGAAGTTGGGTAAAACCCGATATCCGATAAAGAAAACTATTGCGTTTAAACCGACTAAAATAATAACTGATTGACTATTGAATTTCATTGCCCTTCTCTTCTTGTTCTCAATACCTACTTGTCACTAACACCAACTCGCTGAACTCTTGCAGCGATTGGTAATTAATTCCATAACATTAGCTTCAATAATTTTGTAACCAACATTTCCGTAAAGCTTTTGTCGATTGTTATTGAGCAGATAAGTAGGGCTACCTTCTAGCTTATATTCTTCTTTCATGGTCATTTCACGACAAAAAAGCGCCATGGCGGAACCGTCGTTAAGGTGATTTTCTATATCTGCTTTGTTTATCGAATATTTGCTGGCTATATCAAGCAAAACATTCATATCACTGATATCTCTAGCATCCCTAAAAAAGGCTAAACGAATTTCCCATTCAATTAATTTAACTAGGTCACCTCTCTGTTTTTGTGCCGGGTTTGAAGTATTTATCATTTGAATAGCCTTTAGAAATAAATGGCTAACACCAGAAGATTTTGGACGACAATATTTCCAAACTCTCGGGTTGATTTCTAATTCAGGAAACTCGCTGCAGACGTCTTGAACATGATCACCGAACGCCGAATAACCACCTCGCTTTTCCCAGCCTATCGCTATACGTTGATGAGTATCACCAAAGAGCGTGACATGATAAGGCGTAATTTCTATTTTCTTGGTGAAGGTTCTTTTCAACTCTTCTAACCTAACCTGAGCAACATAGGCCCAGACGCAGAGAACATCCGAAAAATAACTGATTTCGATTGGCTTGTTTTCTTCTACTGGATTATTCATTTTCTTCCATCAAAGCTTAAATTCTAGCTCTTTATTTATGTGGATCTCAGTTTCAAAAATATGCGTTTTGTACGAAAAATCTCTACTCAATATTCGGTGGAAGCGGAGGAATGTTTTCCCATTCTGCTCGTCTAAAAAGTCGGCTATTCTTTGTATTTCATCTTCATACTCCTGTGAGAAAACTTTAGGGAGAACGAATTACCCACCTTCTTCGTAACACAAATCATTTGAACCACTCTCGCTGCCAACACGCCAAAATACGACAACGCTGCTTCTGTTTAAATCCTTGGATAAGCTTTTGAAACCCTCATTTAAATTAATTATCTCCGAATATTCTTCCCCGGGGTCGAGAATTACTTCACCCCATGGCATATGGGGGTGGATATATGTTTGATCTACTAAAGGTCTGGGTGAAAGAGAGAAACTCGAAACAAGACTTAGTTGAATAGATTTTCGGTCAAAGATAGACTGCGGAACTTTCAAACGTTCATTGCTGATATTTCTGACTGTAAACTTTAGCCCTAATTTAGATGATTCAATCTCGCCAGTGATATTGGCCTCTATTTCGTATCTTTGCGAAGGAACTTTGGGATCAACGCAGTCGTTTGCATAAACCATCGAAGTGTTTAGCACGAATAAGAAACTGATAATTAAGATGCTCTTCATAACTGAACCACTATATTTTAAAACCTATTTCTTTATCCAAATAAATTTCGGCTTCCGAAATACGTGTTTTATATACCAAGACCTCTACACCATGCTCAAGCGCTTGTTCTAACAAAACTGCATATTTCGGATCAATTTGCCTTGCTACGCTGACAATGTTGATTCCCGTATGTTGTACCATAAAGAGTAAAATCGCCCGATGACCTTGATCAACACACACCATCAACTCGCGCAAATGTTTTTGCCCTCGAGTAGTAACAGCATCCGGAAAATACCCTTTACCTTCGGATTCTTTGAAAGTAACGCTCTTAATTTCGACATAGGTTAGGGAGTCATCTTGGTGAGTAATTAGAACATCAATCTTGCTGTTTTCTTCTCCGTACTTCACTTCGCGCTGAATGGTTTTGACGGAATCTATTTGAGCTATCTTCTGCTTCTCGAATGCTTCAACCACCAACCGATTTGCTAAATGCGTATTAATACCGATAAACTCGGCGTTGTCGTTCTCAGTTAACACCCATGTATAAGCGTATTTTCTTTTCGGATTATCGCTTTTTTGCAACCAGACTTTCCAGCCCTGCTGCCAACAGTTTTTCATTGATCCGGTGTTCGGGCAGTGCACAGTTATTTCTTGATTGGGAGGAATAGTGACGTCAGCAAGAAAACGTTTATATCGTTGGTGAATTACAGCTTGGACAAGTGGGGGTTCGAATTTCATTAGCCGATCCTATCTTAATTATTAACTAATGAATACCGAAATAACTCACGTACAAACTGACTCTGCAGGACCGAATCATACTTAAAAAACAGCCATTGCAAGGAGGAACGACCCTGATTATCATGTTTTCCCGCTATTTAGAGTACTCGCGTTTGCGATTATGACCGTTATTATG
>Ga0256847_1000974_pt1 | contig 15878 bp, 15 predicted proteins | sample TeddybearmetaG_FD_189099 | JGI IMG/M metagenome (GOLD analysis project Ga0256847, IMG submission 189099) | Hydrothermal vent microbial communities from East Pacific Rise, Pacific Ocean - Teddybear | ecosystem: Environmental > Aquatic > Marine > Hydrothermal vents | place: Pacific Ocean: East... | reverse complement strand
TACCTACCTTTAGGAGATTGCCGCGCTGCGCTCGCAATGACAATCTGATTTAGACTTAGAACATTAAAGTAGAATCTCGCCCTCTCGAAAAAGGGGGGAAGTGGATATCTACATTCGGATATTTATCCCGTTATTCTTCAAATACTCTTTCACCTGTTCAACTCGATATCCTCCCGAATGAAACATTCCCGCCGCTAAACAAGCATCAGCTCTGTGTTCAAAAGCCTCTTTAAAGTGTTGTTCAGTTTTCGCTCCGCCCGATGCAATCACTTGAATAGGTACTTGCTGACTCACTTGACTGGTTAGTTCCCAATCAAAGCCACTACCTGTGCCATCTTTATGCATTGCTGTGAGTAAAATTTCTCCCGCGCCTCGGTCTGCCACCTGTCTAGTCCAATCAAAAAAATCCAGATCAACACGTTTTCTACCGCCATTAATATAAACACCTAATTCAGCAGGATCATTTTTTTCAATTAAATTTTCCCTGTTCACATCTATCGCTACCACGACGCACTGACATCCATAATCTCGCGCCGTTTGATCGATTATTTCGGGTTTTAATATGGCTGTTGTATTGAGTGCGACCTTGTCTGCGCCAGCGTCTAGAAATGCCTTTACATCTTCAATAACTTTTAGTCCACCACCAACAGTAAATGGAATGGATAAATTAGTCGCTATTTCCGTTACTAGTTTAAGCGCGGTTCCTCTGTTTTCGTGGGTCGCTGAGATATCTAAAAATACCAGTTCATCCGCACCTTGTTGCTCGTAGTCTAATGCCAATTCTACCGGGTCACCCATGTCTCTAAGCTGTTTAAAATTTGTTCCTTTTACCACCCGACCTTTATCTACATCTAAACAAACAATAATTCGTTTAGTTAAATCGTCAGATATGATTTGCTTAGTCAAGCTCGTTTCTCCCATTCTAGTGGTTCAAAACGAGGTTCAAGACCGGCAAGTACCTGTTCGATAATTTTCGCACCATCAATACTTGATTTCTCAGGATGAAACTGAACGCCAACGAAGTTTTCGAAATGTACCGCGGCACAAAACGTTTCACCGTAAGTACAATGAGCAATTGAATGGTCAGAATTTTGAATCGCAAAACTATTTACAAAGTACACACAACTATCAGACCATACTTTACTAGTCAGGCTCGCCCAGCCCACCATTGGTTTTTTGGGGAAATTTAGTGCTTTGGCTTTACCTGTTAACCATGACAGTCCTTTAACGCCAACATCTTCTTCGCTTCTTTCAAAGAATATTTGCATACCTACGCAAATTCCCAGAATTGGAATACTCGTTCCTTTGAGTGAATTTAGATAGTCCATCCAACCGTCTGCTGCTAAGTTTTTAACCACGGCTCCAAATCGACCTTGTCCCGGAACAACAACTGCATCGAATTTTTCATCATTCGGTTGTTGTAAAATAGTAGGTATAAAACCTAACCGATTAATAGCTGATTTTAAGCTAAACAGGTTTCCCGCTTTGGTATCAATAATTAGTATTTTTCTCATAATAATAGATTGCGGCGTTAGTAAAACCTTTGATTCCAGCTAGTCATATTACAATACACCCTTAGTTGTATTATCGCCCACAGCAGGACTCAAAGCTTCTCGCAACGCGTAAGCCAACGCTTTAAAACAACCTTCCGCTAGGTGATGGTTGTTTCGGAAATATTGGGGCATGAGATGTAGGGTGATGCCTGCACCGATGGCAAGCGTATTAAAAAAATGTTCGAACATTTCAGTACTCAGTCCACCGAGATTTTCTCGGGTAAATTCTAATTCGCCGACATAGATTCCTCGTCCCGATAAATCGACCGCACATAAAATTAATGCTTCATCCATAGGGAGTAATCGCTGTCCGTATCGTGACATGGAACTTAACGAACGCCAACTTTGTTGTAGAGCATCGCCAAGGCAGATAGCAACATCTTCCACGCTGTGGTGATCATCTATTTCTAGATCGCCTTTCAGCTGGATGGAAAGATCCCAACGCCCATGGGAAGCTAGTTGCTCCAGCATATGATCAAAAAAGCCTATGCCAGTGTTAATATTTATTTTTTGACTGCCGTGAATATTCAAAGAAAGTTGAATATCTGTTTCTTTCGTTTTACGATTAATTATTATCAACGATCTGTTACTTTTGTCATTCATGCTAACCATTCCTCAATCTCATTAATACTGGCTATTACAATATCGGCTCCAGCTGCATAGAGCGCTTCTTGGTTGTCTAGTCCGATGCCTATTGCCATCGAATTTGATCCAACTGCCGCTTGCATGTCATCTGGATTATCTCCGCACATCCAAGTACAAAATGATAATGCCGAATTATTTTGAAGAATTTGATTCTGCATTTTTTTGATTCCCTCTGGAGAAGGTTTCGGCTCAGCAACATCATCCAAACTAATCAATTCGAGCGACTCGAGTCTAATGAGCTTTTGTCCGGACTGCGCTTCTTTTCTTGGACGACCAGTTACAATACAAAATTTCTGGTCATTGCTGGCAGTTATTTTTTTTACTAACGATGGATTTATGAGTGGAGTTTCATTATTGACTAAACCTTCTCCATTTTCACCAAGATAAATAGTCTGAAACTCTTGCGTAACGGTTTCAAGATCAATATTCATGCCGAGTATTTCTAACAGCTTTTGGCTGACCGCCCAATCATTATTATAGCCGCCTGAACGACGAAGCTCGGTAATTTGTTGTTGTTCTATTATTTGATTAGATAACTTGAATACCGTTCGTTTTACTGCTTCATCGTAACTATCACTCGTATCGATCAAGACACCATCCATGTCCAAGCAGATTAATTTGGGAGAAAAAACATTCTCTAAGAAAATATTAAGTCGTTCGATTTCATAGGGAATGCCTATACGCAAACAATCCGATAACTCATCTTCAATAAAGCTCTTTAGCAAAATATCATTTTTCTCTGCATAAGACGCGATAGCTTTCGCTAACCCCGTAGGTAGTTTCAGAAATACGAAATTAGTTTGCCCTTGAAACGACTTTATTCCCGCATCAGCTAACATATTTGCAATAATGTTTCGGTTCTGAATAATGCGCTCACAATAGCCTTTTACTTCGAATTGATTTTCTTCCTCAAGTGCTCTTTTAGCAATTGAAAGACTCGGTGACGAAATATTAAAGGGCATACAACGTTCACCAAAAGCGCTGATTTTATTGCTTTCACCTAACAGATAACCAAAGCGAATTCCCGCTAATCCATATGCTTTAGAAAGTGTGCGCAAAATTAGCAAATTTGAGTGTTTCTGCAACAAACTACTAGAAATACAGTCATGTTCACAAAATTCAATATAAGCTTCATCTAAAAAGACCCAGCCCTTGTTATTTTCGGCCGTTTCTATTATAAGCTCAAGTGAATCTTCACCAATAAGTTCTCCGGTAGGGTTGTTGGGTCGGGTTATGATGGTGACGCTATCTTCCTGCTTTTTTATTTCCGCAATAGTAGCTTCCAGATCAATAGATAGATCGGTTTTTGCCTCTATTATAGAAGCATTTAATTTCCAACTTTTTATCCCCCACAGATATTGAGAGAATGCAGGTAGTGGAAGAATAATTCGACCTGATTCGGACATTAATCGCATCAAGATATATATTGCTTCATCGCCACCATTGGTGCACAAAACCTGTTCGGGTTTTATATTGAACTGCTTCGCAAGAATAGCTTCTAAATCCTGGCGAATAGGATAGCTCCATAGATTTTGCTCGTAACTCAGATCGCTTTCAACCGCGCTATTTTTATCTGAACGCTCGTTAAAATCGAGCTTGAGAATATCGCTTTTGATTGCAGTTTGTCGAATTTTTTGATTCATATTTCGATTACATTTATTACTTATTTTTGCTCTGCAAGGCTTTCATTCAACAGTTTTATAGCGCCTTACGGATGGAAGTCTCTAATATATCAGTTGCTCCCACAGAAATCAGATTTGGGATCAGTTCTCTAATTTGGCTTTTTAATACTGCCGCTTTTACTGCAAAGCCTTTGTCTTGATAAAGCGGTGAAACTGTCGGATATCGCATTGCAGGCAGCAAATCAACAATTTGAGTGATTTGCTCAGTACTACAATTCATTTCAAGTAATACTCGCTCTCGCCCATTAAGAACAGCCTGCATTAAAGTTAACAGATCATCAATATCGCGCTTTTTCCCTGCATCATTAAGTGCTGATTTATTGGCAATAAATTGGGTGGTGCTGGTGGTCACTGTATCGACAATTTTTAGGCGATTAGCGATGATCGTTGTTCCCGTTGAGGTGTTGTCGATTACCATATCAGCATCTTCTGGTGGGAATACTTCAGTCGCGCCATAAGAGCGTAGTAACTGGTAATCGATGCCTAGCTCATCTAGATATTTTGTACTGATACTTTTGTACTCTGACGCCACTATCAATGGACGCTTTTGCATTTCTTGCCAATCCCAATCTTCCGGGATGCAGGCAACTATTCTTACCGGGTCGAAATTCAGATCTTTAAGGATTTTTACATCTGCTTCCTTTTCCTTAATCCAATCCAATCCTGCAAACCCAATATCATGTTGCCCCATGGCAACTAGGGAAGGGATATTTTGGCTCTTCAGAAGTTTGACCTCCAAATCAAAACCGGTCGCCTTTGGCCGGTAATTTCTATCTGTGCTGGTCAGTTCAATTCCACAATCTGACAGTAACGCCAATACCTTAGTATTGATCCGACCCTTGGGTAAAACTAGCTTTAAACTCATAATTAGTTATCTTCCTGTGACCTTATATATTAGGTATTGTAGCATTGCTGCGCTAGCCTTGAAATACAGTTCTTCATGGGCATCACCTTATCTGGATCTGTGCCTCTTAAGCGCATACAGTCCATCCTTGGACATCGCCGAACCGCCATCCTTGGCTCAATCGGCATACAGTCCATCCTTGGACATCGCCGAACCGCCATCCTTGGCTCAATCGGCATACAGTCCATCCTTGGACATAAAAAAACCCCGACTACTTTCATAAGCGGGGTTTCAGGATTTGTTTATCTAAGATCAAATAACAAACACACAAAAACACCGCCTTTCAATATGATGGTGGTGGGCTAAGCGATCGTCTGGTGCTCGTTGTTTGCTTGATGCAAGATTCATGCGTTAATTTTCAAGCCAAACGACACTAATTGCCAATATCATTTGGTTATGAGTGCTTTGCAAAAGACCTCGAAAATGGAATACAATAGCGCCATCGCCAGTAACAAATGTGTCGTTTAGTTGTCATCTATTCCCTATCCTACAAGATGATTCAGAACTCTCATACAAGTACCCACGAGTACCATAGTAGGGGTTAGACAACATGCTCGCAAAATTATTCTCGCTATTTAATAAAAAAGATCGAAAGCTGATGAAAAAAATTGATAACCATTTTCTATACCACTATTCGAGCTGCGCTTTTTGTTTTAGGGTTCGCGTTGCGATGACCCAACTTGGGATTGATATGGAAATGCGCAATATCCATCAAGGGGATGAGCATATCCAAGCCCTGAGGGCTGGTGGCGGTAGTAGAATGGTGCCTTGTTTGAGGATTGAGGAAAATGGTAAAACTCGGTGGATGTATGAGTCTGGGGATATCGTTGATTATTTGAAGGGAAAATTTGGGAAACAAGTTTCTTGAAATTTTTCTAAGTGTTTTGAAAGCTAAGAATATTATGTGAAACTCAGGCTACGGGTAAATTCCCGCCCAAGTAGCTTATCGCAACACAATTCAAAAGGCTACTAACTCCACAAATTCAAACATCTCCAGCGATTATGCTAATATCCATCTAAAGAGCTACAATAAAAAATCAAATGAAACCATCCCTTCCTAACTTCAACGAATCCAAAGTCCTAGTTATAGGCGATCTCATGCTAGATCGCTACTGGCATGGCGGAAGCTCAAGAATATCCCCAGAAGCGCCTGTGCAAGTGGTTAAAGTGGATCAAATAGAGGAACGTCCCGGAGGTGCAGGCAACGTCGCTTTAAATATTGCCAGCCTAGGCGGCTCAGCTACCCTTATAGGTATTACAGGTCAAGACGAAGCGGCTACCATTCTAGAAACCAAATTAACCGCAGCCAATATTAAATGCGATTTCGAAAAAATTAGACATGTTCCCACCATCACTAAACTCCGAGTCATTAGTCGTCAACAACAATTGATCCGCCTAGATTTTGAAGAGCATTTTGGCGGACACTCCCTTGAGCTAGAAAAAAGGATGGAAAAACACATTCAAAACTGTGAAGCGGTTATTTTTTCCGACTACGCGAAAGGTACTTTAGCGGATATTCAACCGCTGATTAAATTAGCAAATAGATACGAAAAACCGGTACTCGTGGATCCAAAGGGAAGCGATTTTGCGCGTTATGACGGCGCAATGTTGATCACCCCAAACCTGCAAGAGTTTGAATCGGTGGTTGGAGATTGTTCTGATGAAGAACAATTGGTAGAAAAAGGAATAGGGATACTTAACAAACACCATTGGCAAGCGCTCCTCATAACGCGCGGTGAGCAGGGCATGACTTTAATAAGGGCTGATAAACCAGAATTACATTTTCCGGCGATTGCGCATGAGGTATATGACGTAACTGGAGCAGGAGACACTGTGATTAGCACTATGGCTAGCAGTCTGTCTGCTGGCGCAAACATGGAAGATGCGGTTGCGCTAGCAAATCTTGCCGCGGGTATTGTGGTTGCAAAGCTGGGAACGGCAACTGTCAGCTCTCACGAGTTACAGCGCAAATTGCGCAGTATCAGTAATACCGATTCTGGCTGCATGACGCAGCAACAATTAAAAATAGTTGTTGAAGAGGCAAAAGCTCATGGCGAAAAAGTAATCATGACCAACGGTTGTTTTGATATTCTGCACGCAGGTCATGTGGCTTATTTGAAGCAAGCAAAAATGTTAGGAAACCGTCTAATTGTTGCGATTAATAGTGATCAATCAGTTAAACAATTAAAAGGCGAAGGACGCCCGATAAACCCCTGCGACCGCCGGATGTCTGTGCTTGCCGCGCTCGGTTCTGTTGACTGGGTAGTTGAGTTTAACGAACAAACTCCACGCCGATTGATTAAAGAAATAATGCCCGACGTGCTGGTAAAGGGCGGTGATTATGAAGTTAAGGATATTGCCGGATCAAAAGACGTTTTGGCCAACGGCGGTCGTGTAGAAGTAATCCAATTTGTTAATGATGTTTCTACCACAAAAATTATCGAATCAATGAAGAAATAAAAGCCATGTATAAAATAACAATTATAACAGGTGCATTTTTTGCTTTAATGTCAGTCATTTTAGGCGCCTTCGCTGCTCATGGACTTAAAAACCGGTTAGATGAGTATGCAGTTGGAATATTCCAAACGGCGGCTCAATATCAAATGTTTCATGGCATGGCTATAATCTTGTGTGGTCTTTTTACCTTTCAATTACATCAATCTCAAGACAATCCCTATTGGTTAAATATTGCAACCATTTGTTTCGTTTTGGGTATCATATTTTTTTCCGGCTCACTCTATGGTTTAGCGTTAACCGGTCAAAAATGGTTGGGGCCTATCACACCTTTGGGAGGATTATTGTTTATCATAGGCTGGGCGAGCTTTGCACTCGCCGCCGCTAAAATTAAAGTTTAAGGGTTAAACTATTCAAACAAATAATTACTTCTTACTCCATCCTTCACCAGCTCGTTTTATATAATTACCGGCAGCTGTTTTTTCTATCGCTTTCTTACCACCGATTTTCGCAACATCATTGATTGATATTTTTTTGCTGATGGCAATGTTCTTATAACGAGCTTTTCGTTTACTATTAACTGATTTAACCAGCGCCTTAACATCTGCCGACGCAGCCTTTACCAAGCCAATATATCCATTAGCCTGTTCACCAATAATGCCTGCATTTTTTGCGGGGCTAAGCACACTTGCCGCAAATACTGAACTTGCAAAAAGGACGCTGATAACTAGAAAATATTTAGTAAGATTTTTCATTTTAATTCTCCAAATACTGGAATAGTGATGATTTTAATATTCATGATCGTAATTCTATTAATCTTGTGACCTGTAATACGATAATTGAGTTAAGATTGCCTGTTTTTTTTGAGCCAATCAAATGACTAAAACAAACCTTCATCGTCATCAAATATCTCTTCAACTTCTTTTTCCACGATAATTCTTATTTCATGTTTGATGGTAATGTTCGCTTCTATCCGAATAGGCTCTGAGGGTGCTTCCACTCTCAATGTTGGATTACATGCGGATAGTACAAAAAGGCAACTTAAGATTAGTGTGAATTTAGCTCCCGTGGTTTTCTTTATAGGCTTCATAATTGCTCCTGTTTGTTTGTTCTGTAACAACTCTAGTCTATTCTAACTGAATAAGAAATGAATAAATCGTAATTTAATTTGAGCAATTAGGCTATTCTGGATTTTTGTCGACTTGCCCCGTTTTAACTTGTTCCATAATCGCCTCTTCAAAGTTTCCGGTTAAAAACAAAGAACGAAAGATACCTGACAATTCACCATTGAGATTTACCACGAAGTCGATTGGGTATCCATCATATAGATCGGGGTTTGATCCTAACAAGTGGAGTTTAATTCGATAGTTACCATGTTCACCGTAAGATAAAGTACCGTCCAATGACTGATAGTGGAAATTTCGTAGCGCTTTGAGCCCAATATTTTCATCGTCAGATACCGCTTCAGTCGTAGAATACTTCAGGATCCCCGGTTTTTGGGTCGCAAATATTCCATCTTCAACAACTATTCCACTATTTGCTATGGACAATGGCAGTTCAATATCGAGTATTCCTTCCGCATATAAACCCGCCACGTCCATAAAGAATATTAGCTCAGTTAAGGAAATGTTCGATAGTTTCATGACTGAAGGCTGCATTACGTTATGCTTCACGTCGATCGTATCAATTGAGAGTATACCTTCCAATATTTCTGCGGTCAGATCACTAATTCTTATCGTCTCGTTTGATACACTAGCTATATGACTCTTGACTTTGTTAATGAGCAATCCACTGGTAAAATTAATTTCCTCAATGGATAAATCTAAAACGAACTCTAGCGGACTGATGCTTTTTATTTCTTGTTTTATATTTAAGCCACTTATAGTATTTTCTCCAAAAGCGAATAGCATGCCCTCTACTATTAGTGAACTGGTGAATGCTAGCGTATCGTTTATTAATAGTCTTGTTGATTGTTGGGTATAACCGGAGAGGATATTCAAATCTAATTTGTTTTGCTGACCAAACGCCGACAGGAATGGATTAAAGACTTGCGAATCTAATTTGTCGTTCTTGAATTGTGCAAGAAAATTAGAATTCTCTTTATTGAAAGAAAGGTTAAATGGCGAGATAATTTTCTCGTCTAAGACGATCTTACCAATGCCTATTATTTTATCGGCTTCAAATAGAAACTTAGCATCGCTACTCAATCTTTCGATACCGACGCCAGCAATAGCAGCATTTTCACTTGTGAGCAGAAGTTGCGCGCTTCCAGAAGACAAAGACTTATCAATCTGTTCCCATGATAGCGATAACTTACTATCAATAAAATCATCGAGCTTTTCCATAACCAAATTATCTAGTGACAATCGTCCACTGGTATTAATGACTTTATCCTGTTTTTTGGAAATATCAAAATCGCTGATTAGCTTTGATGAAAAATTGACACTCTCATTAATATCAGACTCCATGGGAGAGTAGCTCCCAGTTATATGTTCAACCTCAAGCGTATTATTCAAAGAAAATTCGTTCCCCAGCAGAGCAAAAATATCAGAATTAGCCTCTTGTTTTCTATTGGCGTATAAGTGAATTTGTTCACCAGTTGATTTGAGAACTAGCTTCTTTAGATCGACTCGCAGCCCATCCGGTAAATTTACAGACAAACCATCAATATCGAATTGGCTTTTTGGCGCAAGCAAAAGGATGTTGTTGATGCTGGATAGCTCCTCATTAACGCTCGTATCAAAACTTAATCGAGCACCTAGTATGTTTAGCAGCGTCGAGTCAAAAGTGAGTTCTATTGGGCTATTTGATTCAATAAATCCTTTCAAAGTAATAGCTTCGTCCTTATTGGCGATTAGTTTGATCTCGGTGAGAATCGGAAAAGTATCTTTATCACCTAAAGAACTTTCGATCCCCAACCAATCAAGCATCGTCTTCGAAGGATTTAAATGCGCCTTTAGCTCCACTACTGATTGATTAGTAGAAAGATTTGACGACCAAACTAAATTAAGTATGGATTGTTTAGAAAAAGGAGCCCGCATGCTTAGCAGTCCAAGCTCATTTAGCAAAAAGAGGTTTGAAAATTGCAATTCTAACTTATATTTTTCTGCCTGGTTAAAATAAGAAAGCTTAGCTATTTGCAAATTATTTGACGAAAGCCTTAGATCTAGGCGAGAGGGATTATCGGTCGAAATAATCACCTCTATCGAATTGCTTGTTTCAATATTCAGATTATCAACAGCTATGTTGTCAGAGGTGATTCGAATGTCATTTTTATTGATTTTTTGAAACTGGGTGTTGTTGAAAGAAGTGCGTTGGTTTTTCCTAAGAATATCAATCCGATGGATAGAGATATATTCTAGATTATCAAGAAAGACCGAGCCCGCAAGATCTATTTTTGGAAGAATTAATAGTTTTTTGGTAAACAATCCTGACAATTCATCGCTTTTCTCTTCTCCATCCTCTAGCATCACTGAAAGATGTTCTAAGGAGATGTCTCTGAGATTATAATCAACGACAACGTCACTAAGATAAACCTGATTTCCATCAACATCTAATTCTAAGTCTTCAATAGTAAATTGAGTTAATCCCGGAAAATCACTGTTAAAATCCGTTAGAATAATGTTATCTGGTAAATAAGACCGAATGACCCTTTCAATAATAAAGGGTGACGAACCATAACCCAATACTATAATTAGGCACAAAATAACCGATATCGAAGCCAAAACTCGCGTGAATCGAGCGGATTTGTTTAATTTTTCTTTGTTTTGATGTTTTGCCATTTCAGTTTATTCGGATTTTGCCGATAATATGTTTTAACCCAGTCCGCTATGTCCTATCTACTCTAATTGGATCTACTTTAACATAGCGTGAACAGAGTTCTCAGAGAATAAAAAAATGATTAGTTCCAAGCAAACAACCAGTATCCGATCGTTGTTCATCATTATATTAGTAGGCTTATTGACTAGTTTCTGGTCGATTTCTGCGCCGTCAAAAACAACTTTGACCGTGCAAGACAGGCTGCCATTAGAAGAACTTAGGATTTTTAGCGAAGTTTTTTATCACGTCAAATCAAACTATGTTGAAGAAGTGGATGACAAAGCTCTAATCAAAGCCGCCATTGAAGGAATGGTGAGTAGCTTGGATCCTCATTCCCGTTATCTAGACTCAATCGCTTTTGCTAATTTTACTGTTGATAACGATGGCGAATATGCGGGTCTTGGACTGAGCTTTGATGACCACCCGCTAGGCATACAAATAAAATCTGTTGTCAACAACAGTCCTGCGGATCGAGAAAATCTAGTTAAAGGCATGCTCGTTACTAGAATAAATAACATAAATATTACTGATATTTCGCTAGAGGACGCATACAAACTACTTAAAGGCCGAGTAGGCTCCCAAGTCAAATTGACCATCCATTTGGCTTCACCCAAGAGTGCAAAAGGCTCAGCGATTGAAATTGCTAAACGAATGACCAAAGACTATCTATTAACTCGCGAAATCATCATTCTACCTAGCGTGACTAGCGCAATACTGCCTAATCGTGTTGGTTATCTTGCTATTGGTGAGTTTACCAAGAAAACATCATCTGAATTTATCGCAGCAATGGATAACATGACTATTTTACACCCCCTTAATAGTCTGATTATAGATCTGAGAAATAACCTCGGAGGCGCGCTAGAAACCTCTATTGATATATCTGATTTATTCATTGATTCAGGAGTCCTATTAACCTCCTCGGGTCGCGCATCAGATGCAAATGAAATTTATCGTGCTACCCCATTTGCACCTTACTCCGACTTGAAAGTCACCATTTTGATAAATGCTTACACTGCATCATCGAGTGAAATTTTGGCTGCAGCACTTCAAGATCATAAAAAAGCAATACTGATGGGCGACATATCTTATGGAAAAGGATCAATTCAAACCGTTTACTTGCTAAGACAAACCTCCGGATTAAAATTGACCACCGCTAAGTATTTTTCTCCAAATGGTAACGAAATTCAGGGTGTTGGTATAAAACCCGATATTAGATTCCAAACGGCTGGTCTAGTAAATAACCGAGAAGAACCCTTGTTGGATGATCTTGAACTACTGCAAGCTTACAATTTAGCTCAAAAAAATCAGGAGTGATGAAGTATTAATATCCAACCTAACAAGATTCTTGCCTGTGTTTTCTGTCTGTTATTGTCATTGATTGCCTCGGCGAATTCTATAGAAGCGCAATTACCCGCACCCCAACAAGACAAACAAAATCGGATTTCAATCGTCATAGATGACTTAGGTGATAATTCGATTATCGCCAGAAAATTGCTCAAATTACCCGCCACTGTAACGGTTGCGATTTTGCCTCATACCCCTCACGCAAAATTAATATCCAACCTCGCGACTAAGCAAGGTCATGAAATAATCATGCATTTACCAATGGAAGCATTTACCCGTCCAGATTTACTAGGGCCAGGCGCATTAATGTCTTCGATGGACGAAAAAGCTTTCAATCGTGTATTTAAGAACAGTCTTGAATCAATACCCAATGCAGTAGGATTTAATAATCATATGGGAAGTTTGTTAACTGAAGATGCTGAGAAAATGAGTTGGTTGATGTCAATGGCGAAATCACAATCAATTTTCTTTTTAGACTCAAAAACGAGTGAATCATCCATTGCGGAAAACATCGCCAATCAATTAGGCGTACCTACAATTGGTCGGGACATATTTTTAGATCATAAAAGCAAGCATAATTCTTTGGCAAAGCAGTTAGAAAGGGCAAAATTCATCGCCAGGAAAACAGGTCAAGCGGTGTTAATTTGCCATCCGTATCCAGAAACGATTGATTTTTTATTCGCTAATTTAGGCGAATTAAAAGCAGAATTTAAGTTGGTAGGAATAAGTCAGCTGGTACCTAGCTACAGCAATGCAAAATACGGAAAAGTAGCAATATCACCCTCTCTGGCAAATTCGGATTAGGTTAACTAATAGCAATTTCTAGTTACTTGAATCACCCTTTTGGATAATGATTTTTCGACCATTGTCATCGATCACAACCTCTCCCACTGGTTGTAACTGTATAGCCCCGTCGCCGACCACCACATGGATCACAAAGGGCTTGGATAAGATCTTGCCATCTTCTTGTTCCACACTCGCTAGTAGTTTTATATAAAAAGTACCATTTTCCGGAGCCACAAAGTTTAACGCAGGTAAGACTTCCCGTCGACCGGGTGCAGTTGCGCTAGTTTGCCATTTAGTTTGCGCATTTAGCAAAGTTAACTTTTCTGTAGAAGTTGTTTTTATTGATATTGGAGATTCAGTTGGCGAGTGAAAATCCAATTGGATACTAAACTCATCTCCAGGCTCTAAATTTTGCTTTGAGATCACATAATTCATACTGATTGGTGCGCTGGGTTTCCCAACATAAGTCTCGACATTTTCGCTAGCAACTTTTGGCTGTTGCGCCACGGCGTTATTATCCGAAGTGCAAGCCATCAACAAATTCGTCAGTAATAGCGTCAATGTAACACGATGAATAATTCTCATTTTTTTACTCCTAATTTGCCGAAAGTGATACGTCAATGCAGGTATCTCTTGGGTTACTTTGTGTATTCCCAAAATCATAAACTTCCATAACATATTGCCCCGCATTAATATTTCGGGTAATTGATTCATTGCCAACCACATCACTTCTAAAAATGAAGTTTCCTTGCGAGAAGAGTAATAAATCTGGATCGTCTCCTACAGCCTGTCCGACAGCCGTAACTTGGTATGATCCCGTGTTTACAATATCAAGCACTAGGAACTTCCTATTACCTAGTTTATTTTGCAGACCGTTGATAGCATAACTACAAACCTCTACGCTACCTTCAATCGGTAATGTTGGATAAATAGGTAGGTTTCTAGCATCACCACCGGAATTGGTTTCCCCCGTTCCAAAATCATCATTGACCACAATATTCTGGACGGCAAGCATGGCATCTATTGTCGCAACGCTTGAAGGTGAGACTATTTTTAATTGATTTACAAATGAAAAAATCGACGTAAGCGCCTGAGTATCTTTTTGTCCGTTAGTCATCATATTATAGAGTGGAGCAAAACCAAGACTCAAGGTATCGGCACCATCATTATTCGCATCATAAAAATCGTAAATAAGCAGAGACACTGAAGATTCAGAATACCATCCCACACTAGAAGAAACGCCTGACTCAACATCAATTTGAAAACCTATAGATTGGCTGTTACCAAACGAGTCTCGATAGAAGGGATCATCAGTAACAATACCAGAAAGAGCATTGCCCCAGCCCTCACCCAACGCTACACGCATATCCAATCGATCACCGGTGTTATGGGATCCGCCAACTGAATCGGACCGAGACAGTCTTCTTTCAAAATAGTGCCCCCATTCATGAACGATAACGTGTCCATCATATTCATCAGTGTCACTATTTTCGTCTCCTAGAATAAATATATCCGTACCGTTAAAATGGGATGTCGTTATTTGGCCGGCGGTTAGGTCGCCAGACACCGCAATATTATTTACGCTCCAGTTCAAATTGAGAGGAGGCATTATGACGGTGTTATCAACACTCACCACCTTTTCTTTAGCTTCATAAACTGAATCCAAAATAGCGAAAGGCGCGGCTACTCGGGAATTGGTATAAGCCGCTCCTGTCCATCCCGACGGTGCATTTATGTCAACATTGCGAGCAATTTGCCTCACCTCAACTATTGCAGAATCCATTGCGTAGAGAGCTTCATCATTAGTATTATCCACTACCGCAAAATTCCAGGTAGGTACGTCTCCTAATTTCTTAAGCTCAGCTTTCACTCGAACAACATAGTTAGTGCTGGTAGGAACGCTAAAACTATAATTTCCGTTTGCGTCGCTGGTGGTCACGTCGAGGATGCTCGTCGCACTAAAATTCAACAACTCGACCCTTGCACCTCGAATATTGGACTGTACTATGTTGTTATAATCCAAACCGCTATTAATGGTATGTTGGACATGATCATAAGTGAGCTTTCCTGACAAGCTAACATTTGTCGGTGATGTCGGCGTGACAGTTTCTGATCCACTGCCACCGCAAGCAGTTAACGCGATCAATGGGAATATTATTGATAGTTTCAAAAGCGATTTCATTGAAGAACTCTTTATCATAGTTAAGATTTTGGCCGGTGTTACTTTGGACACATTATATAGCGCTACTATAGTCAAAAGCGTGTCTAACTGCGAATAAAGACCCAATAATTCAACAACCGTTTTGCTTAAACGCTAAGATTTACCGATATATGGAGTTATCTTCGCTTCCAAACCAATATTCGGTTGTTCGCAGGCATTTCTATATCATCGAGCAAACTTAGTGATGATGTCTTAGCTAGCTGATTGACTGCCTCAAAATCGCGTATTCCTCTTTCTGGATCAACGCTTTTCAACCAATCTTCAAATATTCGATTACTATCGCTAGTAAAAGTTCCGTTGTAGTTAAAGGGCCCATAGAGAACAAAGATCCCTCCTTTCTGCAAAACGTTGCCAACCCCTATGAAGAGCGCTTGAACCGCGCTCCAGGACATAATGTGGGCAGTATTTGCAGAATAAACCGCATCGAAATAGCCTTTTGGCCAAGGATCATCTAGCACATTTAAAGCGAG
>Ga0256847_1000973_pt1 | contig 15885 bp, 15 predicted proteins | sample TeddybearmetaG_FD_189099 | JGI IMG/M metagenome (GOLD analysis project Ga0256847, IMG submission 189099) | Hydrothermal vent microbial communities from East Pacific Rise, Pacific Ocean - Teddybear | ecosystem: Environmental > Aquatic > Marine > Hydrothermal vents | place: Pacific Ocean: East... | reverse complement strand
ATATTAAGTGTGTCCTCTTTTGACAAAACTCCTATTAATCAACTACTTATGAACAGTGATTTACAATCTTACGATAACGACATAAGTAAACAACTGACACTCTTTGACTTATAGCGCATCACTAGTGTTATTATATATATAATTTTATACTTGGAAATAGTTGGAACCGTTCTACTAGAAAATCCATTTGCACATGAAAAATTTCTTATTATTTCTCCTGTTAGCATCTTCAAGCACACTTTTAAGTCAAACTCAACAATTTAATGGCACCTGGACAAAGGTAAATACTACTTATCAATTCGACTTTGAATTGACCTTAAAAATAAATAGTTCCAATCAAGTTGAAGGGTATTTTCTTTGGAAAGTAATCAAGTATGATGAACATAATATCTTAAGTAAGCAACATTATGAAAACAAGCTCAACCTAACGGCTAAAGAATATGTGAAAGGAGTATATTATCCTTCTAAAGGCGAATACCTTTTGAAAGGGTATAAAAAAGAGGATCCTAATAGTATAATAGGCATTGATATTTATAAATTGACAATTGATGAAAATGGTGAACTAGGTGGCACGACAAATTCCAATGGCTCTTGGCTAGGTCGAATTAATGGAAGGCAAGTTTTTAATGTACTCTAATATATATAATTTTTTGCCTAAAAATTTATGTATAAATCACATATTATACAATAAAATAGATTTTATTTTTTATTAGTATCAATACCCGTTTTCTAAATATCTGTTCTTAATAAATAAAGTATTGAATTTCAATTTAGACATCCCTTATCAGGGAGATTTTACTTTTTGCATTGCCAAAAAAGTAAAGCCAAAACGCTAGGCGGCTATAATGCCGCGCGAATAGCTGCTCCCTCTACCCACAATATCCGCCAGGGCTAAACTTCCTAGATGTTGTATCCTGTATTAATTTAAATCACTAGAAAATTTTAATTTTAAATTAGTTAAGGTGCAAAATCTGATACACACTGAAGTACTTAGGATAAGTAATTTGTAATTCAAATTCGTAAATTGAGTATCAAATAGACACTAGGCTTAGGGTCAATATCAATTTAACTTTCGAGAAGTTCATGTTGTCTATAATTAGCCAAGCTTTTTTTAAAGCACGTTCTTCCTAATCATGAAAAAATGAAACGAATCGAAATCATAAAAGAGAAATTGAATGAGTTGAAAAATATCGACAAAAGATTTTCAATTTTCGGTTCAAGTAGGCACAAATATGAATTGAATAGAACTTTAAGTGAAGAAGAGATAAACCAAATCGAAACGGATAATCAAATTACACTATCAGATGATTACAAGGAGATTCTTAAAAACTTGGGAAATGGAGGATCTGGTTGTGGATATGGATTAGAAAAACTTGAATTGCAGCATATAAATCCGCCATACATCGGAACTAAAAAACTTCTAAGAAATTGGGAAGACCCAATGAAGATAGATTACGATATGGTGGAATTAGATGAGATCTCAGGATACATTAAACTGTTCGATTATGGTTGTGGAATGGAATATTGTCTAATTGTAAATGGTGAAGAAAAAGAAGATTTGATTTTTTTCGATTGTGATGGAAGATTCGAAAAGATAGAAAATAAAAGTCTTTTAGACATTTACGAAAAGTGGATAGACAGCAGTTTAATTATTTTAAAAAGAGTCCAGCAAAAATTAAAAGAAATGCCACTTCAAGAGATAATTGATTCTGAATGGGAATTAAAAAATTATTCAATTAAAGGAATGATTTTAAGCATAATGAATGCAGAACCAATAAGAGGAAGTCATTCGGGAAATGATTTGAAAGTCCACTTAGAAAAAGAATATAAGAAGTGGAGAAACAAAAAACAAAACTTATCAAAAGGATAGTTTAATATATACAAAGTTGTATTAATGCGATATGGTTTATTGACTTCAATAAACAGTTTTGATGTTTATGTATATGTCTATCTTGATTATGCCAGTATCGTTCTCAGGCAGACATATAACCTTCTCTCTGAAGTTTACAAACTCCAACATGTATTTTTACCTTTGCAATCTCATTAAATTTTTTGAGTGATGGAGAGCATACAACCAGAAACCACCCGACTGCAAGAAGAACTGATAACAGTGATTAGATTTTTCCATCAGAAAGGATGGTCACCGGCCACCAGTACCAATTATTCATTTCGCAATGCTGATAATGAAACCTATACCATTTCAGCTTCGGGTATTGACAAAGGTCAGTTCAGCGCTCTGGACCTGATGATCATTAATAAATCAGGAAACGCATTGCCATCCCACAAACACCTTAATCCCTCTCAGGAAACATTACTACATACCATGTTATACAAAAATCCGTCTATCAATGCGGTATTGCATACCCATTCGGTTGCAAGCACGGTAATCTCAAGGCGTTTGGCAGCCCAAAAAGGAGTATCATTAAGAGGGTACGAAGTATTGAAAGGACTCCACGGTATCAGCACACATGACTCTGAAGTGTTAATTCCTATTTTTCCCAATTCTCAGGACATCGCCTCACTTAGCAAAGAAGTCGATCGCTACTATCAGGAAAATCCAGATTTATATGGTTTCTTGTTAGAGGGACATGGCCTATATTCATGGGGAAAAAGCATCGCGGAGGCTAAAAAGCATATAGAAGTATTAGAGTTTTTATTTGAATGTGAATTGGCTTAGGAATGATACATGATTATTAAAAGTTTGAGTTTAATCTCAAATTTAGGATCAAGATGAAAAACTATTGGGAAGAAAACATTTTTCTTCTAAAATTGGGATTAACTATTTTATTAAAAAATAGTTATTACTCACTAGTTGTGGATTGTCATTCTGAGCGTAGTCGAAGAATGATAAGGCTACCTAACTCTTAATTTCGACCAAGATGGAGAAATCTAGCTTTCCAACATGTTATGCATAGATTTCTCCACTTCGGTCGAAATTAAATTTAGCGAAGACACTTTTATACTTTGACTTCATTAAAAAACTACGCTCAGTATGACAAAGTGCATATGCAATCTATCAGTTTAATATATTTGTGCAATTTGTTTACAAAATATGTAATCCAAAATGACCCCACTATGATTTCATCTTAATCTCAAATTAAACCTCTTCTTCAAATTCGGGACATGACTCTGTCTATAACTTATTGGTTTAAACGAGGATGTTCATGAATATTGATCCTAAACTCACGTTAATTTAAGTAATCACAGAAATTAGTTAAAGATCAATGACAAGTAATTGAAGGATTTTACCTAATTTTTCAACTTAATAAGATAATAAATAAAATGGCGATTCTAAACATACCAGACCAGAACACTCAAATCACAAGTGTGGACGATATCAGAATTTACCTGAATGAAAGAGGCGTTTTCTTTGACCAATGGGAAGCTGGTGAAGAACTGGCTGTGGATGCCGATCAGGACACGGTACTCGCAGCTTACAACCACACTCTAGCTCCTTATATGGAACAAAATGGTTATAAAACGGCTGATGTGATCAATATAAATGCAGGAACACCCAACTATGAAGCCATTCGTGCCAAGTTTTTAGCCGAGCATATTCATACCGAAGATGAGGTGCGCTTTTTTGTAGATGGTGAAGGATACTTTTGGTTTAATCTGGAAAACGGAGAAGCGATATTCAATGTGCTTTGCCAAAAAGGAGATCTGATTTCTGTGCCTGCCAATACCAAACACTGGTTTGACGCCGGGGTAAGCAATCCATCAGTAAAGGCGATCAGGATATTTATCGATACTTCGGGTTGGGTTCCACTCTATACCGATTCAGGTGTGGCAGAGAAATATGTACGGTAGGTTTATTCATGCCATCGCCCTATAGAAATTTGTTATACAGCATCCCAAGAAATAGGTACAGAGGAATTTTAATTTGAGCGAATAGAATAAAGTTGAGAAGGTAGAGAAAGGGATAGCGTTTTAAAAACACAAAATTTTCTGTACTTGTTTCTTCAATATTTCAATTGGTTATAAATTTTCTTCTGCATAATTATGGTTTAAGGATTATCGGCTATTTACAAAACAAAAATTCCAAAAATGATCAAATTCATTTTAATCGATATAGAAGGAACCACTACAGATAAATCCTTTGTGTATGAAACGCTGTTTCCATATTTCAAGCAAAACATGGTAGCTTTTATAAAAAAAAATGAAGATCAAACAGAAGTAGGAAAAGTTTTACAAGAAGTAAAAGATACGGTGCTGAAAGAAGAAGCCAGATTGTTAGATGACTCTGAAGCCATCAAGCAGCTGATTATCTGGACTGATATCGACAGGAAACATTCGGCCCTCAAACAATTGCAAGGGATGGTATGGAAAGCGGGTTATCAACAAGGCACCCTCAATGGGCATGTCTATCCCGAAGTACCCCCGGCATTGCAAAAATGGCATCGTTTACATATAGGGTTGGGTATATATTCTTCAGGTTCTGTCTCTGCCCAGAAACTGCTATTTCGTCATTCAGTGGCGGGTGATCTTACACCTTTTTTCTCCCATTACTTTGATACCCATGTGGGACATAAGCAGGAGGTCACTTCTTACCAAAACATACAACAACAAATAGAGATTCCTGCTAATCAAATACTATTTCTCTCCGATGTAGAAGGCGAATTGGAGGCGGCCAGACTGGCAGGCATGCAGGTAAAACATCTGGTAAGGAAAGGAACAATCCCTTCTCTAAAATTCATACCCGTTCCTGACTTTACATTCACTCTTTAATGCTGTAATTTCTAAAATTTTAAATTCCAATAACTTAATGAGTTATTAGCGAGATTTAAAAAAAAGATTGGGAAAAAAGCCAAAATATTAAATTATCAAATTAACGAATCCTTGAATTAACAGATCAAATACCCTAAGCTTATCCCTTTATCAACGTGTGTAACAAATTGCACAAAAAGTAAACCATAATTGTTTGTTTAGTTATTAACATTGTCATCCTGACCGCAGTGGAACATTGTCATCCTGAGCGCAGTCGAAGGAAGACAATGTTATTATTGCAGTAATTTCGACCGAAGTGGAGAAATCTAGCTCTTGATGTAATAAAATGGTGGATTTCTCCACTTCGGTCGAAATTAAAGTAAAGGCATACTCCTTGATTCTTCGACTTCGATGAATCTTCGCTCAGAATGACAAGGAGTGCCCGACTGCGTTGGCGCTTCGCTCAAGATGACAAAGAGCTTATTTTCTTGAGAAAGTGCAATTTGTGATACACATCTTTCTCAACTCTACTTCTCAGCCAAAACAAAAATCTTATTACCTTAACAACAAAATAAAATGCCACAGCATGATAAATGACCAAAAACTGCGCACAATATGGGTAAAAGATGAATCCACCTTACAGGTCATTGATCAGCGTAAACTTCCTCATGATTTTATCGTGCAGGATATCACTTCGTTAGAGGAGACAGTATGGGCCATCAAGGAAATGGTAGTTCGGGGTGCGCCTCTGATTGGTGCTACAGCTGCTTATGGTATGTACTTTGCCGCCAAAGAAGCCCAAGAAATTGCTGACCCTGACGAGTACATCGCCATTTCTGCAGAAAAACTCAAGTCATCGAGACCCACCGCGGTAAACCTGTTTTTGGCAATAGAAAGGCAAATGGCAGCTATCGAACAGGCTAAAACCATCACCGACAAAATTGCCACCGCCTGGCAAACAGCCCACGACATTGTCGAAGAAGACGTACAAATTTGCCGACAAATAGGTGAACAGGGCCTACCCATAATAGAGGCATTGAGCCGCAAGAAAGCAGGTAAAATTGTAAATATATTAACCCACTGCAATGCAGGCATGCTCGGATGTATTGAGTGGGGAACCGTCACTTCCCCCATCTATCAGGCTCATGCCAAAGGAATCCCCGTACACGTATGGGTTGACGAAACCAGACCCAGGAATCAGGGGGCCAACCTCACTGCCTGGGAACTGACTCAACACGGCATTCCGCACACATTAATTGTGGATAATGCAGGTGGCCACCTCATGCAGCATGGTATGGTAGACATGGTCATCGTAGGCACTGATCGCACTACGCGTACAGGCGATGTGGCCAATAAGATAGGCACATACCTAAAGGCACTTGCTGCTTTTGATAACCACATTCCCTTTTATGTAGCCCTACCTTCTACGACCATAGATTGGCAAATTGCAGATGGATTAAAAGAAATACCCATCGAAGAGCGAAGCCCTGATGAAGTAAAATACATATACGGTAAAGCGGCTGATGGCAGAAGAGAAAAAATACTACTTACCCTGGAAACCAGTGCTGCCAGTAACTATGGTTTTGATGTTACTCCTGCCCGATTAGTGACCGCGCTTATTACCGAAAAAGGAATTTGTGCCGCAAGTGAGGAAGGATTGAAAGGGCTGTTTGGTTAAATTCACTTCATACAGAATACTAACAAATCTTCCTTTATCATGAATATCATTTTTATAAATAGCCATTTTTTTTGGCTAAATGGCTGGCTAAATACTCCCTCTTACTTAAAATATGCTATGGACACCTTGGCATCAAGGGGCATTACAGTTTCTTCCATCGAAGTAAGACATGCTAAAGAGCTTGAAGAAATTTTGAGCAAACTACCAATGGATACTTTAGTTTGGCCAAATGCTTATTATACACTAGGAGAATCTGGTCAAATTGTCTGGATCCAAGAGCTGATTGAGAAATCTGCATTACCATATGTAGGAACAGCTGCTCAAGGTTTAAAAACTATGCTAGATAAAGCCCACACGCATCAAGTTCTTCATCAGGCAGGAGTTCCTGTCCCTTTGCACCTCAGTATTTCTCGTACTGATTTCGAGCATTTTGAAGATTTGCTTGAAGGAAGTGGATTGAGCTGGCCAATAGTAATAAAGCCTACTTCAGAATCGTGTAGCATGGGAGTGATTCGGGCCGATAACTTGGCTCAAGCACAAGCACATATTGCGAAAATATTCGATGAGTTTCCACATAGCAACGCACTACTGGAAGCTTTTCTACCAAGTGAAGACATTACCTGTGGTTATCTCCAACTGGACGAAAACATCATGCTGCTTCCTACCTATTATAAGTCTCTGAAGATGCAAGGGAAAGAATTTATTATGGAGCGAGATTTAGGCGTGGCGCCCTGGACCGGTTCTGATATAGTAATGCCACCAGTTCAAGATGAAGCTGCTTTACAACAACTTGCGGATCAGATGCCAGCTTTGGTAAAAGCTATGAGCATTACTGGCGTCTCACGTGCCGATGCAAGAATGGATACGAATGGTAAATTAAGATTTTTTGATGTAAACGGAATGCCTGCCTTATCATTTCCCAAGAGTGTTTTGGTTCGTCAAGTTAGGGAGTGTTTTCCAGAGATACCTGATCATAAAGCGTATCAATACCTACTAAATACCATAGTTGCGATGGCTGCTCAACGATTCAATCTTAAAATTCCAAATGCCTTAACAGATCAAAATTTATTTTCGTTAGGTGGAGGCCATGTTATTCGCTTATCTGTGTCACAAGAAGTTTAAGAATGCATTTTGCAATAAGATTGATAGGACTATTGAGAATAATATCTTTGGTTGGAATCTACACTATTATTAAAAAAATGTCTTTTTCAAAAACATTAACTCTTATTATTTTATTTGTTTCACTAGCAGTATTTGGATTTATTACCAAAGTTGGTAATTTAGGTGGACAAATTTGTCACACTTAAATCAGAACAAATAATTCTAACATTCAAGGAGATAGCAATAATGGAATTTGGAAGCAAAATGAAGAAAAGGATGATTAAATAAAAGCAAACATGTTAGCGGTAATATTTAAATGACCGACAGACACAACCATTGACAAAAAAAAGAATGAATTCTTTCTATTTCAAAACTTATGCGCGCGCTTGTTTATTTCCTTATATAGGAGGAACAATTTCTCAAATTCTCAGATTAATTTACGACGTTAACAATGATTTAATGCCAAAGGAAGTAAGTTGGATTGTCATAGTATTAGGGTTATACGTGACCCCAGGTCTTATAATTTTTGTCAACAAAATTTCTTTTAAGAATATATGGGATAAAATGGCTTACGGATTGTTAACTTTTCAGTTAGTTGGTGCAGTATTAGTTCATTCATATATATTGTTAAAAGGAAGTTCAATTGTGCTACACGCTTTTCCTCACAGGTATTGGTATAGTTTTATTGCGGTTGTATACTTTCTTACTATGGGACTTTACGTCCTTTGCTTAAATAAAAGATTATATCGGACAGGCAAAAAGTAGAACAAAAATCGTAAACAGCACGAAACCACATGGACAAAACACAGCTACTAATACAGTATATGAAATCTTAGTAAGCTGTGAGATACATCACTTCATATACTAAACATTCCAGCCAACCAAAACGAACTTATGGGAAATATAATATTGGTAATTCAAATCGAAGAAAGAAGGAAAGAAAGAAACTCAAATTAGAATTTGACCGAAGAATTGATGACAGAAGTATAAAACGAAATTGACATTTAGATAGAGACTAAACTCAAAAAGATTTCTTTTACAATAATTAATAACGTGAGAGTTATTCCCTCTTTAGAAATCTACCTGAACGCATAGACAGGTCAAAACAAGGGTAGAATGTTCAAATAGATCAATAATAAATATTTTCATTACATTCATATTATGATGGAGCAACCAATGGAGCAATTTAAGCCTGCTAAAGAGTTAGAATTAAGGGAAATCAAAAAAGTTTTTCCAAATGTGTTTAAGAAAATCTACTGTCCTTCTTGTGAAAAAGAAGTGGATGCTAATAATTTAAACCTGCAAAATAGTGTTGCGAAATGTGGTAGTTGCAATATCATTTTTTCCATTGAGGAAGAAGTAGAAAGCGTGAAGACCAAAAAGGAAATGAAACAAGAAGTTTTACGACCTGAAGGTATTGAGTTGTTTTACTATAAAGATGATTTAGATATCACTATACAACAGCATATTCAAGGCTTAGATTATCTTGGAATTATCTTCCTTCCCGTGCTCTCAGTTTTTTCATTATTATTATATTTTACTAAAGGGGTTCATATCTACTTTCCAATTGTTTTTACATTGGGGGCTTTGTATTTTATTTACAAAGCATTTAATTATTCTAAAAACAAGACTTATATCGACATAAATGATAGATTAATGAATATTAGATCTCGCCCTAAAAACCTTAAAAAGGATAAGACTTATGCCGCTACTGAGATTGATCAAATATACTTGAAACATTCTACTGATAGAGCAGGGTTTTATGCTATTCACATGATAGTAAATAGTATAGAAGGCCAAAAGCATGAGAAATTGATAACTGTCAATACACTTTCAAAAGCCAAATACTTAGAGCGAGAAATAGAAAAATATTTGAATATTAAAGATAGGAAAGTATCAGAAGCCAATGTCTAAAATTTGATTTATGGAAAAATATAGACATGTAACTAGTGGCTCAAGTCATAAGTTATTGATAGTTAAAATGAGTCTATTTTTTCTTTAGTCAAGGATTGAGAAAGGAAGATAGCCGTAGCTACCTGACTGACGAAAGACGAAGAATCAAGGAAAAAGTGGCCATTTAAGCTGTCAAGTATTTATGATTTGAACCACTAGAGGTAACTCATAAAGAAAAAGAATACGAAAAAAGGCTGCTGGAACACTAAAGTGCAAAACGTCGACAGTTGCCACTTTTAGTTTGAGGTACTTACGACTTGTCTAAATCTGTAGTGACGACTTAATGCGTTTGCGCGCAGCGAGTGATAATGAAATTATCAAATGAAGGAACACGCCAGTGGTGGGCAGAGTAAAAATCTCCCTGAAAAGGGAAACCAAGTTGAAAATCAAAGTTAAAATTTTTAAGAAAAATAATTATCCATCGAAAATTGAAAGTTTTTACAACGGTTAAAATTTAAAATTATGTACAATTTGTGATACACACCTTAGCTAACATTATTCAGAATTAAAATGTAATATGAAAAATCTCCCAATCCTTTTGTTCTTAATCACTACGCTACTCATGTTAGGTTCTTGTAGAGAGAATAAAGTAAGCAAAGATGAGAAAGTCATAAATGAAAAATCTGATAAAACTTATCCAAAATTATTTTTACTTTCTAAAGGATTGACAACTGATACATTAAGAAATGAGTTTTTGAATTTCCTTGAAAAGGAGCCTGCAACTCTTTCAGTGGCAGTTGTAATAAACGCCAGCTCAACTGATATGAAAAATATAAAAAGACAAAAAAGGTAAAGATTCAATTCAATGCTATAGGTTTTGATTCAACTAAAATTGAATTGTTTGATTTAATGAAAACTGTGCCTCAGAAACTTTTGGGATTTGATGTGATTTATATACTTGGGGGAAATCCATTTCTTCTTCGTGATGAAGTAAATAAAAGTGGTGCCCGCACTGTTTTTAAAGAATTAGTTGATAGAGGTAAATTTCTGATGGGATATAGCGCTGGATCTTTGTTACTTGGGCCAGATTTATCTTTAATGAATCATGTAGACACATTGCTAGGTTTCAATGAAATAGGATTGAAAAACTTTCCTGCATTGGTCTTAACGACTTTCACATTTTCCCACATTACACCGATTTTACTAGTCAGGTTCCTGAACTTATCACAAAAATAGAGCAGTATGAATCGCAATCTGACTTGCCAATTTATAAATTAAATGACAATCAAGCGATAGTCTATCAGAATGGGATCATGAAAATTATCGGAAAGTAAATAGGGATATTCTTATATAACTTATGTTATTAATTTTCAAATTATTATTCTCTACTTCTCCTGAACAAAAACACCAATTTATGGCCATTTTACGCAAATACGGGGTAAAGTTTTTTAATTCATCCTTGTTCTCGCCGAACCAGCCTTACTTTTTTCATTGCTAAAAAAGTAAGCAAAAAATCTAGGCTCTTTAAAGGCTATGCTGCGAATGCTTCACCCGCTTCCCACATAAAGAGCCTGGCAATCCTTTTTTTGTTTAGCTATAATTCGTGGGATTTGAGGCATTAAAATACTTGAGGCTTTTACTTCTGAATATGCCTAAATACACCTAACAAAACCTGAACTGCATTTAATACAAATCACGAAAGCATAATTTCATTGAAGTAATTTTTTTTTAAACTCTTTCTATCATTGACATTGTGAAACTTCTTCCCAGATTATAGGTTCATAATTTTCATTTATCTCAATTTTTATCCAAGCTAAATCTCTGAATTTTTGTACAGAAATTCTTATATTTTTTGCATGCTCATAATTTGCAAGTATTTTTTGGCTTTTCTAAACTATTTCTCTATTGCATTCTGCTCACTATTAATCAGAAACTGTATCAAGAACGAAATTATCAATCCGCTAATGATGACACCTATTATGTCTCGTGCAAATACGCCACCTTCAATTAATGAAATTAGGGCAATAGCAACAAGAATAAATGGAATACTAATTAGTGCAATTCTTCTAAATTGTTTAGCATCAAACAAAGGGTTTTTCAAATTTATATTCATTCCATTTGACGTAACCAAAGCTGTTTGTCTTTGTCTTACTATTGATATACTTGCAAATGATAATAGTAATAAACATAAAATTATTAATCCCCATGCGGAAAGGGTGGGGATGTGAGAAGAGGCAGCAGAATTCACAGAAAGCCCGGATGATATACATGCCAAAGCCGGATCACCATTCTGAAAAGTTCCTTGAAGCTTGACAATTGATTGAGAACAAGAGCCATCGGCACATTGGGGATATGATCTCATAGAAATACTAACAATCACTGAATCACCTGCGGCTATAAAAATATTCTTAAAAATATCATCAATGCTGGGATGATCTGGTGGCAACGGAATTAAACCATTTGCAGGTAAATTCTCCGTAAAAGCGATTGGAAAATCATCTCCCCGTCTGGATTCGATATAGAGTATACAAAGTCCGGATCTCCTGCAGGTAAAATTGCTTCTTGCTTGGTTGAAGCAGTAACCAATAGATTTACAGATTCATTAGGATCATTATTAACGACCAAATATTCGAAAGTCCCTTGTGAACCGGATGGGCATTCTACCAAACCATTGCCTAATAACCTCATATCTAAGCGGAGTAAATTTGGATTCCCTGGAGCAGGTTCCACAAAGCAAATTTCTGCATCACCGGTTGCTAATATAGTCATAGCCGGGGTTGTGGTTGTAGTAGGAGGTGTTCCTCCACTTGAAGCGCTGAAATTGACGCTTGCTGTTCCTACTACTAAATAAATTCCAACCAACCCAGCTGGAATTGGTACAGGAACAGTAACTACACCGCTTACAAAACCAGGTGCGCGCATTGGTAATGGAACCATTGCGGTAAAAGGACCACCAGGCCCAATTAAAGCTACAGTAACTGTACCGCCCAATACGGTAGCTGGATTGGTACAATTAGCCACTGTACAAAGTGGATTAGCTCCAGAGTTTGTGTTTACACGTACGGGAATATTTACAACTCCCGGACTTAGAAAAACTAATAATGGATTCGGTACTAATTTAATAACCGCTGCAGTGTTCATGCAATCCGGATTAGTTGCCGGACAAACTGAAGGTTCACAAGCGTTTAATTGTGGGTTAAAAAATATTGTGGAAAATAAAAAGCTAAGCAGCACAAGTAAAAAATACCTTGAGGTATTTTTTGATTTTAAGTTGGAGGTTGAGTTTTTCATGGTAATAGTGTTTTATTTTACTATTTATAATAATACATCAATAAAAATCATGTAAAAACATCCATTTCTTCACATTATAAAATACAGTCAAAACACCACAAAATTCCAGCCAATGACTGAATAATTCAATGCGCCAAATAGGAGTTAAATCCAGCACTGACCAAAGTCCCAAAAAAATCATCAGTAATCATAGATCTAGAAGCAAAACAAAAGAGGGTCAATACCATTGACCCGAAGAACAATACTTTGGAAAGTGTGTTCTTGTAGGTGAAGCTAAAAGATCGATGTTTAGAGATGTTTTGTCGACAGAGTAATTCCGTCAGAGCTATTTTACTTATTCGAAAATAGGTTAGTTGCTGGAATAACTGTGGCTAGGTTGTCTGCGCATATGATTCTTATTTGAAATCCTTTATGGATCAATTAATAAGATCACGAGAGCATGTTGAGAATCATTACATTTTAGAAAAGATCTTAATCTGAATCGCAAAGTGCATTAGCGAATACTGTAAATTCTATTCGCAACCTGCTTTTTCGTGACAATTCCTCGCTAATATAGTGAATTCCAATGTAATAAACAAAATTATTTTATTTTGAATCGTATGATACATGAAATAGGTTTTTCTTCAAAAAAATAATCAGTATTTATCTTTACTTCTTTTGACACTTGGAAGTGTAGCAATAATTCGACAAAAACAAGCAGAATTAAGTTTATATACTTGGGGGCAATCCATTTCTTCTTCTTGATGAAGTAAATAAAAAGCGGTGCCCGCATTGTTTTTAAAGAATTAGTTGATACGGGTAAATTTCTGATGGGATATAGCGCTGGATCTTTGCTACTTGGGCCAGATTTATCTTTAATGAATCATGTAGACACATTGCTAGGTTTCAATGAAATAGGTTTGAAAGATCTTTCCTGCATTGGTCTTTACGACTTTCACATATTCCCACATTACACCGATTTTACTAGTCAGGTTCCTGAACTTATCACAAAAATAGAGCAGTATGAATCGCAATCTGACTTGCCAATTTATAAATTAAATGACAATCAAGCGATAGTCTATCAGAATGGGATCATGAAAATTATCGGAAAGTAAAAACACCTAACAAACCTAAACTAAATTTAAACTCAATTTAGCCAGATCGCTCTACTTTGGCTTATCATTGAGCGGGTGAATTTATGTTTGTTTTAGGATGAATTGAATAATATCTTTTCACCATTGCAATTGTCAACTAAATTTTGTATTTTATGGGCGTTGAGATAAAGGGAGTCAAAGGCCATGATTCAATTGTGAAGTTGTGTATTCCAGCTTAGTGTCTAGGCATGAATGGATAGATTTGATTGATGTTTACTTGAGGCTACTTTCAGATGATTGGAAAAGAACTAAGGCTATAAAATATAGAGATAAGGAAAAAGAACACAGTATTGTGAGTAACATGTGTTTATTCAAATGTTAGGCACAATTAAATCAAATTGATCAAACTATATTATTATGAAAAAGATTCTTATTCTTATTTTCGCACTTTTTCTTTCCGCTGGACTTTATGCAAAGAAAGTAATTTGTGTAGATGGGTGTAACAGCGGATTTGTTAATAATCACGAAGGGTACGAACGGAGCCAAATGGCTGTTGGTGATGTCATTCAGGTGGGAGGCAATTTAACCACCTGCCTTAATATGCTGATGAATGGCGACGAATTGATAATCATTGCACATGGTACCGGTACTGGTACCGGTTTTATTTGGGGAGGAATTACCTATACTGGTTTTGGAGGTGGTGCCGGGCAATATCCTGTTCCAGCTGGCTTTGGAACTTTAATGAATATAACGGTGAAGTTCTGTTCCTGTTGGTCCGCTAGAGATCCTGACGGTGGGGGAGCTGATTCTTCCCTGGTTGACAAAATTGTTGCTGCATTGGGCGCAGGAAGTGCTGGCTCCGGCTTCAATGATTTAGCAACTTCCAGAGTTTGTTACACCATTACCGGTGGCACAGCAGTCCAAAGGCAGGCAGGTATAGCTGCTCTTAAAGCAAATACGGCTTGGATGAACAATCCTCCTACCAACCGTCCCGGTCCTCCTGCGGTCACTCAACAAACTGCCGCACAAGCCATTGTAGGAGCACTCCCTGGTGGTTTAACTGTTATGGTTACCGCTTATAAAGAGCCGGTCAATATGGTGGCGCCACCACCTGCCGGTAACGGAGCGAACGGTTGTGATTGTACGGGAGGTGAAGGATGTGGTCTCGGCACTCAAGATGGTATTGAGACAGAAGCCATCCCCACCCTTTCCCAATGGGGGTTAATAATATTATTCTTATTACTTTTGACAATTGGAAGTGTATCAATAATAAGACAAAAACGAGCAGCTTTAATTACAATAAATGGGGCGAATTTAAGTTTGAAAACACCTTTATTTAATGCTGAACAATTTGAAAAAATAGCTTTGAAAAGTATTCCATTCATAATTGGAGCTATTGTCATAATCTCAATAATCGAAGGAGGATTATTTGCAAAAAATATAATTGGAACAATCTTTAGCGGATTAGTTATTTCTTACTTGATACATTTCGTTTTGATGAGTGAAAAATTAGAAGAATAGGAAGAATAAAGTGCCTAACAATTAACCATAAATGTCCATGGGTGCAAGGTCAATTTGACGTATCTAAATGGGGATATTTTTATAAATATTTTCACATTGATTATCAATACACTTAAAGCTATTACCTCTGAATGGATACCCCATTTTTTCATTATTTTACCGTAAAACGAGGTAATAAGTTTAAAACTATTATTGTCCTTCGCTAGGACGGGCGTTCATTTCTTTCTTGATAAAGAAACGAACCAAAGAAATCAAGGCTGTTATAATTTCTTAACGTCATTTTTCAATAAAATAGCTAAAAACATAAAACTCGCTAAATGGGTTGATTTTTAAATACAAATAACTGATATACAATAACTAGTGTTTCAATGAAAAATTTTAGAAGCTCAAACAGTTATGAGTTTTTAACGCTATTTTATCGAAAAATGCCTAAAATTCTAAAGACCGATTTTTGTCGATATCAATATTCTTGCCCTAATTTTGTTAACAACCAATCTAGCAGCCTGTCGGGAAATTAGCATTTCGTGTTTTGAGATGCTCCACAGACTCTGTAGGTAAATTAGATCAAAGTACTTTTATGTGCATATTTTCAATTTTGGTTTCGTAATTTCATTACAATTT
>Ga0256847_1000972_pt1 | contig 15900 bp, 12 predicted proteins | sample TeddybearmetaG_FD_189099 | JGI IMG/M metagenome (GOLD analysis project Ga0256847, IMG submission 189099) | Hydrothermal vent microbial communities from East Pacific Rise, Pacific Ocean - Teddybear | ecosystem: Environmental > Aquatic > Marine > Hydrothermal vents | place: Pacific Ocean: East... | reverse complement strand
TGGGAAACCCTGATATGAAAACCCCCCTCGCACATTGCCTAGCTTGGCCTAATCGAATAGATGCCGGTGTAAAGCCTCTCGATTTCCTTAAACTGGCCAGCTTAGAATTTCTCAACACTGATTTTGAGCGCTTTCCCTGCTTAGCATTGGCGATTGATGCGATGAAAACAGGTAAGAATGCTCCTTGCATTTTAAACGCCGCTAATGAAATTGCTGTTGAGGCTTTTCTTGATGAAAAAATCAAATTTACTGATATTGCCAAAATAATAGAGCAGGTCATGAAGACTTCCAATTTTAGACCATCAAATGATCTCTCACAGGTGATTGAATCGGACAAAACCGCAAGAGAAGTGGCGCGTTGTTTGGTGACGGAGTTGAGTTAGTATGGATATTCTTTGGAACAGTTTATTTTTTATTATCGCGCTCGGTATTTTGGTGACGATCCATGAATATGGTCATTTTTGGGTGGCGCGAAAGCTAGGCGTTAAAGTCTTAGTTTTTTCATTCGGTTTTGGTAAACCGCTATTACAAAAAGTTGGCAAAGATGGCGTTCGCTATTATCTTTCGGCATTTCCGTTAGGCGGCTATGTAAAAATGCTCGACGAGCGAGATACAGAAAATCCGGTAGCTGAAAAAGATAAAAATCGAGCGTTTAATCGACAGCCTGTCTGGGCTCGCATGGCAATTGTATTAGCGGGTCCGGCGGCAAATTTCATTCTTGCACTGTTCTTGTATAGTGGTATGTACCTAATGGGTATCCAAGGTATTTCTACTGAAATTGGAGAGGTTCCAGAAGGCTCAATTGCCGAACAGGCTGGACTACAAAAAGGGGATTTTATTCGGTCGGTCGATGGTCAATCGGTGCTAGTTCTGCATGATGTGACCAAAAGCATTGCTAAGCGAATGGGAGAAAAAGGTCAAATACAATTGTCTGTGCAGACTATGCAAGACGCGTCATCAAAACAAATATCACTCAATTTGACCAACTGGATACTTGACGATGAAAGGCCTGAACTACTGCACTCTCTAGGTATTTACCATCCACTTGAGCAAAGAGCTGTGGAAATAGCGTCAGTAGCTGAAGGAAAACCTGCCGCTGACGCCGGACTTAGAGCCGGAGACATTATTAAAGTGATTGAGAAACAGCAAATAAGTCGTTGGAACGATATCCGACTTAAACTTGCTGAAATAGGGATAGGAGAATTTATCATCGAAGTTGATCGGGACGGTGAACTGATACCTTTTTCTGTGGTCATAACCTCAGCTGATAGGAACGACAAAGAGCGCGGCACTATTGGGATAAAAGGAGTCTTGCCTGATTATTCTAAATATCTGTTAGTCCAGCAATATGGCCTGATTGATTCCATTGGCCTCGCTTACCATGAAACCCTTAATATGGTTGCGCTTAGCGCTGGTTTATTTGTGAAGTTGATTAAGGGTGATATATCCACCAAAAGTCTTAGTGGACCCATATCGATTGCTAAGGGTGCAGGGTCAACAGCGAGTATGGGTTTGGCGACCTTTATAGGCTTTTTAGCAATGATTAGTGTCAATCTAGGATTTATAAATTTATTGCCGATCCCTATGTTAGACGGAGGTCATTTTCTTTATTTTGCGATCGAAGCAATAAAAGGAAGTCCTTTGTCAGAAAAAGTGCAGGAAATTGGTCTACAAGTTGGTATGATGTTGGTTTTCGCCCTAATGGCGATTGCAGTGTTTAATGATTTTGCGCGAGTTTAACCAAATGCGCGGTTTGAGAAGTAAAATATTTATGAGCAAGCGAGTTTTACAAGCAATGTTTGGGTCGACACCGGCTTTTTTTAGATCTGGCAAATCCATGATTTGCTTCAGTCTTTTGATCATTTTTTCATCGTCGATCTATGCCCAGCAACAGCCTGCTATTGGTGACAGTGGATTTATCGTCGAAGAGATCAAGGTCCAAGGCTTGCAACGTATGGAGCTGGGCGCTTTCTTTAATATGTTGCCACTACAAGTAGGTGAGCGACTGGATGTGAATCGTGTGCCGACTATTATTCGAACTTTGTTTGCCTCCGAAGTTTTCGACGATATTCGATTGTTCAGAGATGAAAATATACTGCTTATTGATGTGATTGAAAGACCGACCATTTCGGAAATTACAATTGATGGTAATAAAGATATTAAAACCGAACAAATCCTAGATGCCATGAAAAGCGGTGGGTTTGCAAAGGGCGAAATTTACAACCCTGCAGCGATAAAAAGCATAATTGCCGGTATGCAAGATCAATATTTTTCGCATGGAAAGTATTCCGTACAAATCACTAACAAGGTTATTCGACGCTCAAGAAATCGAGTGATAGTGCAGTTTAAGGTTAAAGAAGGCGATCCCGCCCAAATTGAGTCGATAAACATCGTAGGTAATCATTTATTTAGCAATGAAGATCTGTTGGATCAATTTGAGTTGTCAACTGGTGGATGGCTTTCTATGTTCACTAGCGATGATCAATATGCCAGAGAAAAGCTTACCGGAGATCTCGAGACTTTACGTTCGTATTATCTCGATCGAGGATATCTAAAATTTAATGTGAGCTCAACACAAGTTGCCATTACACCAAATAGGAAGGGTATTTTTATCACCATTAATGTCGAAGAAGGCGATAAATTTGAGGTGGCAAAAATCGGTTTTAGCGGTGATATTATTTTAACTGAAACCAGGTTAAAACAACTTATGCCATTGACCAAGGGAGACACCTACTCTGCCGCTGCAATTTCATTTTCTGAAGAGCAAATTAAGAATAATTTGGGTTTTTTCGGTTATGCGTTCGCAAAGATCACCACCGTTCCGTCAGTTATAGAGGGTACCAACAAGGTTGATCTAAATATTTACATTGATCCCGGTAAAAAGGTCTACGTTAATCGAATCAACTTCTCTGGAAATGAAACCACCAATGACCAGGTATTGAGAAGAGAGGCGCGCTTAATGGAAGGCGGAGCTCTTTCTACCTCCCAGGTTGAGCGAACCAAAATACTCTTGCAACGTCTAACTTATATTGAAGAGGTCGAAGTTGAAACCCCCAAATTAGAAGATAAGGAAGACAGGGTCGATGTAAATTATGAAGTTAAGGAGCGCTCTGCCGGGACTATCTCAGGCGGTTTGGGTTATGGTTCTACCTTTGGGTTATCGATTAATGCCAACGTAAGTCATAATAACTTTCTAGGTTCCGGCAAAACGATCGGTTTCTCTGTCAATAAAAACAGCTTTTCCACTAGTTACGCGCTTAATTATTTTGATCCTTATTTTACCGTTGATGCGATAAGTTTGGGCGCTGGTGTAAGCTACCGTACAACGGATTATAGTAAACTCAATATCGCTGCGACCACACAAAATACCATTGCTTTTGATGTGAGCATGGGCTATCCAATTAATGAAATCACACGGCTAAATTTTGGATTGGGGATACAAACCAATGATCTCAGCGCCGAGGGTCAAAAATCGCAACAAATCATCGACTTTTTTCTGGATAATGGTCGAAATGCACGAATTGACCCAGACTTTTCCTATGATTTACTTAAATTTTCTACCTCGATCAGCAGAAACAGTCTTAACAGAGGCATTTTCCCTGATCGAGGAACAAGACACATATTAGCGTTTAGCGGAGCTGTTCCTGGGAGCGATTTACTATTTTATAAGATTGACTACGCGATGGATCACTATATTCCTATCGCACCGGGCTGGAGTCTATTGAGTCGGGTTAAGTTATCATTTGGTGATGGTTATGGTAAGAGTGATTCTCTTCCTTATTTTGAGAACTTTTTCGCCAGTGGCTCGCAATCTGTTAGAGGTTTTGAACGTAATACCATTGGACCAAAAGAAATTTTCCGTTCGCCGACCATTATTGATGATCAGAGCATTATCGACATATTTGACCTACCTAATGGAAGCGTATTGCCTGAAAACTTCGACCAAATATTCATTGGGCGTAGAAGTGTTGGTGGTAATGCGAAAGCCTTACTGAGTACGGAGTTGATTTTCCCGATACCATTTGTGGAAGATAGCAACTCATTAAGAGCTAGTTTCTTTGTAGATGTAGGAAATTTGTGGGATACTAAGTTTAACTTGGATGACTTTTCGGTATTGGCTCCCGAGCAATTTGCTAAGGTTCCTGATTTCTCGAAGCCGGACACTTATCGCGCTTCCACCGGGATATCGCTTCAATGGTTGTCTCCGATGGGACCGTTGGTGATAAGTCTCTCAAAAATATTAAGAAGCCAGGAAGGGGATGAAGAAGAACAGTTCTCATTCAATATTGGTCAGACGTTTTAATTTTAATTTCATGTGATTTAATTTATAAGGGTAAAAAGATGTTTAAAAAGATTGTTTGTTCTGTTGTTTTAATAATGTCGTCGATGGCGGGTTTATCTGCTGCGGAACTAAAAATAGGGGTTGTTGATAGTCGTTTGGTGTTTGGTAAGGCGCCTCAGGTGGAAACAATTAATGGAAAATTACAGAAGCTGTTTGCCGATAAATTGAGTGAACTAAAATCTATGGCGGACGATCTTAAGAAACAAGATGAAACGTTAAAACGTGATGCGTTGACTATGACCGAAGATCAAAGAATAAAAGCGTCTAGAGATATACAAGCGTTACAATCAAACTTTCAGGTTAAGCAAAAGCAGTTTCAGGAAGACAGGAAACGTGCAGAACAAAAAGAGATCCGGGTTATTGAAGTTATCGTCAAAAAGGCGATAGATGAAATCGCAGCAGCAGAAGGTTTTGATTTAATCTTAAGAATAGAAGTCGCTCTTTATGCAACTAAGGCTATTGATATTTCAGACAAAGTCATTGCAAAAATTAGTGATCCAGCGGGCTAATTTTGAATCACGCCGGATTAACGCTTGCGGAAATTGCAAAAATAGTTAATGGCGATGTTTTAGGTGATTCGGAGCACGTAGTTACACAGGTTTCATCACTTGAAACGGCTACTGATAAAAGTGTAACATTTTTAAGTAGCCCAAAATTTGTCAGTCAATTAAGCACAACCCTAGCCGGTTGTGTTTTGCTTTCTAAACAATGTGGTTTACCTAATAATCTTAATTATGTGTTTTGCACAGATCCTTATCTTGCCTATGCGCTAGTGTCTCAGGTCTTCGATCAGAGCCCCTTACCTGCAGAAACTCTATCTGACAGTGCTGATATCCATTCAAGCGTCGAATTGGCTGATACCGTTTGTGTAGGAGCGCATAGCGTGATAGCCAAAAATTGTAAAATTGGCTCCGGCGTTGTGATAGGAGCTAATTGCTTCATTGGTGAAGGTAGTGTTTTAGGAATGAATACGTTGGTTTATGCGAATGTATCCATTTACCATCACGTCACTATCGGTAAATCATGTATTCTGCATTCTGGCGTTGTGATTGGCAGCGATGGGTTTGGTTATGCAAATGATAAAGGAAAATGGATAAAAATTTCACAAACCGGAACAGTTGTATTGGGTGATAAGGTGGAAATTGGCGCTAATTCCTGTATCGATCGGGGGGCACTCAACAATACGGTGATAGGAAACGGGGTAAAAATTGATAACATGTGTCATATAGCTCACAATGTGACTATGGGTGACAATACTATAATGGCGGGTTTTTCCGCAATTGCAGGGAGTGCTAAGGTTGGAAATTCATGTCAGCTGGGAGGGCGTTCTTCCATCATAGGCCATTTAGAGATTGCAGCGGGTACACATTTAACTGCGGGTACTTTGGTGAGTAAATCTATCAAAACCCCAGGGGTTTTTTCCTCTGGGATGACCGCAGATGACAACAAATCTTGGAAACGAAACGTGGCTCGTTTTAAACAGTTGGACAAAATGGCAGGTCGGATTAGGGAACTAGAAAAACGGTTGAGCTTAGGAGAAAGCAAGTAAAACTTATGAAGGAGTTAAATAGTCTAGATATTAATGAAGTGATGCGGCACTTGCCTCATCGCTACCCATTCTTGCTGGTTGACAGGGTGATTGATTACCAGACTGGTGACTATCTTCATGCAATAAAAAATATTACTATTAACGAGCCTTGTTTTACCGGACATTTTCCGCATAGACCGGTAATGCCGGGTGTGTTGATTTTAGAAGCGCTAGCGCAAGCTACAGGAATTTTAGCCTTTAAAACCCTCGAAGAGTTACCGAACGATACCTCTCTTTATTATTTTGTTGGAATAGATAAGGCAAGATTCAAAAAACCCGTAGAGCCCGGTGATCAGGTTCATCTTAAAGTTGACTTAATAAAACGAAAACGAACTATGTGGATGTTTAAGGCTGTCGCGTTAGTGGACGGTAAAGTAGTTTGCTCGGCAGATTTGATGTGTTCAAAACAGGACATCGAAACAGGAAATGATTGAATGATTCATTCTAGCGCCGTGATTCATCCGGCGGCAAAAATTGCTAATAACGTTCAAATAGGCCCGTTTTCAGTGATTGAAGAACATGTAGAAATAGGAGAGGGCACAGTTATTGGTCCACACGTTGTGATCAATGGACATACTAACATAGGCAAAAATAATCAGTTTTACCAGTTTTCTTCGATTGGTGAAGCCAGCCAGGATCAAAAATATAAGGGTGAAGCCACTAAAACAATTATTGGCGATAATAACGTGATCCGGGAGTGCTGCACCATCCACCGCGGCACTATTCAAGATCGCCAATTGACGAGTATAGGTGACGATAATTTATTAATGGCTTATACCCATATTGCGCACGATTGCCAGATTGGAAACAATGTCATTATTGCCAATAGCACTAATATTGGCGGTCATGTTCAAATTGATGATTGGGCTATTTTAGGTGGATTTTCGGGTGTACATCAGTTTTGCCGTGTTGGAGCGCACTCCTTTTTGGGAATTCGAGCGCAGGTAACGCAGGATATTTTACCCTTTGTGTTATTTTCAGATGGTGCACCTCGCTCCATTAATGTCGAAGGCATGAAGCGGCGGGGGTATTCCACGGAAGAAATCAATTTGTTAAAAAAGGCCTACCGTTTGATTTTCCGTCAAGGCTTAAAAATTCAGGAAGCTATTCAAGCCGTTATTGAGTTAGATAGTAATTGTGCGCTGCTAAAACTAATTTCTGATTTTATGGCAGATTCAGAACGCGGAATTGCTCGCTAATACCGGCTACTTGAAGATCTGACTGGGACGATATCGTGAGTACTGCAAGCCCTCCACAAAAGACACGGGCAAAAATAAATCATCAAGCAATTCATTCAACCACGCTAATTTACCTGGTAGCTGGAGAAGATTCCGGGGATATTTTAGGCGCTGGTTTGATGCAATCTTTGAGAGTCCATTATCCAAAGATCATCTTTAGAGGGATTGGCGGGCCTTTGATGCAAGAACAGGGGTTAGAGTGCTTCTATCCGTATCAAAGATTATCCGTGATGGGGGTTGTACCGATTTTGATGCGTTTTTTCGAACTAGTCCGCATGAGAAGGCGTTTAAGAACGACTATTGTCAAACAACAAGCGAATTGTTTTATTGGTATTGATGCGCCAGTATTTAATACCGCGCTCGAAGATCAATTGACTCAAAAGGGGATCCCATGTGTTCACTATGTGAGCCCTTCTGTATGGGCGTGGCGCGAGAATCGCATCCATAAAATAGTTAAAAGTGTCTCATTAATGCTATGCCTGTTTCCGTTTGAACTAGCAATCTATAAGAAACATGGGTTGCAGGCAGTGTGTGTCGGTCATCCCCTGGCAGATGATATTCCGTTAAATCCCGATCAAAAAACGGCTCGTCATGCATTAGATATAGGGGAAAATCGTTTATTGTTAGCTTTATTACCGGGTAGCCGCGGTAGCGAAGTAAAATTTCTACTCGCTCCCTTTATTAACACCGCTGCAAGGCTTCAGCAGACATATCCCAAAATGAAATTTGTTCTTCCGTGTGCCAGTGCAAAAATCAGAAACCAGATTGAAGATTATTTACTGCAGAGTGAAAGCAAACTAAGCATAATGTTAACTGATGGGGGTTCTAGAAATGCAATGCTCGCCTCGGATTTGGTTTTATTGGCATCAGGAACCGCCACGCTAGAGGCGGCATTGTTAAAAAAACCGATGGTAGTGGCTTACAAGCTATCAAATTTAAGCTACTTTATTTATAGTCAGTTATTAAAGATAAAACGCTTTTCTCTACCTAATCTTTTATCAGGTAAATTACTTGTCAAAGAGTTTATCCAAAACGATTGTACAGTTTATAATTTGTCGACTGCGCTAGTCGACTTGATTGAGCGAGATAAAGAAGATCCAAATATTGAAACCGAATATAACAGTATTCATGAAGCGTTACGTCAGGGCGGGAGTCAAAAAGCAGCGCAAGCTATCCACAATTTATTGGTGGAAAATAAACGTGATGCGTTTATTTCATGAACAAGAATATGAATAATAAATTAGTTGCGGGAGTAGATGAAGTTGGCCGAGGACCTTTGGCGGGAGCGGTCGTAGCGGCGGCAGTTATATTAGATCCTGATAATCCAATAGAAGGATTAACAGACTCAAAAAAATTATCAGAAAAAAAACGAGAATATTTGTCAGCGTTGATTAAGGAGCGAGCATTAAGTTGGTCGCTCGGGCGAGCAGAGGCTAATGAAATTGATCAGATAAACATCCTGCAAGCTAGCTTATTGGCCATGAGCAGAGCCGTAGCTGGATTACCAATTCAGCCATACCATTGTTTGATTGACGGCAATCGCTGCCCTGAGCTCGATTGTACTAGTGAAGCAATTATCAAGGGCGATTTAAAAATTGAATCGATTGGTGCCGCTTCAATTATCGCCAAAGTCGCGCGCGATAATGAAATGAAAGAGCTCGACAAAAAATATCCAGGTTACGGGTTGGCTCAACATAAAGGCTATCCAACTAAGGCTCATATTCAGGCCATTCAAAAGTTAGGTGTGGTAGAAATTTATCGAAAAAGTTTTGCTCCAGTCAGAAAAGTATTATCAGGAACATAGAGAACTTTGCATGAAACATTGGCAAAAGAAAAATAGGTTAAAATATTCCAGGTTAAGGCGGATAACGAAGGTAATAGCTAGCTATTGGCAAGTTTTCCAACGAACAACTGGGATATTTCAATCATTTTTACTTGCCATATGTTTTGTGCAAGGCACTCTTCTAATAAGAAAATTAGCTAAAAATGTCAGAAACTGAGATAAAAATAGCGCCAGAGAATGTGCAGGAAACGAAAGAGGGGAGCTCAAACCAGGGTTCGAGTTCAGATCCTGCCAAGCAGAATTTCGTCCACCTGAAAGTGCATTCAGAATATTCTATCGTTGATGGCATATGCCGTATTAAACCAGCCTTAGATCGCATTGCTGAACTCAATATGCCCGCAGTAGCATTTACCGATCATATTAATTTTTTCGGCTTGATCAAGTTTTATAAAAATTGTCGAGCGAAAGGCATTAAACCTATTACGGGTGTGGATCTACTAGTTTGTGATGAGCAACACGAGAATGGCAATTTTAAATTAACACTACTTTGCATGAATCAAGCAGGTTATTTAAACGCCAAGATTTTAGTTTCCAAAGCCTATCAAGAAAACCAAAAACGTGGCATTCCGATTGTCAATAAAAGCTGGTTTAAAACCCATAGCGAGGGCCTTATTGTGCTCTCAGGCGGCAAAGAGGGAGATGTAGGTCGGGCGCTAATCAATGGCAATCATGAGCAAGCCGCAGAATTTTTAGGTTTCTGGCAACTTTATTTTGCTGATAGATATTACATTGAACTGCAAAGAACCAGTCGTACTGGAGAAGGCGACTATATTCGCTCAGTGGCTTCATTTGCATCTGCTGCAGGTACACCGGTGGTTGCGACTAATGATGTTTGTTTTCTGCAAGAGTCAGATTACGATGCGCATGAAATTCGGGTTTGTATTAATCAAGGTCGTGTTTTAGATGATCCTAGAAGATTACAGAGCTACTCGAATCAACAATATCTTAAAAGTGCCGAAGAAATGGAAGCGTTGTTCTCGGATATTCCCGAGGCGCTAGAGAACACTTTAGAAATAGCAAAACGATGCAACTTAACCCTAAATTTAGGCGAATACTTTCTACCTAATTACCCGATCCCCAAAGGATTAACCATTGATCAATATTTCTGCCAACTAAGTGAGAAAGGTTTAGAAAAAAGGTTAGATGCATTATTTGACCGGCAGGGCGTAGATTTTGAAGAACTAAGAAAACCCTATGATGAAAGATTGGAAATTGAATTGGGCGTTATCAATCAAATGGGTTTTCCGGGATATTTCTTAATCGTTGCTGATTTTATTCATTGGAGCAAAAATAATGGTGTTCCCGTAGGGCCAGGACGCGGATCGGGCGCGGGTTCTTTGGTCGCTTATGCGTTGGATATTACCGATCTCGATCCCCTCAAGTATGAGCTTTTATTTGAGCGATTCTTAAATCCAGAGCGAGTCTCAATGCCTGATTTCGATATCGATTTTTGTATGGATGGCCGAGATCGCGTGATTGATTATGTTGCGGAAAAATATGGTCGTAATAGTGTTTCTCAAATTATTACCTTTGGACGCTTAGCTGCAAAAGCGGTCATTAAAGATGTCGGGCGGGTACTGAGTCAGCCCTATGGTTTCGTAGATAAAATTTCTAAACTTATTCCTTTTGAAGTAGGCATGACGCTAGAAAAAGCTTGGGATGCTGAACCCGAAATACGAGAACGTTACCAACTCGAAGAGGAATTTCAGGCACTTTGGGATATGGCGCGCAAGCTTGAAGGTATTACCAGAAATGCTGGTAAGCACGCCGGCGGCGTGGTGATTTCTCCAAATGATTTAACCGAATTTTCTGCGCTCTATTGTGATGAGAGCGGCGGCGGGCTTGTTACTCAATTCGATAAGGATGATGTTGAAACAGCTGGTCTCGTCAAGTTCGATTTCTTGGGGTTAAGAACACTTACCATCATCGACTGGACTCTTGATACCATTAATAGATCTTTACCGAGCGATCAGCAACAACTAAAAATCGAAAGTATCAATCTTGAAGATGAAAAAGTTTTTTCCTTGCTACAAGCAGCTAAAACAACTGCAGTATTTCAACTCGAATCCCGTGGAATGAAAGAGCTTATCAAAAAATTACTGCCAAGTAGTTTCGAAGATATTATCGCGCTTGTCGCTCTTTTTAGACCTGGTCCACTCGGCTCCGGGATGGTGGACGATTTCATTAATCGAAAACATGGCAAACAGCAGGTGGCCTTTCCTCACCCTGATTATCAGCATGAAGATCTCAAACCCATTTTAGAACCAACCTATGGGATTATTCTTTATCAAGAGCAGGTCATGCAAATTGCGCAGGTGCTAGCTAACTTCACCTTGGGTGGCGCCGATCTGTTGCGACGAGCCATGGGTAAGAAAAAAATCGAAGTCATGGAACAGCAGCGCCAGATATTTATGAAAGGTGCGACTGAAAGAGAGGTTGATGGTGAACTTGCCGGGCAAATTTTTGATCTGATGGAAAAATTCGCCGGCTACGGATTTAACAAATCCCACTCGGCGGCTTATGCGCTAGTCTCTTACCAAACGGCTTGGTTAAAAACTCATCATCCCGCTGCGTTTATGGCGGCCGTGATGTCAGCTGACATGGATAATACTGAGAAAGTGGTCACCTATGTTGATGATTCTAAGGACATGGGTTTAAATATTGTGCCGCCGGACGTTAATCGCGGCGCTTACAAATTCACGATCGATGGAGATACCATTATTATTTATGGTATAGGAGCAATCAAAGGAGTCGGAGAGGCAGCTATACAATCAATTATCGATCAAAGAGAAGCGAATGGTGTATTTAGAGATCTATTCGATTTTTGTAATCGGATAGATCTTAAAAAAGCGAATCGGCGCGTGCTAGAAGCATTAATAAGAGCAGGCGCGCTCGATAAATTAGGTCCAAACCGCGCAGTGATTATGGCGTCGTTGGAAGAAGCGATAAAAAGTGCCGAGCAGTTCAAGCGCAATACGGAACTAGGGCAAAACGATTTATTTGGTTCGCCTTCTGAAGAGAACGCCGAGCAAAATATTCAATTTGCAAAAGTTCGTCCTTGGCCGGAAGGCAGGGTTTTGGAGGGCGAAAAGGAAACTCTTGGTCTTTATCTTACCGGCCACCCCATCAATCGATATTTGTCAGAAATTCAAAAGCTCGGGAGTTTAAGACTTAATCAACTTCAACCTACTCGCCGAGGTGATCATGTTACTGTAGCGGGTTTGATTATTAGTATCCGGGTGATGAAAACCAAGAAGGGATTAAACTGGGCAATTGTTACTTTAGACGATCAAAGTGCAAGAGTAGACATTATGATCTACAGCGATCTTTACGAAGCGAACAAAGACATTCTAAGAAAAGACGAAGTAGTTCTAGCTAAAGGTGATATCTCAAACGATGATTTCTCCGGCGGGTTAAAAATGAGTGGAGTAGAAATCAATCGGCTTATCGATGTTCGGGAAAAACGAGCGAGTTATTTGGAGATCAATATTAATCTGAGTCACGGTAGTTTGCTCGCGGATGATTTAATAGAGTCTTTGCAGCCGTTTAAAGGCGGACTCTGTCCGGTACGTTTTTCCTGCCATCAAAATAATCTGTCAGCTGAATTGGTAGCCGCTGGCGAATGGTCAGTTAAACCAACCGATGAATTGTTACATAACTTAAAAAATATTGATGGATGTAATTCAGTCAAACTGCATTATTGATAGTATATTTTCCGGTAGTAGCGCGCATCCCGCCGCGAAAAAACGCACAATGAAATTCGGATTCAGAGGCTAGTGATAAGCTTGATTAAATATCCATAGCTCAGGTTAAATAGCCTTACTCATCAGATAGTCATCCATAATGTAACCTCCGCCAATATCAAATTGAGCAGAGTCATATTTTATAAAACCAAGCTTGAGATAGATTTTATAGGCAGGATTGTACCTATTAACAGTTAATTTTATTTGCTTACAGCCATTCTCTTTTGCAAAATATTCGATAAATGATAGCATGGCTTTGCCAAAGCCTTTACCCCTAGTTTTTTCTAACAGGTAAAATTTACTAATAAATAAATCTACTTCATCACTTATTCGAATTGAAAAATAGCCGACTACTTCAGCCGAATCCGAGACCTGAAAATATAAATACCCCTCGGCTAGTTGACTTTCAATTGCCTGTTCAGACTGAAACTTGTCGAGCATATAATTAACTTGTTGAACACCTATGATTGGATCATAATGTTGATGCCATATAGGTATGGCGATATTGGCGATGGTATGGATATTCTCTTTTTCGAGCAGGGTGATGAATGGCTTATTCATATTTCATGAAACCTAATAGTTTAATCGTAAAGTAACAGTAATTATACTGAACTCAACTGGTTTTCGCTTCAGTGTTTTCGTATCACACGTTTGGTTGCTCTAGAACACGATCGCACCCTTATAGCCGTCATTAGTTGTTCAAAAAACTGTCATTCCTGAAGTGTTTCATCAGGGATCTCATGAACTCTAAGCCAAGGACTGACAGATTCTCGATTAAAGAGTTCGAGAATGACGATAAAAACAAAGTATGTGTGCCCTGGGGTTGCTAATTTATAGGATTATATTTTGAGAAATGGTAATTTAAATATTAGTTTGTTGGGTACCGGTTGGTTAGGACTTCCTTTGGCGAAGGAGCTGATATCGCAAGGCAATAAAGTAAAAGGCTCAACTAGGAGCAAAGAACGAAATATTGAGCTGCTTGCAGCAAAAATTCTGCCGTATAGCATAGATCTGCATGAACCGGATCAAGACTGGCATGAGTTTCTAGATTCAGATGTTTTGATCGTAAATATTCCATCAAAGGAGATTTGTGATTTCGAGCATCTAATTGTTAGTATTCAAAACTCCATTATTCAAAAGGTTCTTTTCGTTAGCTCTACTTCGGTGTACTCAGATCTTAATCAAGTCGTTTATGAAAATGAAAACCTTGAGAATAATGAGCATCCACTAAGAAAAATCGAACAGCTATTTTTGAATAACATTCAGTTTCAAACAAGTGTGATTCGTTTTGGCGGACTCATCGGATATTCACGACATCCGGGGCGATTTTTCAAATCGAGTTCAGTTATTAAAAACCCCGAGGCTAGAGTCAACTTAATTCATCGAGATGACTGTATTAATATTATTGTCAGAATCTTAGAGTTGAATTTATGGGGAAAGGAGCTTAATTGTTGCGCAGATACCCATCCAACGAAAAGGCAGTTTTATAGTCATGCGGCTCTACAATGCGGAATCGATATACTGAATTTTGATCAGAATGATGATCTGCACTTTAAGATAATTAGTAACCAGAAAGTAAAAAAATTACTAGGATATGAATTCCAGTATCCAGATTTAATGAACATATTATTCTAGTAACTTCTCATATTCAAACTTGAATTTCATGTGGTGTGCGTCTCTCATGGTTCAAAACCTTTGTGATAAGTTAGATGAATAGTGTAAGTTACTTAGAACCTCAATTCAGCAAAGGTGGACGGTAAAGAAAGACGGAGGATATTTCAATTTATGGAGTACCATTTTACTGATATAGCAATCAATAAAATTTAGCACTAAGAAAGCAAATCACGGGAATTGCTTAAAATGACAAATGTGTTTATTCTCTCAGCCTCTAGTTAAATAAGGATTCATTAGAAATGTTGTGTGAAATCAGCAAGAATATTACAGTGTTAGAATTGCCGTTAGGTAATCAATCTATTTATGTCTTTGACAACGTGTTCGATAATCCGGAACTCATTAGGCGCTATGCCATCGAGAATCGGGACAAATTTAAAAAACCGCCACTAGGATCCTATCCTGGCCATGTTATGCCATTTGAAGATGCCACATTTGGTATTCGTCAGTTATTTAGCCGGCACTTATGTAAACAATATAATCTATCTACAGATGTTTGGGTTCATTCCAGTTTTGCTGTGGTTGATATGCCTCCTAAAGACTTACAGTTTCAGCAACGTCAACCACATACAGACCCGGTACCAGATTTCATGAATAAATTTGACACACAATATGCATGTGTCTTTTATTTGTTTGAAGAAGGAAAACTTGGAGGAACTGGATTTTACATGTATAAAAACAACAATACAGTTAAGGAATGGCTGAGAGATAAAGAAAAATTCATGGTGGAGAATCCTGAATGTCATGATGAATTTCAAGGCTATATGCATAAAAGTAATTCTTTTTATGAAAAGCTTTTGACTGTTGGAGCTGAGTACAACCGAATGGTTGTTTATCCATCCAATATTCTCCATTCCGGAGATATAGCACATCCAGAGTTACTCTCAGAAGATTTGGAAACTGGAAGACTAACCATTTCGTCATTTATTTTAGCAAATAAAAATAATGTGTATGGATGAGATAAGGTCTTTAATTACAAGAATATGTCTGGTTTTAGTGGGCAGTAAGAACTCAACTAGAAACTAAAATCTCCTTCAAAACAACACGCTAATTGTACCTATCAGGATTATCCAAAATGCCTAATCGAGTATGCATTACAGAACGCCCGATTAATAAAAATACAAACGGAATTCTTAAACAGTTTTCCCTAAGAAAACTGACTTCAAAAAAGTGGTTTGGCATCAAGTAGAGTGCTAGAAATTAATGGGGTCGAATTAATGGGGTCACGTCTTTCACTGCTCTAATTGTAAGCTTAATTCAGTGAGTTCTACTAGCAATAAAATCATTAGTAACAGGAAGGTCAAAAAAATGCTTGGCTATGAGTTCAAGTATTCGGATCTAATGAATATCAAATTCTAAAACTTAATCGGAAATGTTCTTTTCATAAATCCGATAACGCTTATATTCTCTACCGCCGATTGCTCTAATTATACCTCGCATACCTGTATTATCCTCAAGTATCCAGGAAAGTTCGA
>Ga0256847_1000971_pt1 | contig 15910 bp, 17 predicted proteins | sample TeddybearmetaG_FD_189099 | JGI IMG/M metagenome (GOLD analysis project Ga0256847, IMG submission 189099) | Hydrothermal vent microbial communities from East Pacific Rise, Pacific Ocean - Teddybear | ecosystem: Environmental > Aquatic > Marine > Hydrothermal vents | place: Pacific Ocean: East... | reverse complement strand
GGACTTCTCATGGGACCTACTTTTGGAGGGAGAGAGTCTTTTTACTCTTTCCTTTCATTTAATTAGAAGAAAAGACAATGAAAAATAATCAACAAAAATTAGTTCGTTTTTTAGTCGGCTTAGGTGATGACTCACTAGTGCTCAGCCATCGCTTGTCAGAATGGTGCAGTAAAGGTCCTTACCTAGAGGAAGATATTGCGCTATCAAACATCGCGCTTGATTACATTGGTAGAGCCCGGATGTTTTATCAATACGCTGCGGAATTAGAAGGCAATAATCGAACGGAAGACGATATTGCTTACTCAAGAAATGAGCGTGAATACACCAATTTACTAATTCACGAACTTCCTATCAACGATTTTGCGTTCACCATGGTGAGGCAGTATTTTCTTGATGTTTATTACTGTGAGTATCTAACATTATTGTGTGATTCAAGTGATGAGCAAGTGTCAGCCATCGCAAATAAGGCGGTCAAGGAAAGCCGTTATCACTTAAAACGTAGCCAACCTTGGATAACACAATTGGCCGAAGGCACCAGTGAAAGTAAGAAAAGGATACAGCTAGCTTTAGATGAGCTAGAAAATTTTGTGGGTGAGTTGTTCTTAATGGAAGATTGGGAAAAAGCGCTAGTAGAATCTGGAGTAGCCGTTGATAGAGAAAAATTGCAAGCAAGTTGGAATAGGGAAGTACAAGCATTCTTAGAAAAGTCGGAAATGGTTTTCCCTGATAGTCAGTTACAAATTCGTGGCGGACGCAATGGAATACATACCGAGCATTTGGGTCATATGCTAAGCGAGATGCAGTATATACAAAGAAGCATGCCTGGACTTGAATGGTAAATGCTTGAAAAGACTAAAAGGCTGTCTACCACAGAGGCACAGAAAGAGCTAAGAGAAATACTGATTTTTTCCTCTGTGATTCTCCGTGCCTCTGTGGTGAAAATTGTTTTCATTTTTTAAATTATACTAATATGCATGATTTTATTTCAATAGTTACGCCAGAATTTGCTAGTCGTAGAGCTCATCGAAGTTGTTCTATTTATTCTGAAATTTGGGATATCTTGGACAATGTATTTGACCCAGAACTTCCGGGACTCACGATTTGGGATCTCGGAATACTACAGGATGTTAAAAAAGAGAATGATATTGTTTTAATTACAGTGACACCGACTTATAGCGGTTGCCCTGCGGTTGATACTATCATCAAAGATATACAAACCGAATTATCGAAGAATGGTTATAGAACGGTTGAGGTGAAAATAATCTTATCTCCAGCATGGACAACAGACATGATGTCACCAGCAGGAAAATCGCATTTGAAAAGCATACAGATTGCTCCACCGGATAAAAACGATCAAATTTATTGTCCTGTATGTAAAAGTAAAAATACAAAAGTATTAAGCCAGTTTGGATCGACCGCTTGTAAGTCTTTGTATCAGTGTAACGACTGTTTTGAATCATTTGATTATTTTAAACACTTTTAGCAAATGAATTCGAGCCTCCCCTTTTGCGAAGGACGATTTGAAGTTGTTAGTAAGATCTGGACATTTTCCATATTAGGTGAAATTCGAAATCTCCCCTAGCTCCTCTTCGTAAAGAGGGGAATAAAAAATAAACCTCTACTTATAGATAGGGGGACGAAAAGGCAATCACTATGAGCACAGATTTTTACTCACTTATAATTTCAAACATTGAAAGACTAACCAAAGATTCGGTCGTTATCAATTTCGCCGTTCCTGAAAAGCTCAAGGAAAAATTCGAATACAAACAAGGTCAGCACTTAACCTTGAAAGCCGATATTAATGGACAAGATACTCGACGTTCTTATTCAATTTGTAACGGCGTTAATAGCCAAACGCTTAGAGTTGGTGTTAAAGCTATTGAAGATGGTGTTTTTTCTAATTACGCAAATAGGGAACTAAAAAAAGGTATGACGCTTGAAGTCATGCCTCCACAGGGGCATTTTTATTCAGAACTATCACGAGAATCTAACAAGCAATATCTTTTAGTCGCCGTCGGTAGTGGAATAACACCCATACTTTCGCAAATGGAATCTATTTTAGAGAACGAACCCAACTCGCACGTAACTCTGTTATATGGAAATAAAAGAACACCACTAATGATGTTTAGAGAACATATTTGTTTCTTAAAAAATCAATATATGGAGCGCTTAAAGATATTTAATTTTTTTACCCGAGAAGAAAATGATGCTGTTATTCTAAATGGCCGCATTAGCGCACAAAAGATAATCGATTTAGATCAAGCTAGAATGATTTGCATCAACGAAACCGACGATGTTTTTGTTTGTGGTCCTGAAGCAATGACTTTAGAGATAGCAAATGCTTTTGGCTCATGGGGTCTTGAGGATTCCAATATCCACTATGAATTATTTTTCTCAGGTGCCGCCGCTGAAATGGCGGAAAAAACTCAAGCGGACAGAGCTGAAAAATATGGCCACAAAACATCGGCGGTCGCTGTAAAAATAGCGGGGCGTAAAGTCTTGATGGATCTTGAAATGGGTGGCGATAATATTCTTGATGCGGCCATTGAAAATGGAGCAGACTTACCTTTTTCATGTAAAGCTGGCGTATGTGCTACATGTAAGGCAAAAGTAATTAGCGGGAAAGTAGAGATGGATTTAAACCACTCATTAACAGAACAAGAAATAGCGGATGGCATGGTATTAACCTGTCAAGCGCATCCGGTAAGTGACAATGTCGAACTCGATTTTGATTTTAGCTAGTACCCTCCATGAACGATATTGAGGTATTTATTAAAAATCGAGTCGAGCAGGTTGGTATCAGCTGTAAGACCTTTATTGTTACTGTATTTGGTGATGTAGTCTCACAACATGGCGATTGGATCTGGTTAGGAAGTCTCATTGAATCACTCGCAAGTTTTGGCTATTCCGAACGTCTTGTCAGAACTTCCGTTTTTCGTTTGGTCGAAGACGATTGGTTAAAAGTCCAGAAAGTTGGACGCAAGAGTTATTATTGTTTAACTCAAAATGCCAACAACCACAACACAAAGGCGGCAAGAAGAATCTATGCGCCTTCAAATATTTCGGTTAGCGATGATTGGTTAATTGTGATACCTAGTTTTGTTGCCGATGAAGAACTTATTCGGTTTAGACGACAAATAAAGTGGTTAGGTTTTAGTTCCATCTCTGCATCAGTTTTTGCACATCCATCGTTTGAGAAAAACTCATTAGATGAAACGCTCAAAGAATTAAACTTAATGGGTGATGTTATTATATTTTCAGCTAATACCACTGATGAGCAATCTTCGATGGCGCTGCGAAAATTAGTTTTTCAAAAATGGGATCTAAGAGAGTTGCAAAGTAAATATGACCTGTTGATTGTTGACTACAAGCCGATATTGAAACTAGCCACCCTGACTAAAGAAACTAACTACCAACAGAGTTTTCAACTGCGCTTACTGATCATCCATGAATATCGTCGAATATTACTAAAGGACCACGGATTATCAAAATCTATGTTGCCCGAAAACTGGAGCGGAATTACTGCCCATCAACTGGTTAAAGAACTGTATGCATCGTTAGAAAAAAACTCAAATATTTACATTTGTGATAATTTGAAATCTACCAATGGGTTCTTACCAAAGTCTACACACACTTTTAGTAATAGATTTAAATCAATAAGAGAGAACAATGATCGTGATGAATAATGATACCCCTGTAAGCTATTCCCATAAAGACAATATCGGTATTATAACGATTGATTATTCACCGGTGAATGCTCTATCACAATCCGTCAGGATGGGTCTCGTTTCTGGTATCGAACGATTCGAAGAGGATGACTCGATTAAAGCAATCATTATCCGATGTAACGGTAGAACCTTTATCGCTGGAGCAGACATTAAAGAATTTGGTAAGGCTCCGCTTGAGCCGCATTTACCGGATGTAGTCAACCGAATTGAAGCTAGTTCAAAACCCGTTATTGCAAGCCTATTCGGCACAACACTCGGTGGTGGCTTTGAAGTTGCGTTGGCTTGTCATTATCGCGTCGCTTTGGCATCTGCAAAAATTGGTTTGCCAGAAGTCAATTTGGGTTTGATTCCCGGAGCGGGAGGAACGCAACGATTACCTAGAATGGTTGGTGTTAAAAAAGCATTGGAAATGATTACCAGTGGTAGACATTATTCGGTTAATGATTTTTCTTCTTCAGAACAATTTGATTGCGTATTTGGAAGTGATAAAGATTTGGATGAGTCTACGCTTAAATTTGCGAAAGAGTTAATTGAAACGGGAAAAATCGCTTTATCTAGAGTTGGCGAAAATACTATTACTAATGATGTCGATGACTGGGAGCAAACGCTCGCGCTAATTAACAAAAAATCTAGAGGAAAAGACGCGCCAAACGTTGCTGCAAAAGTTTTGCAACAAAGCTTAGAGTTGAGCATTACAGAAGGAATGCTGCTAGAACGTAGCGAGTTTTTAAAATTGAAAAATTCTGAACAATCCGCCGCGCTGAGGTTTGCATTTGGTGCTGAGAGATTAGCCTCAAAAACTAAGTTTGTTGCGACGCCTTTGGATGTGAAAAATATTGGTATTGTTGGTGGCGGTACAATGGGGTCTGGTATTGCAACGATATTTCTTTCTTCTGGTTTTAATGTGACTTTAATTGAACAGAATGAAGAATCGTTGACTATCGGTAAGGAACGGATTGAGAATAGCTTTTCGAACAATGTTAAAAGTGGCCGCATGTCACAAGGTCAAACAAATTCTTACCTCTCATCTTTGACAACCTCTGTTGATTATCAATCATTAAGTGAATCTGACTTAGTGATTGAAGCTGTCTTCGAAAATATGGATGTTAAGAAAACAATATTTAGGCAATTCGATCAAGTATGTAAACCGGAATGCATTCTAGCAACAAATACCTCTTATTTGGACATTGATGAGATTGCCACGGTGGTATCGGATCCATCAAGAGTGATCGGTATGCACTTCTTTAGTCCTGCCAATATTATGAAATTATTAGAGGTTGTGCAGGCAAAGAAATCATCTGAACAAGCTCTAGTAACTGCTATGCTAGTCGCCAAAAAATTAGGAAAGATTTCAGTTATGGTCGGTGTTTGTTTTGGCTTTGCCGGTAATCGAATGTACACACGATATGGACGTGAAGTACAACAAATGCTGTTGGAAGGCGCAAAAGTTGCACAAATCGATAACGCACTTACGAGATGGGGAATGGCAATGGGACAGCTTGCTGTTGGTGATATGTCGGGCTTAGATATTGGCTATCATGCAAGAAGTTCAGTACCTGCGCCAGAATATGATAAAGGGTATTTTAAGCCTGCAGAATTAATGTATAAACTGGGTCGATATGGTCGTAAAACCAGCGAAGGCTATTACAAATATGATGAGAATGGTAAAGGGTCAATTGATCCTCTAGTGGATAAATTAATTTCAGAAGAAGCGAAAAGACTAAACATTCAGCAAAAAGAATTTTTTGATAATGACATTGCTGAAAGAGCGATCCTCGCGCTAATTTCTGAAGGTTTACAACTATTAAAACATGGTATAGTTAAAAGAGCTTCCGATATCGATGTTATCTGGCTACATGGTTATGGTTTTCCACGGTATAAAGGCGGACCGATGTTTCAAGCTAAACAAATGGGTAGAGACAAACTGAAATTAGAGTTTGAAAAACTTCGTCGATCGGAGAATAGTAAGATTTGGCCTGAAGTTGATCTTAGCTTGATTTTCTAGTGCACGTTTGATTTTTAATAGGTTTTGAAATGACAGACAAACAAGAAAAAACAAACATCGATAAATATCGTCCTAAAGTCGATATTTCAGTCTTATTTAAATTTGTGATGAATCATCCTGGTTTGGCTGTTTTCATTATATACGCAACGATAGCCATTGCTGGATTTATTTATGTCATCACCTTTTATGGTTATTTTGATTTAGAAGTTATTCTTTATCTCGAAATTGGTGATATTTTAGTCGCAGGAATTAAGGATCCCATGGTCATGTTAATGGTACTGGGATCTTTCGTTATTTTTCTTTTTTATTGGGGAGTGACATATATTCAAGCGCCTTTTAGTGCTTGGTTGGATAAAAAGTTTTCAAACGGTTTTTTTAAATTTATGCCTTTTCTTTTTGGACTAAAGAGTATACGATCGTTTTGGTGGATCGGCGTTTTTATGCTTTTATTCTATTTTATCTTGTTTATTGCAATTTATTCCGAAACCAAATCGAAATCAATCAAGACAGATAAGACCAATTTAGTTATTGTTTATTCAGATGCTATTTTGGATAAAGATCAACAATATTCTATTTTGGGTACATCAATTAACTACGTTTTTTTGTATAATCACCACCGAAGAAATACATTGATCATCCCACTAGAAAATGTCACGGCTATAAAACCAATTATTAATAAGGCTGATCCGAAAACTGTCGATAAAACGAAGTTAATCCCGGAAAAAAACTAGGTATACCATGAAAAAAACATTTTCCCTGACACACGAAAAAATTAAAACAGCTCGTTTAGTAGAAGCCGCTAAGTACGAAGTACGAAAATATCTTAAGAGAGAACGAAACAAGCCACTAAAAGACGGTGCTAAGTTCTGGGATTTTGATTGCCGATATGGTGTGACTGAGGCGGCAGCACTGTCAATTCATAAATCTGAAATTAGTAAGCACATCGATGGTGCTGAAGAACAAAAACTAAAATCTTTCTATTTGGAAATATTGGCGAAGCCGGGAATCCGATTAAAAAATAACGAATAGGATTACGTTGATTCTATTTTAAGTAGGCGATATAGTATCAATACCGACATCATGTTGATGTCCCAAACGAGGAATTCTTTATGGCTACTTACGAATGTTCAAAATGTGGAATGAGTGTGAATGCAACTTGTGGTAAGTGTGATGCACCACTGGTTGACGATAGCCTAACTACAGATGATGGCAGAGTTGTTCAAATCTCGAAATGTCCAAATGATCACGGGAAAATCAAATCACCTATGTGCTGTGGTCAAGATATGAGTTGTAGTCTGTAGTTTAAATCTGGCGATTTGAATTAGTAAATCGTTTTCTTCATATGTGCGGGATAATTCTCATCATAACTTTGCCAGTCAAAATCTACCTCTTTTTGATCGGTAAAGTATTTACTCATTTCTCCGGCGCTAGGCAGCTTTTTTCTGTCTTGATAAGTTGAAGCATTCCATAAAGAAGAGCGCGCAATGGCTTTTTGACATTGGAAATAGGCTTTTTCAACAGAAATCTTAAGTACGCTGCTGGCCGGTTTGCCTTGGATAGAAAAGGATTGGCAAAGCTCGGTATCAATTAAAATTTCTGCTCGACCTGCAACACGTATAGTTTCACCGGCATTAGGAACTAGGAAGATAAGACCTACATGATCATTATGAATAATGTTTCTTAAGGAATCTAAACGGTTATTGCCTCTTCTATCGGGGATTAGTAGAGTCTTTTTATCTACAATGCGAACAAATCCTGGGGGATCGCCTCTCGGCGAGCAATCGATTCCATTTTCACCATATGTTGCCAGTATCAAAAATGGAGATGCCTCAATAAACTGCTGATAGTGAGGGCTTAGATAGTTGATTTCTTTCCAAAGAGAACGTTCAACAGCCTCTCCGTAGATAGTTTCAAGCTGTTCAATGGAATCAATCTTATCCATACTGTCTTTTGAAGCGCTCAACCGTCAATTAATCCGAAATCATTTCTAAGCACCTCAATAATTTCTCGCTTTGGATTCTCTGATATTTCGATAGTCTGGCCAATTATTTTTTCAGCAATACCAATATAAGTACGAGAAATTTTCATTAGAACTTCTTCTGGAAGATCATTGTTCCGAGCTAGCGCTTGCCGCTCATCCATTCGTCCCTTGTTTAACAAAATGTCCGGCTCTGGGAAATGACTTAATAATAATTGCCGAAAATCTTCCTTTGAATTTTCAACCACTTTTCCTTTTTTGTATGCCCTAGCATCCCAAATTCTCGAAGAATCCGGTGTACCAACCTCATCCATGTAGATTAGCTTTGCTTTACCTTGCTGATCATTGACATAACCAAACTCAAATTTTGTATCGACAAAGATTTGATCGACATCTGCTAAGGCATTGCTGATCACATCAAAGCCTTCATGTAATAATTTCTCGTATAAATCAATATCTTGCTTATCTACAAAGTTAAATGCTCTATAATTATCTTCTATGTTTTTTCGTGTAATATTGACATCATCCGCTTCAGGCACGTCGGGAATACCCTTTAAAATACCTTTAGTTGATGGCGTCATCAGTAATCTGGGAAGTTTTTGGTCTTTTTTGAGATTGTCATCAATCTCTATTCCGCAAAACTGTCTTTCGCCATTTTGGTAAGCACGCCACATAGAACCCGTAATGTACTGGCGACAGATTGCTTCAATCATAACCGGTTTTGCTTTTTGCACGATCCAAACGAGCGGATGTGGTATATCCAAAATATGGCTATCAGCTAGACCCTGTTCTTTGAATAACTTAAACCAGTGATTTGAAATTGCATTAAGAGCAGCACCCTTGCCCGGCACTCCATTCATACCACCTTCACCGTGCCATATGCACTCAAAAGCCGATATTCGGTCGCTAATCACCATGATCGCTAATGGAGCATCAGCAGGTACCTTGTAGCCTTTTTGTTCGATTAATCGCCGGCTATCAGTACTGGTTAACCAATATACTGAGCGCACTTTTCCACTATGAATCGGTTGATCCGTTCTGATGGGAAGATCATCGTTTACTGCTAAAACTCTATCCGCAAGACTCATAATTTACCTTGATATTGAAGTTAATAATAATTCCAAAATTTAAGACAGGTTAAATTTCAACCATCTCAAAGTCTTCTTTACCTACCCCACAATCCGGGCATAACCAATCTTCGGGTACATCTTCCCATTTGGTTCCTGGGGCTATGCCATCTTCTGGCCAGCCCTTGCTTTCTTCATAAATCCATCCACAGACGATGCATTCCCACTTTTTCATAGCTTGTCTCTTACATACATTTCACTAAGGCGGGTATTTTACTACAAGAGCTATTTATTTCATCAAAAAGATCAAAATTTTACCAGACGAATTTGATATACTGCGCGCTGATTAATCTAAGATTTTAGACTGTTGAGCCCACGAATAAGCCGAGTATCCATTTGAACCCCAACTATTTAGACATTTTGACTGAAAAAGGTAGCTTAACCGACCTTTTTACTCGGCTTATGGGTAAAGCTCCGGTGCTTAATTGCTTAACCCAAGGTCGAGGACCAATTGATCGCTATGAAAGTTATGTTCTCGGGATCTCGACCCGTATGTATGCCCATATCCGCGAAATTACCATGGGCACCAAAGAACACAGCTGGCTATTCGCACGAACTGTTATTCCCAGTACAACTTCTACCGGCAGAGCGACTCGTCTTAAACGAATAGGCACGACTCCTTTAGGAAAAATTCTTTTTGGACCATTAAAAGCGGAACGGGTTGAAATGAAATTGGACCTAGTTTTTGCGAATGAAGTGGGTCTAGAAAATTGGGGTATTCCAGAAAATTTTTCCCTCTGGCAACGATCTTCTATTTTTGAGCTCAAAACTGGGCCATTACTCATTAGTGAAATTTTACTTCCCGACTGCCCTGTTTATGACACCTCAGAATAACAGTAAGCCAGCCAAACACAAAGTCCCACCGAAAAAAGTAATCGGTTACTTATTTCGACTGATAGCCCACAAATTAGGTTTGACTAAACTTATCACCAACAAGTCAATCACACCATTGTGGCAACATCGTATATTGCAGTATGGTTTGTTAATGCGAGTAGACAAACCTATTGGCACCCTGTTATTGCTTTGGCCAACCATGTGGGCACTTTGGTTAGCATCGGATAGTTTCCCTTCCCCTCATTTAATCGTCATTTTTGTATGTGGTGTGTTCTTGATGCGTTCAGCCGGTTGTGTAATTAATGACTACGCGGATCGTGATATTGACAACAAAGTTTCTCGAACCCGAAATCGTCCTTTGACCGTTCGAAAAGTCACCGAGAACGAGGCGTTAATGTTATTCATGTCGCTTGCCTTGGTAGCTTTTGCCCTTGTTTTACTGTTGAACAAGTTATCGGTAATCTTGTCATTTGTAGCTTTAACTATCGCCATTATTTATCCTTACATGAAACGGGTAACCTACTTTCCACAAGTCGTTCTCGGTATGGCATTCTCCATGGCGATCCCAATGGCCTTCGCTGCAGTTCAAAATGAAATCCCACTTACCGCGTGGTTATTATATATCACTAATCTCTTGTGGGTTTTGGCTTACGATACATTATATGGAATGGTCGATAAAAAGGACGATCTAAAAATCGGACTGAAATCTACTGCTATTTTTTTTGGCGAAGCCGATCTACACATCACCGCGTTCATACAAGGACTTTTTATTTTTGGTATGGTGTTAGTTGGAGCAAAATTTGAGCTCAATCTGTACTATTATGCCAGCCTCGCGATAGCGACTTCTTTAATAATAGGGCAACTCTACTCATGTCGAAAAAAAGAACCACGAAAATGTTTTGCAGCATTTTTAAATAATAATTGGGTAGGCTTGGTTATTTTTGTCGGCATTCTTGTAGCCAAATGGACGGCCGAGTCTTGATGGTTTCTGAATCCTGAGAATATAGGGGATATAAAATTGAACGATAACATACTCGTTGTTGAAGATGATCCCGCCAATCAACAAGTAGCCTCGTTGTTTTTGGAAAAGTTAGGCTACTCAAGCGAGATAGCAGTAGACGGAAAAACGGCGGTAGAACTCGCGCAAAATAAAAAATATCTACTTATTTTTATGGATTGTCAGATGCCCATCTTAAATGGTTTCAAGGCATCTATTTCGATTCGCAGTAGTGATGGTCCCAATCAACGAACACCAATAATAGCGTTAACCGCAAATATCATAGACAGCGTCGGCGAGAACTGTAGAAATGCGGGAATGGACGACATATTGGCCAAACCTATCAACATCATAAACATGACCCAGATACTGGACAAGTGGATTGGACAATCGTCTATTGGCAAGGTATCAAATTAGTAAATTTTTTTAATATTTAGAGCTGGCATTTTCGACTAGGATTTAACTCGATTTGAATTAACTTTTCTTGTATTAATTTATTGGCCAAATTAAAATCAACGTCTTCAACTGATGTGGCATTGAGGATCAACTGATGTAAAATTTCTTCCTGTATCTCCCCTCTTTGTTTAGCTTTTGAATAGGGCAAACGATGGAACATGACCATGGAGTATCGTGGGCAAAAGTATTTTGGAAAACGTTTTTCTAGCTCAAATGCAAGCGCATTACGAAGTATAAATTTTTCATCTCTCACTGAATCGCGCATAATCACATAGTTTTCGATAGCCATATCAGCGATAGCGTCACTATTATTTTTTCTGTTCACATGAACGGTAGAAAATACCTTCTCCCAATTAAGATCTTTGCTAGCTTCTTGATGATCGATAACTTCCACCAACTCAAGGGCATCTTCGAACGCGCAGTTCATCCCCTGGCCATGAAAAGGCACAATCGCATGCGCTGCATCGCCAATAATGAACGCTTTATCTTGGTAATTCCAAGGTGAGCATTTTACCGTAGCTAATCGTCCTGTTGGATTATCGAAATAATCCTTTTTTAAGTCCGGCAACAAGGACAGTGTATCCTTGAAATGTTGTGTAAAAAATTGCTCCACCCGATCCTCTGTATCTATCTTTTCGAAACTGGTTTCGCCATCGGTTGGCATAAACAAAGTCACTGTGAACGAACCGTCTTCATTAGGTAGTGCAATCAGCATATAACCACCTCTCGGCCAAATATGCAGCGAGTTGGCATCAATTTTGAACGTTTCTTCTGGCCCTGATGGTATGCGAAGCTCTTTATAACTGTGCCCTAACGGGATTACATTATGCTCTTCAGACTCAACATTATGAATAGCGGTCCTAACTGCTGATGCGCTACCATCAGTCCCAATTATTCGAGCGAACGATTGACGTGTGATTTCATTTGTCTGCTGATTTATCAGTTGAATGGTATGCTCATCAAAATCTACTGAATCGCATTTTTGATTAAAATGAATTGTCACCAATCCAGTTTCTTCCGCAGCATTCATACAAATTTTGTTTAACTCACCTCTAGAAACTGAATAAATAACTTCTTCCGGCTTTTGTCCATAACTCTGAAAATTTTGGCTGCCATCAAGCTCGTGGATCATGCGGCCTTTCATAGTAGTTAGAATTGGACGCACTTGATCCATTAGGCCGGCTTGTTCAAGTGGATAAATACCGCGATTGGCTAATGCTAAGTTAATGGAGCGGCCCGCACTGATATTCTCTTCTCGCATATCAGCTCTACGTTCAAATATTTCGACTTTGAAGCCACGTTTTGCAAGCAACACAGCAAGCAGCGAACCAACTAAGCCCGCCCCGATTAGTGTAATTGTTTCACTCTTTCTATTCATTATTTACGCTCTGAGCTATTGATGGAAGCTTTGCATCTTTACCGTTGAGGAAGATTGATGCGAGATTCTCCAAACGATAGATCTAATGTTAATTAATATTGCTCAATGGCGGTTTTTAATATCTCTACAAATCGATAAACATCTTCAAATGAATTATATTGCGCTACCGGAGCAACTCGTATGACATTAGGATATCGCCAATCCCCCGTTATACCCTTTTTCTCAATAGCATCAAAAATGTTTTTGCCCCGCTCCGAGCTATCACCCGGTTTAATCATTACCGCAAGCGATAGCTGACTACCGCAGGATTGAACGGCTGATGGTGTGAGGATCTCTACGTCATTAGATAATTCGAGTTCTACCAGATACCGCATGAATCCTGAAAGTATGATCGCTTTTTCTCTAAGTTTGACCATTCCTCCGGCTTTTTTAATAGTGTCTAGTGATCCCCGAATTGCCGCCAAGGAAAGTACCGGAGGATTCGATAGTTGCCACGCCTCTACCGAATTCATCGGCTTGAATTTGTTTTCCATTTTAAAACGCGACATTTTGTCATGACCCCACCAACCGGCAAAACGAGGAAGATTTTCATCATGGTGATGATTCTCATGTACAAAACAACCGGCGACAGATCCTGGTCCAGAGTTCAGATACTTATAAGTACACCAGCAGGCAAAATCAACTTGCCAATTGTGTAGCTGCATCAAAATATTTCCCGCCGCATGCGCCAAATCAAATCCTACCTTGCAACCTTGCCGATGACCAACTTCAGTAATCTTTTTCATATCGAAAACCTGACCCGTGTAGTACTGAACCCCTGGCAACATGATTAGCGCGATTGAATCGCCCTGCTGCTCAATCAGTTTTAGAACATCTTCATCTCGAATGGACTGTTCACCTTTCCTAGGTTTTATCAGCAACATCGACTGCTCTGGATCAAATCCGTGAAACTTAATTTGCGACTCCACGGCGTAGTGATCAGATGGAAATGCGTGCTCCTCAATCAAGATCTTGTGACGAACTTCAGTTGGCCGATAAAAACTAATCATCATAAAATGTAGATTGGCTGTTAGCGTATTCATGGAAACAACTTCTTCGGTCTTTGCTCCGACTAGGTCTGCGAAACCTTGTGACAAAAATTCGTGATAGGGCATCCACGGGAAGTCACCCGAGAAGTGACCTTTAACACCGAGAGAAGCCCACTGTTCCAACTCTCGTTTAACGTATTGCGCCGCTAGTTTGGGTTGTAGCCCTAAAGAATTACCACACAAATATATTTCATCTTCACCATTTTCTTGCTTTGGTATCGAAAACTCCTCCCGTATGCATGCAATCGGATCTTGTGCATCCATTTTTTGAGCAAAAGCTAAACTATTTTCATATTGCATTTATTAAGGTTCCTTTTAAATTTCTTCTAACAAATACAGCACGGGGTTTGACGGTACTGCATCTGTTTTGATCTTTGGTAATTGAAGATTACAAAGATAAAGTCCATCTTGGATAGAGTTGTCAACAAAAATCATTTCGGTAATTGTTTTTTCTATTGTTGATTTAGCGTTTGTTCTTGTTTCGTTTAGGTTAATGTTCCAAAAGATTCGATGATTGCTGAGTAATCCGTCATCATACATTTTATCCACCGAAGGGAAATCCACCATCAAGTGTTTTACCCCCCTTTCAACCAAATATTTCATTGCATCATTAGAAAAGAAAGGTGGATAATTATTGTTATCGTAAATTGCCTGCTTTTTTGACAAATTATTATCTAACGTTCTTACCACCAATCCTTGTAACTGGGCATCTGAATAAGCAGTCAGTTTATTTTGCAAAACATTTCGGGAAATAACCAAACTGTTTTCATCGAAGGAGGGAATATAATTTTCATCTATTCCCGCCGCTATCTCAGGTTTAGTAGTGATTAACACGCTTGGAAATATTGCTTCACCCAAAATTGCATATAAAGGAAACAGTTCATCAATAATATGGGAAACCGACTCGGTATGTGTACCATTACAGTGGGGAATAATATTGAGAATATTGACATTGCATGATCCGCCGCTGCTAGTATCACCAATATAATCGCCCACTTTCAAAGTTTGACTAGTAGCGTTAGGCGCACCAAAGTGATTGGGTTGTGCTTCATCAGGTTTGAGAGTAATCGCGATACTTTGACCCAGAGACAAATCCGCTCTATAGTTTTTGTTATCTATGTCAAGTTTGATTTTCATTTGATCACTCAGTAAACCTTTTGCGGTCTAAAGCTAGCCATTCTAGAGCAGTACCATTGAGTAATCGTTCCTTAATCACGTTGTCTGATATTGATTCCTCAATTAATTTCCCCGGTTCAAGTTCACCCAATGGAAAAGGATAATCAGAACCCAGCGCGAGCCGTTCCGCACCCATTAATTTGATAAGATAATCTAACATAGGCGCATCATGCACGAGCGTATCAAAATAAATTTGATCGAGGTATTTTCTAGGGTTTATGGGATTGTCTTTAGCCACCAGATCAGGTCTACAGTCAAAACCATGCTCGATTCTACCAATGGTTGCTGGGAATGACCCTCCGCCATGAGCAAACGCCACTTTAAGATCAGGCAATCGCTCGAACACCCCACCAAAAATCATTGAGCAAACAGCCAAAGATGTTTCTGCGGGCATGCCAACCAGCCATGGGAGCCAATAGTCTTTCATTTTGTCGCTACCCATCATGTCCCATGGGTGGACGAATATAGATGCATTAAGATCTTGAGCGGCTTCAAAAACTGCGAATAGTTCTGGCGCGTTGAGGTTCCAATCATTTACATGCGAGCCAATTTGTACACCTTGCAATCCAAGATCATTAACACAACGTTCTAACTCTTTAATTGCCACATCAGGCGATTGCAAAGGAATCGTCCCTAAACCTGCAAAACGAGTAGGGTGTTGTTCACAGATGCCACCAATATGGTCATTAAGTAATTTTGATATATCCAGCGCGTCGGCAGCCTTAGCCCAATAGCTAAACATTACAGGAACAGTTGATAATACTTGCACGTCGACCTTGTGTTGATCGCATTCTTTTATGCGAACCTCAGCATCCCAACAGTTTTCATCCACTTCTCGAAAAAAATGATCTTCTTTCATCATTCGAGCACAGCCACACTTGTGATGATCTAAATGTATCCAACCACCATAGCCATACTTTTCTTTTAAGTTGGGCCAATTTTTTGGCAGTATGTGGGTGTGAATATCAATTGTTAGCATTTGAAAAGAATCCTCTCGGCAATTGCGCCTGCATTGCTCTATTAAGTCACTTCCCTGTGACTATTCCCAGCCCTCTCCCAAAGGGAGAGGGGATATTTTAGTCGAATTCAAATTTATTATGAGGCATAACATCGCCACATTTATCACAAGTACGGAATTCCTCG
>Ga0256847_1000970_pt1 | contig 15915 bp, 17 predicted proteins | sample TeddybearmetaG_FD_189099 | JGI IMG/M metagenome (GOLD analysis project Ga0256847, IMG submission 189099) | Hydrothermal vent microbial communities from East Pacific Rise, Pacific Ocean - Teddybear | ecosystem: Environmental > Aquatic > Marine > Hydrothermal vents | place: Pacific Ocean: East... | reverse complement strand
GTCCCTCTTCGCACACACACACACGTACACCTCTGTGAAAATTCTCAACAACACCTGGTTGATACCTATCTCGTATGCATTTCAACTGATATCTACACAGGCCACGTATAATCAGTACTTCTCACTGGTATAAAACCCTTGAGGCACCAAAACAGGGGTACCGGGGGGTAAAAACAAGCACCCCCGCCCTAGTTGTCCTAGTTGATTCCTTCTGCACATCTCGGAATACTCTAGAAAAGGTCTTCTGTATATTATTCTGGGAATTGAGGTTATATAGCGGTCAATTTAGGTCATATATGGCCAATTACTGGGGTACTCCTTAGAAAACCTCTATGTAACCTCTAGAAGACCCCTCACAAGGCTCTCTAAGCCTCTATGGGAGCTTCTAAGGAAATACTTAGCCTACTCTACAGCTTTCCTATAAAGACCCCTCACAGGTCTCTCAGTAGCTTTGCACCATAATATCTAATATAATGCTAAATAAAGCTTGACAAATACCATATACTGTGGTATATCTATATTCCTGGCTGACAGGTGTAAACCTATCTACAGATAGCCTTGCCTTTCAATGTCTCTAGCAGGCCGCTTGGGAGATAAGGCGACTTAACAAATCACAGGTACTCAATGTCCACTTTCTTAGACTACTTAGAAGTAACGGTTATAGTTTCTATGTCTAGCCTGTTGGTATGTGGATATTTACTCCTGATATTTCTCACTTCAATATCTGGACCCTGGCCTATGGCAGTAATATTGAGTCTTTTACCACTTCTAGTTTGGTCTATGTTCAGAATTGATGATAACTGGTAACTCGATGGCCCTCAAAGTAACCCCTCATATAAAGATCAGAGTTTCCAGGAAGCTCACAGTGGATCTGACAGAACGTCAGGCAACCAAACTATATGCTGCCCTATCAGAGTACTTCTCATGGATAGATGAAGATCCTGATCCAGGCGAAGAGGACTTACAGGAAGAGACCGTAGTACCTCTGAATGTTATAGGGAAGAAAGCTGCATGAAAAAGAAGGTTATGAAGGTTAAGGTGAAGCGGCTTGAAGCTCAGTTGGAAGCAACTCAGGATCTGTATATAGACCTAATTATGAGGAACCTTGAGGGATCTTTAGCAAGAGTTTTCCACATTCCTGTGATGGACCCAAACCCTTCCAGACATAATTGGTGTTAGCAGGTGTCCAGCACCAACAGAAAGCCCTACACCGGAAGTAAGGCTGTAGATAGCACATGTAGATCACATGGGGGATGCCCTTGGTGTGCTAAGAACAGATTGCATAAGAATACTAAGAGGGGAAAGTAAGTAATGGATTTTGATAAAGAGATCGCACAGGATCTGGCCTATACAGCAGCTGGTGGTTATGTTGAAGGTTTTAAGGTTGTGCTTAATAAATTAGTAGATATCACCCGATGGGCTACTGAGCACGAGCTGGTAGTGGAGAGTTCGGGTAAATATTACAGAGCATTTTATAGGAATGGAGCTACTGAGGCACAAGATGAAAGCCCCTTTGAGTATAATGAAGGAACCGTAGGCTTCAAAGAAGTACACCCAGAAGAGAAGTCCATAACAATCTACAAGTAACCCTTAATAGGGCACCATTTTTAGGGGTGTAGCTAAGTGGTAAAGCCCCACATTTTAGGTGGGAGACCGTAGGTTCGACCCCTACCGCCCCTAGCCCTTAGAGATTACCAGTTTGAGTGTTGTACCACAGGTCGAGTAGAGCAAACGGTAAGACACTCGGGCTGCGTAAAGGTCCCTGTGGGCACTCAATTCTACCTTTAAAGCCACATTAAGGGCTTATAAGAGTATTACCTATCACCTCTTATAGTTAGATAAGAAAACCTTCCAGGATCTTTCAGAAAGTGAAAGGTACGCCAGTCTGAACCACATAGGTTCAAAACCCATTATTGAACCACATCGGTACATATGAACAAACCAAGAATAGTAGGCATCCCAGGAATACGCTCAGATGGAACTGGGAATATCAATCTATTACTGGGGGAATTTGATAGGGCCGGCTATGAGACCCTTAAGGCAAACCTCCCCATCAGAAGTGCCTTAACGGCTAGATGGTGTACTAAGAGGGACGCTAAGAAGCTACTTGAGATAACTAATCCAGGGGACATCTTAGTAGCCCACTCAAGAGGCTGCTTAGTAGCTACCAAAGCCCTTGAGATAGAACCTGAGAAGTTCCCAGAGGTATGGTTCTTTAGACCTGCTATGTCAGCGAAGAAGGTCTTCAAGACAGATACCAAGATCACCTGTGTCTTCAGTGAAGATGACCTAGCTATACAGGTTGGCTCTCTGCTTATTAATCATCCATTTGGAAAGGCAGGGAACAAGGGTTTCACCAGGGATCTCACAGTAAGAAACCTAGAGTCCTTCGGTAGACACTCAGAAGACTTCCAGCATACCCCCTATTGGTTCAAACAGATCGTATTGTCCCTCTCACTGGGGGAAGGAAAGAAAACATAGAACGTGCTGCTAGTGAATTCACCATTAGCAGCCAACGAGGCGAGCGTTCCGGTCGGGTGCGCCAAAGACCTGGAAGTATCTCAGGTGACCTATAGGTGCAGGGTCTTAGAATCAGCCCCATAGGGTGAGTAGTCCGTAAGGCTGCTAAGCCGGTGACAGTTCGGAAAGACGAACACTAATTATAGAGGATTTTAATAATGGTCAGAATAATAGTAATCCTCCTGTTAATGGCAATAAGTTCAGGATGTGTAGGGAGGGATGTTTATACCCTTACTTGTGCTAGGGGAGATGGAGACTTCAACCCCTTTACTGCTAATGGTCAGCTAGGAGCTGTGGGGACACCTAAAGATGCAGAGGTCAAGATTGTAACAGCAGTTACTAGAGACACCTGTGAGCTTTCAGTAGTTACCCTTGAGAGGGAGGACTAGATATCGGATCAGCTAAACAAACAGCAGCTAACCAAGGTATCTCAACATACGCCTACATCAGTAGGCCCTTTGATGAAGACTACCAGCCTAATGAGAAGCAGGAAGCTTTCTTACACCAGATAGTAACTAACAGGTTACCCGCTCACAAGGCTGCTAAGGCTGCTGGGAATGATTGGAGCGAACACTATGCACAATCACAGGCAGCTAGACTAGCACCTCAAATCGACCGTATGTGTAAGTCTATATGGGGTTCAAGAGTCCCCAGGGCTATGAATGTCTTAGAGGATCTTATGCATGAAGATGTAGCCCCTAACATACGCCTTAAGGCTGCTACAGAGTGGCTAGATAGAGCAGGACACGGCAAGACCGTACACGTTGATTACACTGACAGAACCCCTGAGACTTCTGATATGACTGATGAGGAGCTTATGGAGAAGGCACAGAGTCTACAGAGTAAGTTAGCTAAGATGAATGTCATTGGGCATGGTTCAAAGGTGATACCTATTAGTACTTCTGAGCCGATTGAGAGTACTTCTGAGGTTATATATGAGTGATTGGATAAGTGTCGAGGAGGATCTGCCGCCTAAAGATGGAACTTGTGTGTTGGGTTTTTTCCCTGATAGAGCTGGTTTCGTAGCAGATCAAAGATATATACCAATACATTGGTCAGGATGGGGCGGTGGGACTTGGGATAGCACTACAAGCGGGCACCATATTTCAGGTGACCCAACCCACTGGATGCCACTTCCTGACTTACCGCAGGCTAAACCATCAGTACCCTAGCCAAGGACCTAGCAGTACTTGAAGAAGTAACTGATCGTATTGAGTGGGTTAAGGCTCACCAGGTACTACGAGACTTTGTACCTTATAAGTGGCAGAAGGAGCTATATGCACACAGTATTGATTGTGCTCAACGGTTGGCTATGTGCGCTAACCGAGTGGGCAAGACCTACGGAGAAGCTGCTGAGGTCTCCTACCATGCTACAGGGCAGTACCCTGAGTGGTGGATTGGACACAGATTTGAGAAGCCACCCCTTATATGGGCGTGTGGAGTCTCAGCAGACACCACAAGGGACCTTGTACAGGCTGCCCTCCTTGGAGAGCCTGAAACATACCCGGATAGCTGGGGGACTGGGTCCATCCCTTACGACTGTATTGACTTCACTCGAAAGACCATCAAGCGGGGAGCACAAACAGGAACACTAGCCAGTGTATCCGTAGACCATGTATCAGGTGGCCGGTCTATCATTGTATTCAAGGCCTATGAACAGGGTCAAGAGAAGTTCATGGGTAAGGCTGTAGATTACATATGGCTGGATGAGGAACCACCTCCTAAGATATTCAACCAGTGCATTACACGTACTGCTGATACAAACGGATTGGTCTGCATGACCTTTACACCTGAGAGCGGCATGACCAGCACTGTTAACGCCTTCGTGAATGATCTGAAGGATGGCCAAGCAGTTGTACAGGCTACCTGGGATGATGTTGACCACTTAGATGAAGCACGTAAGAAGCAGCTCCTAAGCGTCTACACACCTGCTGAGAGGGAGATGAGAAGTAGAGGCATACCAGTGTATGGATCAGGTATGGTCTTTACAGTACTAGAAGATGAGTTGGTATGTGACCCTATTCCCTTACCAAACCACTGGCCTCGTATAGCGGCTATTGATTTTGGATGGGAACACCCGACAGCAGTTGTATGGTGCGCCATAGACCCCGAGACAGACACCTTCTATGTATACGATACATACCGCCAGAACAAGACCAGTATACCTCAACATTGTTTGAACCTACGAAGACGTAACCGAGCCATACCAATGGCCTACCCCCATGATGGACATCAGCATGATAAGGGGTCTGGTGCACAGCTTGCACAGCAGTACCGAGATGAGGGTATTCAAATGATGAATACTCATTTCACTAACCCACCTGCTAAGGATGCTAAAGCGAAGGCTAAGCTTTCAGGAAAGGGGAACATTAATGTGGAGCCTGGTATAGCAGCCATGCTTAACAGGATGGAAACAGGAAACTTCAAGGTGTTCTCAACCTGCTTTGATTGGTTTGAGGAGTACCGTACATACCACAGGAAAGAAGGAAAGATAGTACCTCTCATAGACGACCTTATGTCAGCTACCCGGTACGCCCATCAATCCATCAGATACGCAAAGGTAGTAACCAATAACACTATGAACAAGAAGATCGAATACAACAATGATGGGATCATATAGATGTCTATAAAGACTGACAACCAACTTAAGTACCTTATAGAGGAACTAACTGATCTCCGAGAAAGCCTATCAAAGATAAGAGCAGAACTGCAGACCATAAATAACAGGGGCACTACTACGGATAAGAAGAATGCACCTAAGAGAAAGTAGCCCAGAGAATGAATTAGACGCCCTAGACATACTCCTAGATGAGGGGAATGAGATAGAGTCAGCCAACCAACCAATGGATATAGAAGACCTCTTAAAGTTCCTACAGGAACAATCAGAGGATGCTATAGGGGCAGATGATAGCCTTCTAAGCAGACAACGTATTAGAGCCATGCAGGATTATCATGGTGAGAAGTATGGTAATGAGGTAGAGGGTAAGTCCCAAATCATATCTAGGGAAGTACTAGATGCCGTTGAGTGGTCTATGCCTCAGATTATGGATGCCTTTCATGGCGGACCTACAGTGGTCGCCTATGAACCAGAGGGACCTGAAGATGTAGCCTCAGCAGAGCAAGAGACACAGTGGGCTAACTATGTGTACCTTAGAGAGAACAATGGGTTCATACAAAGCCACCAGGCTATTAAGGATGCCCTACTCCAGAAAGATGGAATCATAAAAGTATGGGTAGAGACAGAGCACCAACAAGAGTTTGAAATCTATGAAGGCTTAATAGAAGAGGAAGCTGTCTTGCTCTTAATGGACCCTGATATAGAGTTGGTTGAGAAGAATGAACGAACGATCACTCTAGTAACCCCTGAAGGCCCCCAAGAGGTTCCAGTAATGGATATCAAGGTAGCCTTCTCAAATCCTAAGAAGAAGATTAGGGTAGAAGCCTGTCCACCTGATGAGATTAAGGTATCTCGTAGAACCAGGTTTGATCACCAACAGTCACCCTACTTCGCACATGATAAGCCTATAACCAAATCAGATCTCTCTGGTGTTATGGCTGAACTAGGAAGTAATGAGAATATTGATGACGTATGGAGTTCATCAGCAGGAAGTTCTACTACCCATAACCTCGAAAGGAATGCTAGGTACCAACATGATGATACTGGCCCAGCTAGCTCCTTAGTAGCTGATGAAGAAGAGGAACGTATACTCCACGAGGAGTACGTATTAGTAGATGCTAATGGGGATGGCATAGCAGAACGTCTTAAGATTATACGTATGGGAGATATTATACTTTCCCGGGAAGAGGTTTCCTACATACCCTTTGCTCACCTGACTCCTAATATACTCTCACACAAGTTTAATGGTCTATCCCTATGGGACCTGGTTAATGACATACAATTATTCAAGACAACCCTGCAAAGGAACATCTTTGACAACATTTATTTGACTAACAACCAACGTGTCATAGCGTTAGCCGGCGAAGTCAACATGGATGATCTTAAGGTGTCCAGGGCTGGAGGAGTGGTACGAGAGAATATCTCTGGTGCCGTAAGGCCCTTCCCCACACAACCTCTAGGAAACCAAGCCTTTGACCTTCTAGGCTACCTCGATAACGTCAAAGATGAGCGTACAGGGATAACCAAGCTGTCACAGGGGCTAGATCCTAATGCTTTAACCAGTAACGTATCCAGTGGTGCTATTTCACAGGTAATGACCGCATCCCAGATGCGTATGAAGCTGATTGTTAGGGTACTTGCAGAAGGATTCAAGCAGGTATTCTGGTTAATCCATGTAATGGGTAGAGAGCACATAGACGCTGATCAAGTATTTAACCTTACAGGTAACTTCGTAACGGTTAACCCCAGCACCTTTAAGGACCGTAAAGACCTTACTGTGAGAGTTGGATTAGGTACTACTCAGCAGGACCAGGAACTAAGCAAGCTAGGGTTGATAGCCCAGGATATGCAAATGATAGCCTCTCAAGGCGGTATGGGGCGTATTCTGCAGGAATCCAATGTTTACAACTTGGCCATTGCTAGAGCTAAAGCAGCAGGTATGAAAGATGTACAGATGTACTACTCAGACCCTGCTCAATTGCCACCTCCTGAACCACAACCTAGTGAGGCAGAACTTGAGTCCCAGAAGCGTACTGAGGAGGCCCAGATAGAGGGTCAGAAGCTTCAAGCGATACATGCACATGAGCTTCAGAAACTACAAATAACAGAACAGAGCAGAGTCTCAATAGCCCAGATGAAGATAGAAGCAGATGCTGAGATAGAGGCTGATAAGCGCGCTATGGACCTCCTGCAGCTTCAAGAGAAGCGGTACGAGACAGATGCTGAGATTAAAATAGAGACTGAACAAGGAAGGGGAGCAGAGATTGGATAGCGAAACAGACCTATCTAAACAGGAGACTAAGGGTACCCAGGCTAAGCTCCTATTAGACAACAAGGTGCTACAAGATGCCTTCCAGGAGGTAGAGAACCACTTCCATACACAGATGATGAATTCTCAGTCAAATCAGTCTGAATTTAGAGATTTATGTTGGAGATCTATAAAAGTAGTGAAATTAGTTCAATCTTCTCTCAGGAACTCCATATCTACTGGAAAGGCCGCTATTGCTGAGCTTGAGAGAATCGAGAGGGCTAAAAGCTTCCCTATTTTAGGCCGATCAGACCCATATTCGGCTATTATTTAAAAATAAATGAAAATAAAGCTTGACAAATACTAATAACCGTGTTATAAGGATACAGAAATATGTCAGATGAAAGTTTGAGCAACCCACCGGAAGGCGGATTCGACCTTGACTCAGGTACAGCAGCTCTGGACGCCATACAGGCGAAATCAGAAACCCCCTCAGAAGACTCCCAGATTGATGAAGATCAGCACCCTGGAGAAGTTGATGAAGAAGAAGAGTTAGAAACCTCTGAAGAAGAGGAAACAGAAGACTCTGATGAAGAAGACCCCGAAGAAGAAGATACAGATGAGGCTTCAGATAGCTACGAGATAGACGGTGATACTTTCACTGTTGAACAACTTGTAGAACTTAAGAAGTCTGGTATACGTCAAGATGATTATACCCAGAAAACTCAGGCTTTAGCTGAAGACAGAACCCAGGCCAAAGCACTAATTGAGAAGACTGTTGAGTATCACCAGCAGATGGATCAGAAGCTTGCCGAAGCAGAGCAGTTCCTAGCTCAACAATGGCAGACTAATAAGCTTACAGAGGCAGAGATGTCTGAGCTTAAAATGACTGACCCAGAAGCTTACCTTCTAGCAGTTGATGATGAGAATCAAAGCAGAACACGCCTACAAGCAGTATTTACCGAAAGGAAGAGACTACAGGACTCTGCTCAAGAATCTCAAAACGCACTAACACAAGAGTACATACAGAACGCCTATTCGGCACTCACCACACCTGAAGAACCTCTCTATATAGATGGGTATGCAGATCCTGAAAGGGGTCAAGTAATTAGGACTGATGTACAAGCGGTAGCCAATGAGTATGGCTTCAGTCAGGAAGAGTTAAACACTATTCATGACCCCCGCATGTTCAAGTTGGTTCATGACCTGGTAATGCTAAGGTCTGAAACTGGTGATGTGACGGAGAAGAAGAAGTTAATTGCTCAGAAGAAGCTTAAGAAGCGTGTTACGCACATCAACCGTCCAGGAAGTCCTACTTCTAAGAATCAACAACTCAGCAAGTCTCGTAGAAAGATATTAAGCCAACAAAAGGCCTCTGGAAACGACGAAGACACACTTGCTGCATTGAATGCGTTGACTAGCAGGAGATAATACTTCTAACAGCCCATTCAGTGTTCCCCATAAAAATAATAATAAGGGAGCAGCCAAATGGCTCAACCAGCAAATACATTCAGTACTTATGATAATACTGATAACATTCAAGAAGAAGTGGCTAATGTCATTTCCAACCAATCACCTTCTGAAACACCTTTCATATCAGGCATTGGTTCCTCTAGTACAAAGAATACATACACAGAATGGCTCACCGATGTTCTTGCTTCTGCGAGTGATAACAAGGTAATTGAGGGAGATGATGCTACTACAGACGCCTCCAGCAAAGCCACACGTGTAGGTAACTACACACAGATATCAGACAAGGTAGCTCGTGTTACTGACACTGATGAGGCTGTAAATAAGTTTGGTAGAACTTCAGAGATGAACTACCAGATTATGAAGAAAGGTAAAGAGCTTAAGACAGACATGGAAAATGCCTGTGTAGGTCTTAATAACGCACGTGTAGCAGGTAGTGATACTGTAGCCCGTGAGCTAGGTAGTGTTCTTTCCTGGATTACTACTAGCACCTCTAAAGGTGGATCTGGTGCCGACCCTACGGGTGATGGTACTGATGCACGTACAGATGGTACTCAGCGAGCTTTCACAGAAGCACTCCTGAAGCCTGTTCTTCAGGCCCTTTATACCGAAGGTAGTCATGCAAATACGATTATGCTGGGGCCGGTAAACAAGGGTAAGTTTAGTTCCTTTGTAGGTAACGCTACGGATATCCAATCAGCTAACACTACTCAAAAGGTAGTTAACTCTGTGAAGATTTACGTTGGTGACTTCCACACCCTCACGGTAGTCCCTAACCGCCTATCCCGTGAACGTGATGCGCTTATACTGGATATGTCTCAGTGGAAACTACGCTACTTGCGTAAGTTTATGACGAAGGATCTGGCAATTACAGGTGACTCAAAGCGTAAGCAGTTGCTGGTGGAATACACCTTGCAGTCTACTAACGAGAAAGCTTCTGGCCTGGTTGCCGACCTTACAACTTCGTAAGAGTAAGAAGCTCACAGTTGGTCTTCGGACCAGAACAGGGTCTACCATTTGGTGGACCTTTCGAGGGGCATAAGAAGTATCCCCTGCTTCTTGTGCCTCTTTATTTGTTTCCAGGAATAATTATATGAAGCCACGCCGATTAGATACTGGTCATACCGATATATCAGAAGTTATGCACTACCACACAGATGGTGGAGGTAATGACAAGTTTACTATCGAGCGTATACAGGATGTAAAGCCTTACCTGGAACAGAACAAGCAAGCACAAAGATACTTCTCAGAGAACCCACAGAGGGGTGAGCTACGTGAAGTAGCAGACATACCTAATGTGATTGTTGAGAAGTGGCTAAATGAAGATCCTCCTACTTCTGTCTGTGACAACAGCAAGGAGAACATGCAGAGGTTAGCTAGGAAACTAGATAGCCCTGAATATAAGTTTCTCCGTACCGATACTATGAAAATAGGTAACCAAAAGATGTGTGCGGATTGGTAGAATGGCTAAAATAACAAACTACCAGACACTCAAAACAGAGCTTCAGAATTACCTCAATAGAGCTAACCTAATATCTGAACTCCCCCAATTCATACAGGCTGCTGAGGCTAGAGTTAAAGCGTTAGTGCCTGATATCCCAGAGATGGAAGTATTATCTACTGGGACCCTCTCAGGAAGCACCTTAGCACTACCTACAGGCTACTTAGGAACCTTATCCTTATTTGTAGCAGATGGTGCTGATTTCTGTCCCCTCTTAAGTACTGATAGAGCACACCTTAGATCCTTACAGAATAACTCTGGTGTGCCTAGTAGGTACTTGGAAGTGGCTGGTGTCTTACAGCTAGGACCTACACCTGATTCCACACGTTCTTATGAGTGGACCTACCTAAAGAAGTTCACTGAACTCTCTGCTAATACAGATACCAATTGGATCATTGATGAACACCCCACAGCGTATCTCTACGGTGCCTTAAGTGAAGGCTATTTGTTTGGTAAAGATGAGCCTAGAGCTGGGACGTTTGAACAGAAGTTCCAACAGAAGATTAGTGAGATACAGAAGTCTATAGACCTACGTAAGTACCCCCCTGGTCAAGTTCAGATGCGGGTAGCGTAAGTACTCAACCACTTCGGTTGAAATCTCCATATTAAACCATATTGGTTGAAGGAATCTAAGCAATCCCACAAGCTCCTAAAATAGCCTTAAGAGATGAACTTCCTACCGGCATATGGCCTGGTACGCACTTCACTAAGGTACCCCTATGGTCTAATGGCCATAATGTACAGTTCTCCCCTACAGGCCCTCAGAAGATCCCTGGGAGGGCTGCACCACACTCTGTAAGTGCTAATACTAACCCTGTCTTAGGGATGGCTCAGATACTTAACCCAAGCGGTGTACCTACCCTATTCTATGGTACTAAGTCTGAGATACGTAGGCACACCAGAAATCCTTCAGTAGATACTCAAGTAGGTTCAGGTTACACAGGTAATCCTAATCAGTTCAGAGAGATTACAGGTCAACCAAATACAATAGTAAGCCAGTGGTCAATGGTTGATTTTGGCTCATGGATACTAGCTACTAATGGTAAGGACCTCCCCCAGATATACAAGGGTACTTCCTTCTCAGCAATGAACGTGGAATCACAGTTTACTACAGCTGAGATCTTCGTTAAGAGAGGCCCTTACATACTGGCCTTTAATACCTCTATAAACTCAAAGGGGTTCCTCTGGAACAATGCTGACATACCTGATGGTACTGGATCATGGACACCTACCGCTAGTAACCAGGCAGGTGATCTGATATTCAGAGAAGCCAGCACAGAGGTAGTGGCAGCAGTACGCTTAGGTGAATTCATCATAGCTTACACAGAGGAAGAAACTTTTAGGGTATCTCTACTAGGTGCCCCTCTATTCTTTGGTTATAAACCTGCTGTACAAGGTATAGGTGCCCTATCCAAGAAGTCTATTATCCCAGTAGGAAGGCAGCATTACGGATGGGGAAGACAGGGTATATACGTTACGGATGGAGTGGATAGTCAGTTTATAGACAACCCCATGATCAGACAGTACCTAAAGGATAACTTCCAGAAGGCTCAAGGTTCTAAGGTTAATGGCTACCATGATGAAGAGAACACAGCAGTTATATGGTCCTTCCCCTCAGATATGTCTAATGTTAACTCAGCAATATGTGATAAAGGCATCTCCTATAACTATCTAACAGGCAACTGGAGCCTTATAGGTCATGGCAATACAGCCTCTATGGAGCGCCAAGTATTCTCACAAGCCTTCACAGGTACAGATGCTGGAACAGTTCACAGAGAGAATGATGGACTAACTGATGCAGGGGCCTCTATGACCTCCTGGATACGGACTAAGCCACTTGATTTAGATGATCCAAACCACATCAAGGAGATCCAAGCAGTACGGGTAGGTTACATAGGAAGTGGCTTACAGTACCGATTGGGAAGATCCAACTCAGAAGACGACAGCATAACCTGGGGAAGGTACAACCGAGTTCCCGATGGATTCAAGTTTAGTGATGCCAGAGATGCCGGCAGGTACCTACACCTAGAGCTATACAGTAGCGGTGTTGGTGATGATTGGAATGTATCAAGTATTGATATACATGGGGTGATTCTAGGTGAACGCTAAAGTACTCCTTTTAGTACTCCTGGGACTCCTTAGCATACCTTCAGAGGCTGCTACCAGGAACTTCTTCTATACCAACTGTAACCACCTGGCAGACCCTAATGATTACAATGTAGAGTGCCCAGCTAACCTACGGGAAGCACTAGGAGGAGCTAATCTAGGAAGTACCTCTAGTGATATATCTACCACCACTACGAGGACTGATAGCCCCCTTTACTGGTGTGTTATAGCCAGTGCTACACAGCCTACCAAGCCTTCCCATTCAGCCATCCAAGCAGGTACTGGTTCATGCAGTACTAAGTCTGGAAATATAGCCTCACCAACATTAGGTACTAACACCGTAAACGTAACAGGTTTAGCATCAGCTACCACTCAGTGGAATTACTGGTCACAGCCTGATCCTAACGGTCTTCAATCAAATATATCTGAGTCTCTTTCATTCACTACTCTAGCAGGAGGTGGTTCTCTACAGGGTCACTTCGTATCTGCTACAGGTAATGACTCTCTGGATGGCCTCTCAGATGCTACAGCATGGCTTACTACTGCTAACCTGTCAGGACTGGCTTCTGGATCAGATGTTTTCTTTAAGTCTACAGATGAGTGGGATAGCAGATTAATCATTGATTGGCCCTGTGAGATATCAGATAGGTGTGTTGTTGGTACCTACTGGATGAATGGTGGTGTAGAGACAAGAGGATTACCTTCTGGAGGTCTCCCTGGTAGCCCAGATACAGCTCAATCAACCTGGGAGTGTGCAACCTTCCATTCTGACTTCCCGACTACCTATGGTACAGGCGGGGATAAGTTCAAAGGATGGGTAAGTGTAGAGACTCGATATGCTACAATAGAGAACATATGTGTATGGAAAGCAGATGGTGTTGGTTTCCAAGTACTCGGTACTGCAGGAGCTGGAGATGCTATATTTGAGAACGTCTTAGGACACCTCATAGCCTCCTCTGGTTATACCGCTAACCGTGATCTAGGAAACAACTTATTTAATAACTCAGTAATATCACAAGCCTCTGCCTGTTGGGGATATCAACTAACAGGATGTACCACTGGAGGTGCATGGTCCAGCTCTACTAAGCATGTTAGATCTGATGGTAGTGTCTTCTCCAATAACATCGTTAGAGAGTCCTGGGGAGAGGGAATGGGGAACTCTAGTGAATGTGATGGTAATGTTATTAGAGATAATGTCTTTTACCGTAATAGATCTACCAACTCTTATGCTAATGGGTGTAGCAACGTAGTATTTGAGAGGAACCTTTACCTAGGCTGCGGAACCATCAGTGAGGCTGAGTGTAGTGTAGCTGGGGCAGTTAAGTCCTTATGGAGAACTATAGCATCCGCTAACACAGGAAGTGCTATACGCCTCTCATATGAGAACTCAAGTTATACTAACGGTATTGCTGCTACAGGTAATATAGCCCGTAACAACGTTATGATTAATACCTCTACCTGTTTATCAATAGGGGCTGAGTCAAGTGCTGAGAATGATCTTACTGCTTACTTCGGAATAGACTTTATAGGTAATACCTGCTTAGCGGTCACAAGCTCCTTCTGGAGTGCTTCTGATGGGTCATCTAAGCATGTATCCGTATATAACGCTCCAGGTGCTGTTAACATCAAGAACAACATCTTTGCTTTAAGACCCAATGCTGGAACTAACTGTAATGATAATGCTGCTGGGACTACCCATTCTACCCCTTATATAGTTTCTGATTACAACCAGACAGATGAAGCTTGGGATGATAATGGGTGTGCAGGTACGAATGACCAAGAGAACACTGTTGTTGATTTCGTAACAGCATCCTTCCCAGAGGCTACTAGCCCTACTTCTTATACACTTTCTAGTGCTTGCTTAGATGTACTAAGTGATGCCATAGGTAATGGTCCTAACAGCTTAACTAATCTTACTAAAGATGCACTATCCTCTACACGTACTATACCTTTTGATATAGGTGCTTTACGTGAGGCTTGTATCTAGTGCCTACACCTACAGTAGTAACTAATTCTAGTATAGACAGTGCCAATACACTTACTCACACAGTAGCTATGCCGGCTACAGTTGTTTCTGGCGATCCTTTGGGTTTCTGGTTCTCAATGGATGGCACTTCGACTATAACCACGCCTGCTGGCTGGTCGCTTGTATTGGCACTATCAGCCAATGGGCACAGGCTACATTTTTACACTAAGGACACTGTAGACGGAACAGAGGGCGGTACAAACGTATCTGTTACCAGTGCTGCACTACAAAAGTCTGCACATTGGAGTATTACAACTACAGACGGTATAGCGTTCCATGTTTCTGCGGGAGCTACCTCAACACTAGATACCTCTCCAGACGCTGATAATCTGGCTCCAGGTGTTGGAAGTAAAACTTTCAAGTGGTATACCATAGCAGGCACAGATGATCTGTCCAGCACCCCCCAAACCATCACTACTGTACCTGCCGGTTACGGTAGCGGAACGGTTATATCGGCCACTGGTGCTGGTGGTGTAAGTTTAATACACGCGGTTAAGAATTCCACCGCTGCTAGTGAAGACCCTGGCACATATACGCTGGGTCAGGCTTACGATACTCACGCTGTTACTTTTGGTATTGAGCCTGGTGTAGCTAGTCTATCCCACACTACTGATAAGACTTCTTATCAACCTGCAGAAGACATTGTAGCTACTATTGTAGCCTCTTCTGAGATACCTAATTCAGCCACTCTTAATGGACACACTATAGTTATACAAGGGGGTGGAACAACCTCTGAGGTAACCCTGACAGCACCTGCAGAGGCAGTATTCCCTGTTGGACAGACTTATGCAGATACTGATTGGGCTACTAACCAAGTACTTCAGTTAAACTACCCTACCCTCTCAAGTACTACCTCAAACATACAGATAGAGAAGACTGGAGCTGATGAGTACCTATACATAGCCACAGGGACCCCTGGAGGCTCTATACACCCCGTGGAGGTGGTATCCGGTGATAGGGTAAGGGTTACCAAAGTTAGCGGTACAATAGCTAATATAACCACTGATGGCATAGTTACCTGGACAGGCCTACCTGGTGATTTGGACATAATGGCCTTTGATGTATCAGCTACTAGCTGGACTGATATAGATAATATCATAGGGTATACCAATCCTACTGGAACCGCCTCTGCAAGCCTACCAGGGCTGTCTGGGAGCGCTTCAGGGACCCATGAGAGGGAATTCAGACCCGTAGTAGTAGCTACCCTACCAAGCATCTCAGGGAACGCTACAGGAAGCTCCTTCAGTGCCATATCAGGTACTGTAGAGGCTACCTTACCAAGCCTCTCAGGTACTGCATCAGGAACGGTAGTACCCGACTCTACAACCACAACAGGAAGCTCAATAGTTAACCTTCCAGGCTTCTCTGCTTTTGCTACGAACGTATCATATCTAGCTTCAAGTGCTCCTGGAATAACACCAGGATCT
>Ga0256847_1000969_pt1 | contig 15921 bp, 12 predicted proteins | sample TeddybearmetaG_FD_189099 | JGI IMG/M metagenome (GOLD analysis project Ga0256847, IMG submission 189099) | Hydrothermal vent microbial communities from East Pacific Rise, Pacific Ocean - Teddybear | ecosystem: Environmental > Aquatic > Marine > Hydrothermal vents | place: Pacific Ocean: East... | reverse complement strand
CAGTGCATTCGTATTGTATCTGTTGCCAGAAGGCGCAATCGAATTCACCCGTTGAACCTGATGCTGAAAACAATCTCACAGAAAATTGTCATCGAGGGCGTAACACTGGAAGTCGTACGCCTGTTGTCCCCGCAGCCACAGGCTAAAGGACCGCCCATCATAATGCTGCATGAAGGACTGGGGTCGATTTCAATGTGGCGCGATTTTCCGCAATTGCTGGCGCTACAGATCGGATGTGAAATCATCGTTTATTCGCGTGCAGGTTATGGAAACTCCGGGCCAGCACAGTTACCGCGAACTGTGCGTTATATGCATGATGAGGGTCTTAATGTTTTACCACAAATGATAGCGGCGCTCGATATCCACAAACCCGTACTTCTGGGTCATAGCGATGGTGCATCAATTGCGCTGATATGTGCAGGTGGCACCGGGGTCGAACTAAGCGGAATAATGCTAATGGCACCGCATGTAATGGTTGAAGAAATCGCTGTGCAAAGTATTGAGCAGGCCAGAGTGGCCTGGCAGACCACCCCGCTACCTGAGCGTCTTAGTAAATACCATTCAGATGTAAAGGCAGCATTTACAGGTTGGAATGATATCTGGTTACATAAAGATTTCTTGCTGTGGAATATTGAAGAGTATCTGGACTCTATTAAATACCCGGTTTTAGCGATTCAGGGGCTGGACGATGAGTACGGTACCATGGCGCAAATTGACATCATTGCGCAAAAACTACCTCAAACGCAGTTACTCAAACTACCCGATTGCGGCCATTCACCGCACAAAGATCAAACAGAATCGGTGCTCAGGGCAATGAGTCGGTTTTTACATAATAAAGTGGAGTGCGCATGATTTATAAAACCCTTGAATGATGCCGTATTTATCCTAGGGTCATGAGTTATCAGTCTTTTTACGGTGTTAAGAGAAAGTTGATATCTTAATTGGTGGGGCGTAGTATTGGTGCTACTAATAGAATAGTGTCACTAAACAAGGGTATTGATTTCTCGAATAAAAAATCGCACACAATTTCTCACAGTGTGCCAATAATGTAGTTTTCAATTTTCGATGTACCCGTACTGCAAAAGGGTTTTGCAATGGGATTGTTGACAGACAATAAAGAAAGGAACCAAAATGGAATTGCTGATGTTCGCCTAAGCAATGGGTTATATTCGGGTCAGAGAGTAGCCGGAATAAATTCTACAAACACTCAGTGGCATGTAGCACGAGTTAATATACCTCTCCAGACTTCGTTATTATTTAATCTTCAAATATCGCCATCCTTCGGTAATCAAAATTGCGATCCCCAGATTCTTCATAAATTGTGGGATTTGTATAACGCTATTTGTAGATTTCATTCCCCTTTTGCAACTGCTGCCGCGAAAAACATTCTCTGCAATGGACTTGAAAATGATCGCTGAGCCTATTCAACTAGTTTCGTTCGGAACACTGCAGGAATATCAAAGTATCCAATACGTACTTGAAGACCTTGGCTACAACATCAACAAAGTAAATACAAGTAATTGGCTTCATGGAAATTGTGGGTCAATAGAGAGAATTTATGTCGTTGTCATTGGGAATTGTCAGATTCCAGCCAAAGAGATTTGTGCGGCTCTTTCGAAGCGATCATCATGTCTGACTATACTATATTGCAAGGATCAGAATTGGAGTTCAGAAATGTTTGCATGCACCAAAGAATTCGTTTTTTGGCCATGTTCTCCCCAGGAACTGAGTGCCAGATTGGATTTGTTGCAACCGACAACACCACCCACGAACAAAGTAGCGAATAACCCGTCATTCAAAAAGCAGTTACTGAATTTTAACCTGATCGGCAACTCTCCGGCATTTGTAGAGACAGTTAATGAGATTGAAAAAATTGCAATGTGCGATGCACCAGTACTACTTTGCGGGGAGACGGGTACGGGAAAAGAACTGGCAGCGCGCGCCATTCATTATAGTGGCAAACGAAAAGACAAGTCATTTATCCCTGTGAATTGTGGTGCACTACCCGATAATCTCATTGCCAATGAATTGTTCGGGCACACAAAGGGGGCGTACACAGATGCCAGGAATTCTCAGCCAGGTCTTGTAGATCAAGCGAATGGCGGGACACTATTTCTCGACGAAGTAGAATCTCTGTCCCTGTCAGCGCAGGCAACCCTGCTGCGGTTTCTCGAAAACTACGAATATAGTCCGTTGGGGAGTTCAACAACCAGGATTACAAATGTTCGAATCATAGCGGCGACGAACGTAGGCTTGTCAGACTTGTGCGAGGCAGGAGAATTTCGACGTGATCTCTACTACAGGCTGAATGTTGTCCCTTTAAAACTGGCCCCATTGCGAGAACGAGTTGAAGATGTTGAACTACTCGCACAGCATTTTCTAAAGTGTTGTCAAACTGAATATGAAAAACCGCCAAAACAACTGCATGCATCGGTTGTCCACTGGATGATGAACTATTACTGGCCGGGTAATATTCGCGAACTTAAGAACCTGATATATCGAAGTTTTCTGTTTTCAAGTAGTCAAGTTATCGATACAGATACCGTGAATGAGAGCATAGAGGATGATGCCGATATTACGGTGATCAATGTGAAAACCACTGTACCTTTGCAGCAAGCCAAGACTCAAGTTATTGAAAATTTTGAAAAACAATACTTATCAAAACTGATGATCGAATCACACGGAAACGTCACCCTGGCCGCAACACGTGCTAAGAAAGAACGCAGAGCATTCGGCAAATTACTAAAAAAGTACCAGGTGGAACGATTAGACTACGTTTAAAAAACTCAGGGCATCGCGAATGAAAAAATGGTATGTAATCTACACAAAACCAGGGCAGGAAAAAATTGCATTGACCAATCTCGAACGTCAAGGTTACGTTTGCTATTTACCATTGATCAAAACAAAAAAGCGTCGTCAAAGTGTAATTATTCGTCAGGTTGAACCGATGTTTCCTCGCTATCTGTTCGTTGAGCTAAATCTACAGATTGACAACTGCTCAAGCATTCGCTCCACCCTGGGCGTTTCCAGAATGGTCAGATTTGGGGAATACACGGCCGTAATACCGACTCGTTTGATCGAAGTTTTGAAGCAGAGAGAATATGATGGCATATTTAAACCACCCTCCCGAACCCTGAAGAAAGGCGACCCGGTTCGAATCATTAATGGAGCATTCTCGGGCTACGAAGGCATATTTGAAGCTGCAAGTAGCAAGGAGCGTATCACTTTAATGTTGGAATTCGCTGGTCAGTGCGCACTCGTACAAACCGATGCAAGCCAATTAGAGCAGATAATTTGAACCGGGTATTTCCTGACCCGGCGGTGGGTCAAATTCTACCCACTGATTCAAATACTTTGTTTCCATAGCCCTCAGGCTTTTTTCACCGAAACATGCCGGGTCAAGATTGACCCACAGCCTCTGAATCACTCTCTAGAAAGTCTCTTAAAATCAATATCCTATAGAAAACCGCTTTCTGGCGCGAAGTTTGCTCTCTAGATACTAAATAGCATCAACCAATAACAACAGGTTTTGCGGTAGCGTGCCCAACCAATATTTGACAACGAGATATCAGCCATCGCAAAGGATATCGAGGCGTATCTTCTCAACCACCCCGCTGCAGCAGATACGCTTGTAGGCATAACACAATGGTGGCTGACCCGCCAGCGTTATGAACAGTCTTTTGAGAAAGTGACGATGGCGCTTGATTTTCTAGTGGAGCGGGGGGAATTAAACGCTCGAATAAATTCGAGTGGTGAGGTTGTCTATTCGTATAGGGATGAGGATTTATCGAAAAATGTGTAAGGATTGATTGATCCGAGGATATTGCTGCCTTTAACCGGAGACTGTAAGCCATATCTCAATCAGGTTAACAGCTTTCAGGAAACGGAATTCGACCGACACCTACTTACAAGGATGGGGTAACCCAATGGAGCCAGGGGCGGGAGACTCGAAACCGCTTGCATCGTTTGAGGTCGACGGTTGCGACATGGTGGCGCTGGTGGAGTCCGGTCGCTACGCGGAAATTGCCAATTTGCTCTCGCGGCACGGGGACGGCGTGGCTCTGGGCGACGGCAAGGCACCGCAGTGCCTGGTACAGGCTCTGTGCCGCATTTGCGAGGCCTGCACCCAATGTCGCGAAGAGGCCGAGCGCTTGCGTCGCGCAGACGGTGAGGTGCAGCAACGGGAGCGGGATCTGGGTCGCGAACTGCTCGGCCTGCTGGCTCTGCTGGCCGACAATACACAATCGCTGGAACCTGTCTCCGGGCCGCCACCGAGAGCCCCGCGTGGCGTGTTGCAGCGGCTGTCCAGTGCGCTCGGGATGACTGATCTCGGCACCCCGCCAGTCGGCGGTGCCGGCACACCCGGCACCGCCTCGCCGCCGCCGGAATTCACCATTTGCTGTCTCGGCCCCTTCCAGTTCTACCGCGGCGCGCAAGATCTCAACAGCTGGTCCAACGGCAAGGGCAAGTCGTTGCTCAAGTACCTGCTGGCCCACCGTGTCTACCCCACGCCGAAGGAAGTCCTGATGGACGTCTTCTGGCTCGACGCCCCGCCGCAATCGGCTCGCAACAGTCTCAACGCTGCCGTTTATAGCCTGCGTCACAACCTAGTTGACGCCGGGGTGAGCTGCCCACTGGTGCTCTACGAGGACGATTGCTACCTGATCAACGCCGAGCTCACGCTGTGGCTCGACAGCGAGGCCTTTGCCGAGCAGGTTGCTGCCGCGCAGGCCTGTGAGCAGCGTGGCGATCCGGCTGGGGCGGTGTGCGCCTACCGCGCCGCCGAGTCCCTCTACCAGGGGGAATTTCACGCCGATGAGCGCTACGAGGACTGGGTCGCCCCCCAGCGTGAGGCGCTGCGCGTCGACTATCAACGCCTGCTCGACTATCTCTGCCAACACTACTTCGAGGGCGCCGACTACGACGCCTGCATTGCCGTCGCCCGCAAGGGGCTCGACGTCGACGACTGCGATGAGGGGCTTCACCGCCAGCTGATGTGTAGCTACAGCCGGCAAGGGCTGCACCACCTGGCGCATCGCCAGTACCACCTGTGTGTCTCCGCGCTGGAGCGGGAACTGGATATCGATCCCTGCGGGGAGACGGTGGAGTTGTTCGAGCGAATCCGTGGCCAACAGGAGGTTTAGCGCGCGGGCGCAGCCAACCCCGTTGCGCCGTGCTTAACCTGGCCAACACTCTGTACGGACGGCCCCGTGTTGCTTAATTTTTAACTCGTTGCAATTAAGCAGTAGAGCATTACCTGTTAAGTGCGCCATGTGAAAAGGTGACCGTGAGTGGTGAGCGATGGGTGAAACCTTCCTCCCACGAGCCAGTAGCACGGCCCATGCACGGTCACTTGTTTCGTTTGGCCGGTCGTTATTCGGGTAGTGTGCCAAATCAAATCGCTACGGCGAAGGGGATTATCATGACTACGATGACAGAGACTGAATTCAAAAAGGTGGCCGAAGGCCATTATCACGATTGTAAAACCGAAGCCGCGGTCGCTTGTGACCTCGGACTCTACATGTATGCAGGCATCTACGAGAGAGGCGAGCACACGAACTGCATTATCAACGTCCACTATCCCTGGGAGGTGAGAATCTGGTGGCATTTGTACGGAAGTTTGCGGAGCTGCCTCTGTGGCACTTGGTGTCCCTGTGTGAGCCTCGAGTCTATCGGTCCAGGGAGAGAATTCAGGCTCTGCTATGACGAGTTCAAATTCGACTGCAATGATAACTACTGGTATGGGGCGATTCCCGGTGAAGGCCTTGAGCCGGATGACTGTTCGAGCCCTTACAAGCTGGTCGCGACGGTGACTTACAAAACATTGTGCGACTACCCTGGCCCCATATTGGGCCATTGTGAGCTGCCGCTGGTAAACTTTTTTCACGCCGATAAATAAGGCGAGCGAGTCGGTGTGATGACGCCGTTGCGCCATCGTAGGGTGCGCAACGGCGCCGGCTCGATGGAATCAGGGAGCGTTCTCCGGTAGCTGTGCATTTCGGCGAAGATTACCGATCGTACAACCCAATACTCAAAGGGGGTATAGGTGATGACAAATAAACCGACGAGTGAAGATGCGCAAGACCCGGCCACCCGAGGGCACGACGATTTTACTGCTATCAGAGGGGTTACGAAACCAACGCAGGATTGGCTCATAGATTCGTTTGGCGTGCGGACCTTCTCGGACCTGGCCAAGCTCTCTGCCGGTGAAATTGAATCGAGGGCAAAGAAGGCAAAGCGAACAGGCATGTCGCGGAGTAAGATTGAAAACTGGTTAGCACAGGCTGGGCGCCTTGCTGTCGCTTCCAGTAGCACGCCTAAGACAGGCCGCAAGGCAGAGGTAATAGACACTGAAGAAGTTAATTCCAGGAAAGGGCAGAGCAAATGGAAAACATTGGCCCAGTTCGTAGTGGTGTTTGAGGAGTGCGAGGTTAGCGGCGGCAAAGAACAAAAAACCACGGTTGGCCAAACGGAGAACGGCGGCGCAAATGCAACATTCGACGGGCTAGATAGGGAGCGACTTGGCCAGTGGATGTGGGATCGGTTGGGCGTGGAAGTACATACAGTAGTACCTGAGGCAGAGGCAGAGGTTGCACAACGCGTAACTGAAGCAGAGACACACTCGGAGGAAGCGCAAAAGCCTCTGGACGAGCCAGGGGAGTCATCAGTGGAGCCGCGGAAATCCGTAGTTGAAGCGTCGCCACCCCCAATTGACGCCCCACCCTCTGCACCGTCTCCCGCGGCACTGGAAATCCCCGAAATTCAGCTGATTCAGCCCCCCAAGACTGGAGTGACATGCCGGCTTGGCCCGGACGGGAAAATGCCGACCTACTTTGTCACCGCTGATGAGCCGTTTACCATTAAAGCGTCTCTCGAACTCTCCGGCTCGGGGGCGGCCGAGGCAACAAAAAAGCGGATGAACTATAGCGTTAAGTTCTATGCACATAATCGATCCACCACTGAAAGAGTGAATTTGGGTGAGACTACGCCGACTGCGACCGCGGAAGGGCAGATGTCCTACACAGCCTCTCTCTCTGGAGCCAAGCTGCTTTCAGGGATCTATGAATTGCGAGTTGTTGCAACGCTTCAAGGCGGACGGGCGCGAGCCGGCTATCTGGAGGTGCCATTGCTGCAAGTCATGTAGCTTTAATATTCTTATGCTTAACTGAATATTTGCAGTAATACCAAGTGGTTTCTACGTTTTCACGGAGATTAGATGAAAGGCTGGATTGTATTTTTACATCGCTGTTTATTCCGGCTATTATCTGGAGCCATACTGTTGTTGTTTTTGCAGTCGGGCAGCGCAGAAGACCCCAATGCGGCATTGCTGCCGCTAGACCCTGAGGCACAACAGTAAATTCAAAAATTCAAATTTGATCTATTGTTGTAAGAATTGCGCGATCAAACGTCAAAACACTCCGAAAAGATCGAAAAAATTAATCAATATTTGTACAAGTTGCAGGCGGACCAATCTGCGCAGCAACGCGAACTGGATGCCAAAAATCACTGGCTGGAAAAACAACAGGAGGCGATGGACGCGCGTAATCAAATGATGAATTGGCTTTGGTCGATTGGTGGAGTGTTTGTCGCCTTGGTAACTTTAGCAATCACTAAACTTGTGTCAGGCAGTGAACGTAGTCGTATGCAAGCAATGTTAAGCGAGGGTGAGAACACATTGCAGCAAATGCGCAACCAGTTGGAGCAAACCGAAACCCATGCGGCAACCACCGCCCACTTAGCTGGCAAGGCCAAAAAGGAGTTGGACGAATTGTTGCGTGAACGCAGTGCAAATATCCAAACTGAATCAACCGACCAACAAAAGGCCAAGGTCAAAGCCGCTGCCGACCCCGACCAGACCGATCTTTCATTTGCCGATACCTTGCGCGCCAAGGCACTAGCCGCTAGGGATTGTGATGACTGGCAAGCGGCAATTCATTACTGGTTAGCTTTGGTCGAGCAATCGCCAGACGATGCGAGCCTTCAATTCAATATTGCCTACGGAAATCACGAACTGAGCGATCGGGCAGACGGAAAAGAAAAACGCACTTTACTGCAAAAAGCTATTACCCACTACCAGCAGTCACTGGAGATCAATCCCAAAAATGAGAAGGCGCATTGCAACTGGGGCAATGCGCTGTTGGGCCTGGCTCAGCAAGCCAGTGGCGCCAAACAAACCAATTTGTATCAAGAAGCGATCACGCACTACCAGCAGGCACTGGAGATCAATTCCAAATATGACTCAGCGCACAGCGACTGGGGCAATGCGCTGTCGGGCCTGGCCAGGCAAGCCAGTGGCGGCAATCAATCGGACTTGTACGCAGATGCAATTGAGCACTGCCTGGTCGCAGAAAAATTGAAACTGGGGTCGGGTAGTTATAACTTAACGTGTGTCTATGCGCAGCAGGGTGATACTGATGCGGCTCAGCATTGGCTGTCCAAGTGTCTTAAACATGGTTATTTGCCTGACTGTGACCATCTGAATTTGGATAGTGACCTAGATAATTTACGCGATTTGGGCTGGTTCAAGGCATTTATGGCGGAGCATTGCGATGAGGTCGCCATGTGATGTGAATTCAGGGGGTCACGAATGTAATTTTAGAAATTCTGGGGACATATATGGTCACTCCCCTGCAGTCAACAGTGAATTGACTTTATTGTTGTAATTTACCCTGTTACATTTTTGTCTAAATCTGAAGCATAAGGGATCGGAGCCCTTTTAGGGCGTTCAAACAGGTATGACAGTCCTCGTACCAGCCCATCGTAAGACGAGAGTCGTCTGGCTAAACAAGCGCTTCGAGCGCGACGTTAGATTATCAATACGACGTTACGATCATTCACAACACAACAGAAGGAGAAAACAAATGGCACATGAACTAACGCGAGACGCGCTTATTGAGCTGGCCAACAGCACATCGACAAATCCTACGGGATTCCTTGAGGGGTTGAGTGATATACATGCTGAGTGGCATCAGCCATTCGGATTCTCCTATGGCTTTTTGCTTTTCCATTTTCGAGTCGTGCGCTATTTCACTGATATCGTAAATCCCGTTCTGAATCCTGGAATCGCACCCTACACGGCAACAGATTTTGATGGCATGAATTATAATGCATTCGGCGGCGACACCGCGGGTGTCGATGAATTGGGGGATCTGGCCGACTTGTCGGCCTCCATTGAGAATTGGCACAACACTGCACACAGACGTATCATGGCAGCTACTGGTACGCCAATGATGGATGCTCGCTAAAACATCTACTTCCGCCCATTTTGGCGATTACATACCTACATCGACAATCTGTTTCAGGTAGTTCTCACACAATACGGGGAAAATGTCCACTCGAGACAGTTTCTAAACGTGCAGGCCGTTGCCGCGCACATTGAAACCGGTCACCATAGTTTCGTGCCGCGTATATGAGTCTGATTTGCGATTCGTGTAAAAGCAGGCAACCTAACGATCAAGGTTAGATCGTGATTCACGCGTAGCGTGAAGCCACGATCTGTATCGTAAAGGGCTCCGACCCTTTATTGATAGATTGCTACCTACGCCGCAATGATGAGAAATGACTGATGTTTTTTACGCCACATGATTTTTATACAGAGTCAGGTTAAATTATGTGTTCCCAGAAGTACTCCCCACTTAATTAACTTATATGTCCTCAGAATTAGAATCAGTGTTCACGATCAATCAGAATAGGTGTTCACGATGCGCCGGAATCAGTGTTCACGTTCGACCAGAATATGCACCAAGTGCACCACCTGTAACTGAATTGAAGAACTCGAAAGCTGTCCTAATTTTGGGCACAACTGGGGACAGAACACGGTATTCGTGGTGGCAGTTGATGAATCTTTGGTCTGCCCCCTGATTTTGAAGGGATTCATTATTAGCTCTCTGGCCAATTTTAAGAAGAATAACGTGAGTATCCGCTTGTCGCCGCCGATTAATAGAACGAGACAGTTAGCCAGCCTCTGGATAGCCACATTGTTTATTTCCTTTGCCTACGCTTGTGAGAGTGCGAAGGAGATAGGGCTGGGGATGTCGCAAGAAGAAGTGGTTCAACTGCTCGGTGAGCCTGATCGCAAAGCGGTTCTCGTTGGTAAGGTATTACGTGACCTCGATAAAGCACACGATGAGGATGTAAACCGGTTAAGATTGGTTTACGTCTACGAGACGATCAGCCTACAGGTCTGGTTCAAAGTCGGCAGGGTTACAGGCGTAACCCAACATGGCGTTTCTATCAGATGATAGTGTTCCCACAAAAGCAAAGACAATCTAACCCAGATGGCTGTCAAAAAGCCACGGGGTAGGGTGCCCCGATTGCCTCGTAAACTACTAACACTAGAGGAAGTAAAAATGTCAACTGATAATTCGAATCGATGGAATTGGGTTTCGCGCTGTATAGTCGTACTCTTTGTGGGCATCCTTGCGACCGGTTGCGCTTCATTCAAGGAGCACCCCTATGTAGACAAAACTGGTAACCATGAGAGCCCACATCCTCACAGAGCAGATATTAGCAAGAGTACACCCGAGAGCATCAAGGAGCCCATCCGAGTCCGCGACGACAAGGAGCGCGCTCGTATGGAACGCTATATCGCGAAGCATATAAGTCGCCATGACGTTGTAACCACAATTGAACTCTCATCATATGAACTGATCGATTGTATCGCCCTGGAAAAACAACCAGCTCTGCAACGACCGGAACTGAAGGGACACAATTTACGGCTTGAACCCCCTTCCAGCCCTGGAGATAAACCAGAGGAGATTTCGAGCATCTTGTTGGGCGATCCCGTTCGCGCCGATAGGCTGGCTACTCCTAAATTGGAGTATGGCACTCTGGTAAAGACCTGCCCTGAACGAACCGTCCCGCTCCGGCGCCTGACAATGGATATCCTAGATAATTTTGAGACCTTGGAGAATTTCTTACGGGCGCGTCCTCCCCACACCCTGACAGGGTCGAAAAGCCAGCACCAATACGCCTATTCCTATATCTTTGTCGATAACTGGGGGGCACAATCTACGCTCAACGTGTGGAGCCCGTATACGGAGCGCGCAAGCGAATTTAGTCTCTCGCAAATCGCCGTTACACGTGGTTCGGGGAACAACAAGGAAACAGTCGAGTCGGGGTGGCAAAAATATAGGGATCTATACGGCGACTACCGACCACGCCTCTTTATCTACTTCACACCCGATAACTACGGCTCTGGCGGTTGCTACAACCTGACATGCAGCGCGTTCGTCCAGATAAATAACAGCGTGTATATAGGTGGGGGATTCACCAACATCAGTGCTCATCCTCACTCCAGCACAGCCTGGGAGTTCACTATTCGTTGGCAGCGTCACGATGAGACTGGTGACTGGTGGCTCAAGTATGGTAACACCTGGGTTGGCTATTATCCGTCCAGCTTGTTTGACAATAATGGGTTGAGGCCCCGGGGTAGCAAAGCCTCCTTCTACGGCGAAATAATCGACAATCAGCCGGGTGGTCGGCACACACGAACCGACATGGGTAGCGGCCACTTCCCCGGCGATGGGTTCGGATATGCTGCCTACCAGCGGCGCATCCGTACCATTACTACTGGCAATGTCTGGAATATCCGGCCCGCACTCTCAACAAGCAGCACGGACGCAAATTGCTACGATATAGATATGCACAGCAGTTCGGGTAGCTGGGAGAGTTACTTCTACTTCGGTGGGCCAGGCTACAATAACCACTGCCAGTGACAAGAAACTCGGCACCAACTCAGTATTTTCCAATCTATAAATGAGTCTGAAGGCAGGGCAGATGTATTGAGTCTGCTTACCCAGTTTTCAGTGTCTGTCCATGAATAGTTTTAAAGAGTTTTTGGCGAGTCTTTTGTAGTTGATCCGCCGCCTGATTATCACTCATCGCATGAGCGAGTTGGTTGAGTATTTCAAAGCTGACGCCAGGTTTCAAATAGTTTTCGGCATTGTGTATGGATTTGAGCTTATCGAATGGCGTCATCATATTTTCATAGGGGTAGACCTTACGTTGTTTTCCTTTGATGTCAGTGTGAGTTTCTGCAAAGAAACAAGGTCGATGATAGTTGATGTAAGGGTTCAAGTATTGCTGGTTAAATTCGTTGATGAGCGGAGCCCAACGTTGTGGAATATGGCTATAGCCCAAGATTTTTCTGACCACCGAAGCATTCTTGCTTTCAGCCAGGGCATTGTCATTAGAATGGCGTGAACGGGATTTGGTGAACTCGATGCGTAGCTTATCGAGTAGCTCAGCCACGCGTTTATTGATGTACTCCGAGCCATAGAGTGGAAGTTCAGATAACCTGATCTCCATTAAAAGTTATTTTTGTAAAAGCCCAAATAATCTGTTACAAATCAACAGATAACAGGTTTTGTTGTGACCAGCTTGAACCCCGTGTATTTCAGCTTTCGGATTTTACGGAGTAGCTCAGGGTCAGAGCCCTTTTATAGCGCTGACCTAGCTTGCAGCGTAACCTGGCTTCAATTTTTTCCCTGAAAATATCATTACCGAGCGGTGTGGTATTAGGTCGGACTGGTATTTATTGGTAACTAAGATTTTACTCGAAAATTTATCAGAAGATTCATATGTCCAAAATTTTAGTCTGGCCCGATTCTGTAAAATAAGCCCCGAACCTAATTTTGTTAAGTCTATTACAATGTTCCATATTCAGTACTTTCTAGGACTACTTTTCATTGTCTCAACTACTGTAAGTGGTCAGTTCACTGATCGTTTTCAACCGCATGGCGACTTTGATAATTATGTTATATGGCAGGAAACAGATGGAGATGATGGATCTTTACAAGCACGATATTCGTTCAAGTATAATTTTTTCGATTGTGAAATTGGCAATGAAAAAGACCAGGAAAGTTTTACAATATGCAAAGATACGGCATCTGCAAAGTTTTATGGGTATTTTTCTTTTACTGGAGAATTCGATTTTTATCTGGGTACTAGACCATCAGGACCAGTAATAAATAGAACGAGCAATCCTGCTTTTCATGGTTTGTGGGAGTTCTCAGATAGCAGTAAGTTTTTTAACTGGATTGATGTTGGAATTGAGCATAGATCCAATGGTCAGGTTGTAGATGCGAATGAAAAAGACGATACACCTGGTTCACCAACATTTGGTCAGTTCCTGACTGAAATAGAATTCCAAAATAATAATCTTGAATATTTTGACGCAATCAGTCGTAGTGCGAATTTTTTAAGTGTTGCAATAGGAAAACATCAGTCCGAGCAATTTGGATGGAGTACAAGTTATAAATTCTACTTTAATGATGAATCCGAAATAACCTGGGGAGACTTAGCGGATAAAGATGTCAGTATTAAAGATTTTGATATTCTCAGGTTTGAATTTTTCGATACATATAGCCTGGGAAGTAATGATTCATCATTTCCTGAAATTACTCTCGCTGTAGAGTACACAATTGGTGAGGAGCTGGATAAAACAGATTCGGTAGATTTGAATATAATTTTCCCATATCGAACAAAATATGGTTGGAAAATACCCTGGACTTTACGCATACATAGCGGCCCGATGGATAGGTTGTCAAACTACACAGAATCGATAGATTCGATCGGGCTGGGCATAAATTTTTTATATTGAATCACTGCTGTCCCGTTAAGACTAAAATAAACAAACCTGAAAGAAGGGCTACCATCTCCACTCTATGCTCTACTTGAAACCAGGAAGCAAATACAACAAGTAAGCCTGCTAGCTGGAAATTACAAAAAGGGCTTTTTTACTTCCTTGAACAGGATAAAAAAATAAATAACAAAATCTCTCTTATTCAGATTTTGAACTGGCTTTGTCTTGCCTGGGGAATTATAAAAAAACCCGATTTAGTTTATTTGTGGTATTACTCGCGTTCCTTGCGCTGATGTTTAATGATCAAGCGAAAGATCTGTTGGTGGGTGTGGGCGATCGATTTAATCAGACGGGTATATTTATTCTCGCGGTCATCAGTCATTTACGGTTAATTGTTAAAAACAAGATCGAACTACAATTTATTAACTGTTAGCGGTTAAGTTTTTCATAAACATGGGTCCACCTAGCCAACGTGGAAAACCATAACCATTGACCATCACAACATCAATAGCATTTGCGCTTTGAGCAATGCCGTCATCCAGGATGTGTTGCCCTTCCAGTTGCATAGTCGACAGTATGTGTGCCATGATTTCTTTATGAGTGAAGGTCTGTCGGACGATTCCTTTACGTCTTGATTCACTGGTGATGAGCTGTTCCACAACCGTGTCAGGGCAGCCTTTGGGGCCATTTGTATAGTTATACCATCCTTGCTTTTTCTTGCGCCCGAGTCGTCCCATTTCGCACAGTTTGTCAGCAATATCGACATAGCGCAGGCTGTCTGGGCGTGTCCCGGCCTGACGCTTGCGCATGGCCCAGGCGATGTCAAGCCCAGCCATATCCTGCATGGTAAATAAACCCATTGGAAAGCCAAAATCTACCATTGCAGTGTCTATGTCCTGCGGCAGAGCGCCGTCTTCCAGCATATACTCACACTCTCGTCGATAGGCTGACATCATTCTGTTGCCGATGAATCCATCGCAAACACCAGCAGGCACGGGAATTTTACCCAGCTGTTTTGCCAGCCTGAATACCGTTGCCAGAACATCGTCGGCAAGTTTCGGTGGACAAATAATTTCCAGCAATTTCATGATATGGGCGGGTGAAAAAAAATGCAGACCAAGCACTCTCGATGGATCCGACACGACTTCAGCAATTTTACCGACATCGAGGTAGGAGGTATTGGTTGCCAATATCGCATCAGGTCGGGTGACGGTATCCAGTTGAGCAAAAACTTTGGCTTTGACCGCCATATCCTCGAACACAGCTTCAATCACAATATCTGCATCCTGGCAGGCGCTGTAGTCGGTGCCAGCTGAAAACTGGGCAATGATGGCATCATGTTTGGCCTGGCTGATTAATCCGCGAGACAAGCTGCCGTCGAGGTTTGTTTTAACGCTTGCTATGCCACTGGCCAATGCAGCGTCATTTTTTTCGATCATAGTCGTGGGCAGGCCAGCTAAAAGCGTATTAGTGGCTATCCCGGATCCCATAAAACCGCCACCCATGACAGCCACAGACTTTATTGTACGAGGTTGCACGGCTTTGATTTTTGATAATTTAGCGACACTTCGTTCAGCAAAGAAAATATATCGTAAAGCTTTTGACTGGTCCGATCTGGTCAGGCGTGAGAAGCGGTCATGTTCGGCTTGCAAGGCCTGGTCGACAGGCAAAGAGACACTGTCTTTAACTGCAGCGAGTGCCTCCATAGGGGTGTGGTTGCCTCGCGCCCTGGCTTTGGTTTTGAGTTCCAGAGCATCCCACTCAGCATCCAATAGTGGCTTAATCGGGTCTCGTATCGTCAGCGCCGCTGGTTTGTTTTGCGCGACGCATTTTTGGGTAAAAACTAGCGCATCGAATTGCAAATCAGCTTCAGCCAGGGCATCGATCAAGCCCCATTCCTTTGCCATTTCGGCCTCAATTAGCTTGCCGCCTATAATCAACGTTAGCGCATTGGCAGTTGAAATTAATCGAGGGGCACGCACTGTACCACCTGCGCCGGGCACCAGACCAAGATTCACTTCCGGGAAACCAAACTTCGTTGACACTGCCGCAATACGGTAATGGCAGGACAGTGCCAGTTCTAAACCACCGCCCAAAGCGTGGCCGTGAATTGCAGCGACCCAGAGTTTTTCTGCGGTTTCGATATGTGACATGATATCGTGCAGGAATGGGGGCACAGGAGGCTTGTCGAATTCTTTTATATCAGCACCTGCCACAAATCCATTGTCTTCACAGATCAGTAAAACTGCTTTAATCTGATCATCTGCATCGGTTTGATTACGGGCATCCCACAAGCCTTTGCGTACCTTGTAATTGATCGCATTAACCGGTGGATT
>Ga0256847_1000968_pt1 | contig 15931 bp, 18 predicted proteins | sample TeddybearmetaG_FD_189099 | JGI IMG/M metagenome (GOLD analysis project Ga0256847, IMG submission 189099) | Hydrothermal vent microbial communities from East Pacific Rise, Pacific Ocean - Teddybear | ecosystem: Environmental > Aquatic > Marine > Hydrothermal vents | place: Pacific Ocean: East... | reverse complement strand
CATAAAACCCTTTTTTACTGGCTCTATCGTGCAAAGCACTTAAATAATCTAGTCTATCATACCTATACATTTGTAATGTATTAAATACAATGGCTTTTTCACGATTATAAAGTACCATCATTTGTTCTGTCAAATCATCAGCTGCTCCTTGCATCCAGCTTTCTTCAGCATCTATCAATAAAGGAACATCTTTATCATATGCTGCCTTACATACTGTATCAAATCGTTTAACTACTTCACTCCATTCTTCTTGTTCCTCATCTGTTAAGGCTTTCTTTTCTGTTATTTTTTGATATAAACTCAATCTACCAAACCCTGTTGGTTTAAAGACAGCAAAAGGAATACTCGGTTTTTCCTGTGCAAAATCAATATTCTGCAATGTCTTTTCCAATGCTAAATTAAACTGACTTTCTTCTTCCTTACCTTCAACCGAATAATCTAAAATTGCATGTACATTTTTAGTAAACATATTGGCTATGGTTGACAAACAATCTTCTTCGGTAATACCTCCGCAAAAATGGTCAAAAACAGAGGCTCTAATTAAATGCTCAACTGGCATATGTGCTTTCAATGCAAAGTTTGTAATGGCAGTACCTATACGCACTAATGGTTCACTTTGAATCATTTTAAATAAAAAGTAGGCTCTATCAAGTTCGGTATCAGATTTTAAAGCAAAAGCCGTTTGTGTATCTTCAAATATTATATTCATTCGGTATTAATCTTTTAACAAAGATAGCTAAGCAAACTATTTTTTCAATAAATTCGCACTAATTAATTTAATATCTAATTCATTTATGACTTCTATTCAATCGACAGGCTATTTCATACATTTTAACGACAATGCCTATCAGCAATTAAACAGCTATCTAACTAATGATGAGATATCCACAGTTTTTGTATTGGTTGATAAAAATACACATAAACATTGCTATACCAAGTTTCTAAATAAGCTATCCACTAAAAAAGAAATGAAGATTATTGAAATAGAGGCGGGTGAAATGCATAAAAACATTACAACTTGTGTTTCGGTATGGAAAAAATTAACAGATTTAGGGGCTGATAGAAAAAGTATATTGATTAATCTTGGTGGTGGTATGATAACCGATCTAGGTGGTTTTGTTGCGTCTACGTTTAAAAGAGGTGTCAAATTTATCAATATCCCAACCACTTTGTTAAGTATGGTTGATGCTTCAGTAGGAAGTAAAACCGGAGTAGATTTAGATAATTTAAAGAATTTAATTGGTCTATTTTCTAATCCGGAAATGGTATTGATTGACTCCAATTATTTACAAACATTATCAGCACGCGAGCTACGTTCAGGAGTAGCCGAAATCATTAAATATGGGTTGACTTTTGATTCTAAACTTTTAGATGAAATTAAAAATGATAGATGGTTAAACATTAATAAGTTAAATCCTGTTATTTACAAATCCATCTCCATAAAAAATAAGGTAGTTTTACAAGATCCTAAAGAAGAAAATTTACGCAAGGTTTTAAACTATGGGCATACGGTTGGGCATGCTATAGAATCCTATTTTTTAGAACATACTACCTTAGAAAATTTAACACATGGGGAAGCTATTGCGATTGGGATGGTGATTGAAGCGTATCTATCTCACAAACTATATGATTTTCCTTTAACAGAATTAACTTCTTTAAAAGAATATATCCTCAAAACATTCGGAAAAACAACTATTGACGCTGAACATTATACGGACATTTTAGATTTAATGAAACACGACAAAAAAAATATTAACGGTTCCATTCGTTATATCTTACTGAAAAATGTCTCTGATTTTATTATCAATGCTACAGCGCCTAACGAGTTAGTTATTGAAGGGTTGGATTATTATAATGCTTTGTAACCTGAGTTCGACGTAAGGAATCATCACAGTTAATATCAATTTTCATAGACAAGACGTGGCTTTGATAGACTATGATTAGTTTGAAAAGTTATAACGAAATATATGGAAATTGTTATTAATCCTTCGGAAAGCCTTATAAACAGCAATCTTTAAATAATAAAAGCCTTGAATTAATAATAAATCTACATTTTTAGTATTCAAATCTCACTATTTATAAGGCTTCTGTGGAAGATTACTTACGTCGAACTCAGGTTTGTAAGTTATAGGTAAATTAATAATGAATTCCTGCCAACGTAGGAATGACACTCCTTAGAAATTTCAACAACAACCAACCTTAATCGTTCTATATACCTCTTCATATAAAGGCAATACATTCTCAATTGAAAATTGTTTTGCAAACTCTTGAGCTTTCCTCTTAAATTCTTGTAAACGCATATCATCTTCCAATATATAAATGGCATTCTTAGCCATATCATCAGTATCGCCAACATTACTTGTAAAACCGGTAACTGAATGTACATTCACTTCTGGCAAACCACCAGAGTTTGAAGAAATAACTGGTGTCTTTGCTGCCATAGCTTCTAAAGCTGCCAATCCGAAGCTTTCAGTTTCCGATGGCAATAAGAATAAATCAGCATAACATAAAATTTTATTTACTTCATTACTATTTCCTAAGAAAATAATATCATCTCTAACACCTAATTGTTTTGCAAATATATCTGCATGTTCACGTTCTGGTCCGTCACCCACCATTAGCAATTTAGAAGGAATTTCTTTTTGAATCTTTGCAAAAACAGTAATTACATCTTTAATACGTTTTACTGGTCTGAAATTACTTACATGAACAATAATTCTTTCATTGTCATTTGCCAGTGTGTCCCGTTCACAATCAACATCATCAATACCTGGATATTTCTCAAAATCAATAAAGTTATAAATTACTTCAATCTCTTTTTTAATATCAAATAAACGTAAGGTATCATTTCGCAAGCTTTCAGATACTGCAGTAACCACATCAGAATTATTGATACTAAATTCTACTGCTGGTTTGTAAAAAGGGTGACTTCCTACTAATGTAATATCTGTACCATGTAAGGTAGTAACAATAGGTATTTCGATGCCTTTCTCTTTTAACATTTGTTTTGCCATATATGCTGCATATGCATGAGGTATCGCATAGTGAACGTGTAAAATATCAAGACCATAACGTTCAACAATGGCAACCAATTTACTTGATAATGCCAATTCATAAGGCTGAAAATGGAATAAAGGATATTCTTCTACAAATACTTCATGAAAATGAATATTATTTGTTAAAGCGTTCAATCGAACTGGTTGTTTAGACGTTATAAAATGGACTTCATGTCCTTTTTTACCCAATGCAATACCTAACTCGGTGGCTACTACTCCACTTCCACCAAAGGTTGGATAACATACGATTCCTATTTTCATTTATTCTTTTATATTTAATAATCTCTATTGTAGTCTCAACTTTTGTATAGTTCTTATACTTCAATGGATTCCTACCTTCATAGGAATGACAAATTTACCTTAAATAAATTACTCTTGGTACTATTTAACTAGACAGATGTCTTCTCGAGCCTTTCGACTACGCTCAAGATAAACCAGAGTCGAGAGGTTAATAGTCGTTTATCTATTTTAAACCTTTCTATTCTTTAGGTAAATTTTTCAGCATAAACCGTTTTACATTTCCACCCATTACCTTACGGATATCTTCTTCTGAGATTTCTAGTTTTAGCATTTCCTCTACATATAATGGTAAACCTGTAACATCTGTATGAATTTCAATAGCCCCGTCAAAATCTGAACCCAATGCTACATAATCTGCTCCTACCAAATCAATACAATATTTTATTGCTTTTACACTTGAAGCAACAGTACTATCACAAGTTGCATGTTCAAACATTGCAATACTTATTAATCCACCGGACTCAGCAATCTTTTTTAAATGCTTGTCAGATAAATTCCGAACAGTCTCACAGGTTCCTTGAACTCCCGTATGTGATGATACTACTGGTTTTGTTGATATTTCAAAGATATCATCCAGTAATTTAGGTGAGCTATGCGCAACATCTACAATCATATCTCTTTCTTGCATTTTTTTAATCACTTGTTTTCCAAAATCGGTCAACCCTTCTTTTGAAACTCCATGTGCAGAACCCCCTAATTTATTATCAAAAAAATGTACTGGAGCCATCATTCTAACTCCAGCATCGTATAATTTATCTACGTTTTCCAATTTTCCACTTAAGGCATGCATACCTTCAATACCTAAAAACCCTGCTGTGATTTTGGGATTACTACGTTTTTCTATTAAATAATTCCGTAAATCGATTGAAGACTCTATTACTCTGAATTTTCCATCAGATTTTTTTTCAAATTGATGTAATGCTTTGCATTGTACTAAAGCTCTACTAGTAAGATTAAACCACGAACTTATAGGTCTACGTTGTAAAATAAAAGGAACCGTAATTTGGTCCGTTTCACCTGTATTATTATCAAAATTCATGTTTTTCGGTGCTTTTGTAACAATTGTAAAAGCTTGTAATGTTATATTAGCCACTATCATTCTAGGAATATCAACGGAACCTTGCTTATTTTCTTTTAAGAGGTTTCTTTTCCAAAGTAATGCATCACAATGCATATCTGAAATAAAATCTAGAGAATTGTATAATTCTTGCGCTTCGGCTGAAATGCTGTAGGGCCCAGACAATGTGACTGTATTAAACTTTTCGTCTAAATTTTTGGGAATTATGATTGTAGCAGTAATACCAATAACTACAATTATTAGTAGCATAATCAGTAAGATTTTTTTAGAACGTTTCATCTATTTATGTCAATTTTTTCAGTATTTATATGCAACATTCATTGAATCATTCAACTCTACAGAAAGGTCTGTTTATGATTTTTTCATAAAATTGAGGTTAAAGTTGGGTTGTTGTATTAATAATTATAATTTTGAATCCCCAAATACTTGGGAGTAAATTTATACTTTTTAATGGATTTTAATTTCTTTTTAACACATATTTCTCAATTAAAAAAGTTGCCTTTAGGTGGGTTAACCTCACAAGTTAAAATGGCTCCAGAAATTAGAAGGAATTATTCTTTGGAAAACATTGAAAACAAAAACCCAAAAGAATCAGCAGTTTTAGCAATGTTTTATCCTGACATCAACAATGAAACTAAAATATTATTGATGCTAAGAGCAAGCTATAATGGTGTTCATTCGGCGCAAATTAGTTTTCCTGGCGGAAAAAAAGAAACACATGATGCTAATCTTCAATTTACTGCATTACGTGAAACCGAAGAAGAAATAGGTGTTCTGAAAACCGATATTACTATTATTAGAGAATTGACTAAAACGTATATACCACCTAGTAATTTTTGGGTAACGCCTTTTATAGGTATACTAGCAAAAACGCCGGTTTTTAAAACGAATACTGAGGTTGAAAAACTGATAGAAGTATCACTAGCTGATATATTGGATGAAAATTCATTGTCAAGTAAAAACTTAACAACCTCATACATGCAGAATATTGATGTACCTTGTTTTAAACTAAACAATTATATTGTTTGGGGAGCTACTGCAATGATGTTAAGCGAAATTAAGGATCTATTAAAATTAATATAAACCTGTATTCGAATTCAGGTTTTAAGCTATCTTTTTGTAAGTTTGTTTGACCTAACCAACTAACCCTTTATGAAACTTTACAAACAAGACCCTTTTGGCAATGCTTTATTTATCAAGAAATTTTTGATACGGATATTAGCTTTGATTACACATCAGCGTTATCAAAGTTTTAATAAATTAGAGATTGAAGGTTCCGAAATTATTAGAGACTTGCCAGAAACAGGTGTTTTATTTGTTTCAAATCATCAAACCTATTTTGCAGATGTTGTAGCTATGGTGCACGTTTTTAATGCATCCTTAAAAGGAAGAGTTGACTCAATAAAGAACGTTGGTTATTTATGGCAACCTAAATTAAATATTTATTATGTGGCTGCTGCAGAAACTATGAAATCTGGTTTGTTACCAAAAATACTCTCGTATGTTGGTTCTGTTTCTATCCAACGTACTTGGCGAAGTAAAGGTGAAAATGTAAACCGACAAGTAAAAATGTCTGATGTTAGTAATATTGGTAGAGCTTTGAATGATGGTTGGTTAATTACTTTTCCACAAGGCACCACCACACCTTTTAAACCAATTAGAAGAGGGACTGCTTACATTATAAAAAAAAACAAACCCATTGTTATTCCGATTGTCATAGATGGGTTTAGAAGGGCTTATGATAAAAAGGGATTACAAGTGAAAAAACGAGGCGTATTTCAATCTATGGTTATTAAAAAACCATTGGAAATTGATTATGAAAATGATTCTGTTGAAAAAATAATTGAACAATTACAATTTTCGATTGAACAACATCCTTCCTTTTTAAAAGTAACCCCTATTGAAGAATATGTAAAGGAAGAAACTGAACTTAATAAAAAACGTGAGTGGTAATAAAGACCGAAGCTGAAAGACAGAAGACGGAAGTTTTTCTCCGGCCTTCGGTCTTCAAGCCTCAATAGATTCTTTAAAAGCCTTAAATACTCTCATCAATTATTGAGTTTATAATAGAACCATTATCTACCCTAACCACGCCCTCATCATCCAAACAGTTTTTTCTTGTTCAGCAATGAAATCACTCATTAAAGAGTTTGTACCTTCGTCATTGGCATCACCAGATTTATCTAATATACTACGTTCTATCATAAGTAGTTGCTCTAATGAATTTACAACTAACTGTACCGCTTCAATATCTTTAGAAATACTTTTTCCTACAGGTACGGAAGCCACTTTTTGATAATCTTCAAAAGTATGTAAAGGGTTTCCTTCAAGTGTTAAAATACGCTCAGCCACTAAGTCAACTTTTTCTTGAGCATCGGTGTATAATTCTTCAAATTTTATGTGTAATTCAAAAAATGATTTTCCTTTAATATTCCAATGCAAACCTCTTAAATTCTGGTAGTAAATTTGAAAATTTGCTAATAATTCGTTCAAATCTCTGGTTAATTCATTGATTTTATCCTTTTGTAATCCTAATATCATTGTGTTCATAGTTTATTGATTTTAAATTATTTACAAATTTATTCCTATTTACTTAAGAAATACTATAAATATGATTGATAGTTTTTATATTTTTATCATCAAAATTTATAGTAATTTTTAAAATTTTTATCAAATGACAATTACGCAATTAAAATATGTGCTGGCTGTTGCTGAATATCAAAATTTCACAATGGCTTCGGAAAAATGTTTTGTTACTCAACCTACATTAAGTATGCAAATTCAAAAATTGGAGGATGAACTTAACATTATCATATTCAATCGTAAAAAGAAACCGATTCAATTAACTGCTATTGGTGAAAAAATTATTGAACAAGCAAAAGTTATTGTAGATGAGAGCAATAGGATTAATGACATTGTTGACCAACAAAAAGGCTTTATTGGTGGCGACTTTAAATTGGGTATTATACCAACAGTCATACCCACCTTATTACCTTTATTTCTAAAATCGTTTGTGAAAAAATATCCTAAAGTTAATTTATTGATAGAAGAATTAACTACAGAAGATATTGTTAAGAAATTAACGGAAGGGCATTTAGATGCTGGTATTGCTGCTACCCCTTTAGAAAATGAAGCTATAAAAGAACGGGTATTATATTATGAACCATTTGTAGGGTTCGTGCATGATGGTCATAGATTATTTTCAGAAAAAGAGTTATCCATCAATACATTGGAAATTGACGACATTCTATTATTGGAAGATGGGCATTGTTTTAAAGACAATATTTTAAATATTTGTAGTTCTGATACCTTAGGAGTAAAGAATTTATCTAATCATTTTAAATTAGAAAGCGGGAGTTTTGATACGCTTGTAAAACTATCAAAAGAAGGATTAGGAATGACACTACTACCTTATTTACATACATTAGATTTAAGGGAAAGTGATAAAAAATATTTAAGAGAATTTAATACCCCAACTCCATCGCGAGAAGTAAGTATCATCTATCATAAATCGCAACTTAAAATCCAATTAATTGAAGCATTAAAAACTACAATTGACGGAATTATTAAAGGAGTTATTTCTTTTAGTGATGTGAAAATTATCAGTCCGTTACAAAAAACAACGAATCATTAAAATAAAAAAGGAGCTATAAAAGCTCCTTATCTTAATTTACTTAACAATTGCCAAAGACATGTATAGTTCTGGTCTGTTTGCAGTATAATTATGTAACCATATTCTTAATTCATCGATTTCATATGGTAACAGTTTTTTTATCGCTTTTTCCAATTCAATACAAAATAATTCTGCATTAAAACTAACTTTCTTCAGAACAGTTTTGGTGTACTCAAATATTGCTCTTGACATTTTTAAAATTGGGTTTAATTTTAAGATGGTTAATCTCCGATTACTATAACGGTAAAACTACCTAAATAGTATATCTAAAATGTTAAAATTACAATACAAATTGTAATACGTTGAATATCAAAAAATTATAATTTTTCTATCTTTGATAATAAGCCAGTTGCTTTCTTTTCGAGGTCAGCACTTATCGCCTTAAAATGCGCTTTTTTATTCTCAACATTTTTGATATTTACTTTTTCAATCAGTTCATCAAAGGTAACAATAGCTTCGTCAATAATTTTCTCTGCCTTACCAGCTTTTTTGTCATCTTCCTGTAGCATTTGCCAAACATAGCATTCTTCAATAATATCAGATAAAACGTAATTAATATCTTTCTTTAAGTTTTTTACACTTGCCATAAATCTTGTTTTTATTTGGTGCAAAAATAAGGTAAAATACTGATATAATTCCTTTAAAATCTTGTTAAAAGTTATTTAACGCTTTTTGAAATACCTCAACAAATAATCCTACATGATAGCCATCAACTAATGCATGATTAACCGCAATGGCAACTGGCATTACTAACTTAGAATTCTTTTCAACATACTTACCAAAAGCAAATTTTGGTACAGATTCTTTTTTAACACCAAATAATGGTTCTTTATGTCCTGAAAAGTTAAACCAAGTCATCGCTGAACAATAAATACAATCATCAGTGTTTTGTTCTGGAAATAAATTAGTAGTAGTTTCTATCCTTCTTTTTTCTGATTCAAAATTCTTATTAAACTGATTGAAATCTTCATTATAATGTATAAACGAGCAGCCAAAAGTATGGTCCTGCCTTAAGATAGTTGCTGAAGCATGAATTGTATCATGTATGACTATCTTTTTTTTATGGATTCTATATTTAAAATTATCTACGCTGTTGACAGCTTTCATACAGGCATGTAAATACATTGCAAAAAAGGAAATTTGTTTCTCTTTTGCGCATTTATAAGCAATGGTTACATCAAAGTCAATAGTAACAGCAAAATAAGGGTCATCAAACTGACTAAAAAAATAAAAGTGCTCTTTTCTATTCCAATTCTCAATATCTAACTCTTGCATTTTATTATAAAAATTTTAGAATATTACTCAGTTTATCAACAGTTATAAAGTCATCATCATTGCCATTATGCTCAACTATTTCATGTGCCCATGTAGTGTGAAATGGTACATGTATTGCTTTCGCTCCTACTTCAAGTAATGGTAATACATCAGATTTTAATGAATTACCTACCATTAAAAATTCTGAAGGTATAATCTCTAATCGTGCTAATAATTTTTGATAATTATCCGCTTTCTTATCACTTACTATTTCAATATGATGAAAATATTTTATCAAACCCGATTTCTCTAATTTTCGTTCTTGGTCTAATAAATCACCTTTGGTAACCAAAATTAATTTATAAGTTGGTTTTAGCGCTATTAATGTATCTTCCACACCTTCTAACATTTCAATTGGTTTCTCCAACATCTCTCTTCCAATTTCAATAATTTCTTGAATTACTGTCTGCTTAATTTTATAATTTGACAGTTCTAACGCAGATTCAATCATTGATAACATAAAACTTTTTATACCATAACCATATAAATAAAGGTTTTTCATTTCCATTTTAAAAAGCTCTTGGTCTAGTTTGTTTTCTGTTTCATATTTAGACAAGAGTTTTACGAACTTATGTTCTGCTTCTCTATAGTAAGTCTCATTTACCCATAGCGTATCATCGGCATCAAAAGCAATTACTTTTATATTTTTATACATGACTATTTAATATAAACTTCCAATAATTTTGATTTTCCTTCAGATGAGATACTAAACTTTTTTAAGATTGCAGGAATCAATAGCGTTTCACCTTTTTTTAGTACTTCAGTATCGTCCTCGTTGTAATGAAAAGCAACGTTGCCATCAACGCACATATAAATAACAAATGAATCTTTATCTGAATGGTCTATTTTTATTTTTTTATCTATAGAAATAAAGTTAGTGGTAAAATATTGGCAGTCAATAATTTCAGACACATCATTCAATGTCTCCTTATACACTGTTTTATAACTCATTTGAGTTTTATAATCAATTGCAGTAAGCGCATTTGTTGTATGCAATTCCCTATAATTACCTTTGTTATCTTTTCGGTCCCAATCATAAATTCTATAGGTAATATCGCTGGTTTGTTGAATTTCAGCCAATAGGACTCCTGCTCCAATCGCATGTACTCTTCCTGTAGGGATAAAATATACATCACCTTCTTGTACAATATCAACATTTAGAATATTCAACAATGACTTATTATGTAAATGTTTCAGGTATTGATCTGAGGTGGTTTCTTTCTTAAATCCAACTATTAGGTTGCTGCTCTTATCAGCTTGTATTACATACCACATCTCTGTTTTACCAAACGAATTATGACGTTCTTTCGCCAATGCATCATCAGGATGTAATTGAATACTCAATGCTTCTTTTGCATCAATAAACTTTATCAAGAGAGGAAATTCATACGAAAACTCCCTAAATACTTTTTTTCCAACCAATGCATCTCTATAAATAACTATCAAATTTTCTAATGACTGACCTTTGAGTTTTCCATTAGCGACTATTGATACGTCTTTATGCACGCCTGATATTTCCCAACTCTCTCCAATATTATTTTTATCAGATTTTTTATTGAGTAAAGCTGCTAACTTTTCGCCTCCCCAGATCTTTTCCTTTAAAATGGGTTCAAATTTTATGGGATAATTTACGCTCATTGTTTACATTGATTTTAAAGCGGATAATGATTCAGTAATATGTTTTTCTGCTCCAAATTGACTCTCGAAAATACTGATAATAGCTCCTTTTTTATTGATAACATATGTCACACGTCCAGGTATTAAACCTAATAAACTACTTGGCACACCAAAGAGTTTTCGTACTTTCTTTTTAGTATCTGCTAACAACGTAAAAGGCAAACGATATTTTTCTGCAAACTTTTTATGTGAAGCCACATTATCAGAACTAATTCCAATAACCAGCACACCTAAATCTGTAAAGGCTTCAAACTCATCACGAAATGAGCATGCTTCTTTGGTACAGCCAGGTGTATCATCTTTTGGGTAAAAATAAATAACCATTGGTGTTTTACCTTGATATTTTTCAATATCAAAGTTATCCCCATTTTGATCTTTTAGGGTAAATGTTGGAATGGTATCACCTATTTCTAATTTTCCTGATTGACTCATTGTATTATTAATTGTTAAAACTATAATGATTACTGCTAGTACTGCTAAAAATAATTTCTTTCGCATATACAAATATCAACATTTTATAATTACCAACCAGCGAGGGTTTCACTTAAAGTAAAACCGCTACTATTGATAAAAATAATCCTTATTTTTGCTCTATGATAGAATTTATAAACAAACTTCCGAAAGCGGAGTTACATTTACATATTGAAGGGTCTTTTGAACCTGAACTGATGTTCAACATAGCACAGCGCAATAATATCAGCATTAAATATAAGTCAATTGATGAAATTAAAGAAGCTTATCAATTTGATTGCTTACAAGACTTTTTAGACATTTACTATCAAGGCGCAGGAGTATTGACTACAGAAAAAGATTTCTATGACCTTACTTATAGTTATCTTCAAAAATGTGCTTTGCAAAATGTTAGACATACGGAGATTATGTTTGACCCTCAGACACATACTGATCGTGGTATTTCTTTTGAAACCGTCATTAATGGAATTAACAATGCTTGCAATGATGCAGAAGAAAAACTAGGTGTTACTTCATTGTTAATTATGAGTTATTTACGCCATCTATCAGAGGAAGATGCTTTTATTACCCTAAAGCAATCAATCCCTTATAAACATTTGATTACTGCTGTGGGATTGGATTCTTCCGAAAAAGGAAATCCGCCTTCAAAATTTAAAAATGTATTTGAAGCTTCTGTAAAAGAAGGATATATTCCGTTAGCACATGCTGGTGAAGAAGGTCCGCCCGAATATGTTTGGGAAGCGTTAGACATTTTAAAGATTCATAGAATCGATCATGGAAACAACTGTTTAAAAGATGAAGCTTTAGTAAAAGAGATTATAAAACGTGATATAGCATTGACGGTTTGCCCTCTATCAAATACTGCCTTACAAGTTGTAGATAATTTAAAAGATCATCCTTTAAAAAAGATGATGAACTTAGGTTTAAAAGTAACTATAAATTCAGACGATCCAGCTTATTTCGGTGGGCAAGTAAATCAAAACTATATCGAAATACAAGAAGATTTGCGTCTTACAAAGCAAGATTTGTATGAATTGGCTAAAAATTCATTTCAGTATTCTTTATTGAATGATACTACAAAACAGAAATATTTGGGCGAGTTGGATGTATATTATACTAAAAATAAATAATAATAGACACGAATTACACCAATTGCCACTAAATAATTCGTGATAATTTGTGAAATTAGTGTTTCATTCCCCACCATAACTCACAAAATTTCTAGGTGTTTCGTATAATGTGATAGAAAGGTTGTGTTTCTTATCAATTTTTGAATGGAGTTTGTTCCAAATTACTACCACTATATTCTCAGCAGTTGGGTTTAAGGTTTTGAATTCAGCCACTTCTTCATTCAAATTTTTATGATCAAAAGCGTCTTCAATTTCGGTTCTAATCAAGTCTTTTAATACTTTCATATCCATTACAAAACCAGTTAAAGGGTCTATTTCACCAGTTACTGATACTGTCAAATCATAATTATGACCATGATAATTCGGGTTACTACATTTACCAAAAACGGCTAGATTCTTCTCGTCAGACCATTCAGACCTATACAATCTATGTGCTGCGTTGAAATGGGCTTTTCTATTTACGGTTACTCTCATTGGACACGAATTTCACTAATTACCACTAATATATATTTTTCTTAGGCACTAATTTTACTAGTTATAATTTAATATTCTAGAGTTTAAAATTTTCTTTATGATAGGCTAAAAACAAATATTTGAACATGGATTCCTGCCTTCGCAGGAATGACAAATAGTTAAGCATTTACCAAACGTTGATAATATTCTTTAAAAATAATTTTAAACCAAGCCGTATAGATTTCAGGTTGTGTTTTCATATCTGTTTTAACTGCGTCTAAAGTCATCCACTTATAATTATCAACCTCTTCTCTATTGATTTTGGGGTTTTCATTATAGGAGCCTATCATCACATGGTCTAACTCATGTTCAGTGAGTCCGTTATCAAAAGGCGCTTTATAAATAAATGAAAACACTTCTTTCAATTCAGTAACAAACCCCATTTCTTCTTGTAAGCGTCTTTTACCTGCTTCAATATTACTTTCTCCTTCTCGTTGATGGCTACAACAGGTATTGGTCCATAACATCGGCGAATGGTATTTAGAAGCAGCACGTTGTTGTAACAGCATTTCCCCGCTCTCATTTAATATAAAAACGGAAAAGGCTCTATGCAAAATTGCCTTTTCATGAGCTTCTAATTTAGACATTACACCTATTTGCTCATCCTTTTCATTTACCAATATTACCTGCTCTTCTGTCATAAAATTCTCTTGACGCAAATTTACGAATTAAATTGGTTGTTTTTTAGTTAATCATTTAAGTCAATAAGAAAAGATTGCCACGCTCAACTTCGTTCCGCTCACAATGACATATCAATTAAAAGTAGTTAGTGAAATATTTTTAAAATTTATATTCGACTGATTGTCAGATATATTATTCCATGCCAGATAAACCATATCATTAATAATTTCTAATTGTGGAAATCCGCTACTTCTAGCCCCCGATAGTGTAGCAATTACTACTGGTTCTTGTTTTATACCATTACTATTTACTTTCACTATTTTTATCTCTGCTCCAGCCTCTGTTGACTCCATCCAACTAATCAATGCATTTTCTTTATCTAATAAAGCAACATCTACCCTACCAATAGGTTTTCCATTATCAATTTGAATTGGAGCGTCAAAATTTGCACCGCTATCCTTAGAAAAAGCAATTGCAACTTTCGGAACGTTGTCAGCCGCAGTAAACCAAGCCACCGCTAAGGTGTTATTATACGAAGCTGCTTTGGGTCCGTTTACTGGACAACCATTAATAATCCAATTGTCATTATAAATTGGCTTTGGTATGGTCCAACTTCCATCTAACAATCGTGAAATATAAATATCTCTTACTTCTTCGTCAGTCCTGTCTCTATAGACAATAATGGGCCCTTTTGATGTAATTGCAGCACTGGTTTGACAACAATCACAGGTTTTGGCATCTACTAAAGTATCATCAATTATTTTTCCAGTTGATTTTACCGTTGCTGTTCTAATATTCATTGCCCCACTGTTACTATGACCATCGCCATGTGCTCCGCCTCCTGTATTTCTTCCATCTAGCCAAGTTATAAAAAAGGAATCCTCTTTATAAGGTAACAGTGTTACAAAACCATGTTCTGTTTTTGTACCATCCGTATGGAGTATAAAATCATCATTCCAATGTTGCCCTTTATTAGTTGACATATTTAAATGAACATCATAGGCAAAAGTTGCAGGGTCTGATTTCTGTAAAAAGTGTGTCAATACATTTTCATTATTAATGGCTATAGCAGGGAAATCGGCCCAATTTACAAACCAGTCCTTCCCTCTAATAATTTCAATTGGCGCTGTCCATTTAGCTTCATTTAATGTTGAGAAATTAACTGAATTGACCGAATCATTTATCTTTTGTGTCCAAGACATAACTAATTGATTCCCATTAGTAAATAAAAAAGGTTGTTTACTACCAACTTTTGTTGGTGACTCTATGGTCACTGTACTTGTACCTTCAACATCCTTTTTCTTTTCTTTACAAGATGAAAACAACATGGTAAAGATTATTATTATTTTGAGGCCTTTTATCATTGTATAGCTTTTAATTGATTTATTATTTCTTCTGAATCCCATTCGGTTGCACCGTCAATACGTTTCACTTGATTCCCTTTTGTATCATAAATAAATGTTGCCGGTAAGGCATAGATATTTAATTTATCTAGTGTCTTCTTAAATTGCAAAAATTGAAAAGGGTACTTCTTACTTTCTCTAAATTGATTAATTTTCTTTAAATCATCGGTCGTAGCAAATAAAAATACATAATTTTCGTTTTTCAATAATTCCTGAGCCCTTTCCATAGAAGGCATTTCTTTTAAGCATGGAGTACACCAAGTTGCCCAAAAATTGAGCAGCACTTTTTTCCCTTTAAAATCATCTAATGTAACCGGGTTTCCATCTAAATCCGTATACAATGCAGTATTGATTGTTTTAGCTTCAGTAGTATTTTTCTTTTGTACATCAGCACAATTCAACATAGAAGCACAAGCTATGACAACAAAAAAATAGTTTAATTTCATTTGTAATTATATTATGCTTCGAATTTACAAAGTTTTCTTTGAATACATTTATATTTGTATTTTAAATAACGCTTGTTACTATGAAGCTTTTTTATGTAACTATTATAATTAGTACATTGATTCTTTTTATAAGTTGTAAAAATGAGACAACTCAAAAAGTAACTCAGAAAAATATTTCTCAAAAAAAGGAAACTGTACTTATACCTGAAAAAAAAATTGAAAAAATTGTAAAAGCATCAGATTCTATCA
>Ga0256847_1000967_pt1 | contig 15932 bp, 13 predicted proteins | sample TeddybearmetaG_FD_189099 | JGI IMG/M metagenome (GOLD analysis project Ga0256847, IMG submission 189099) | Hydrothermal vent microbial communities from East Pacific Rise, Pacific Ocean - Teddybear | ecosystem: Environmental > Aquatic > Marine > Hydrothermal vents | place: Pacific Ocean: East... | reverse complement strand
CGGCATCCGCCGCGGATCCGCGACAGAGGCCCAAACCCTTTACAGGTCCGCCAGACAAGACGAAAAAGACTAATGGCTGGATTCTTCTCAAAACTATTCGGTAACCGCGCAAGCACCCCACCCATCCGCGACCTCGACCCCTACGAGGCTGCGGCTGCATTGCTTGTAGAAGCAGCGCTTGCAGATGGCATATACGCCAATCTCGAAAGTGACATGATCGCTGAAATCCTGATCACCAGTTTCAATATGGACGCCGACCGCGCCGATGCCTTGCTGGCGCGCGGGGAAGATCTGGCCGAAAGCGCCACAGATACGCACGCCCTGACCCGGCACGTCAAAACCCTGCCAGAGGCTGAGCGGACCAGCATTATTGAGGGATTGTATAGGGTCTCTTTAGCTGACGGAGACGCCTGCAAGTTTGAGGACGCTTTCATTCGGCATGTCGCCGGCCTGTTGCACATTGATGATTTCACCCGCGCCCACGCCCGCAAAAGAGCCGAGAAAGCCGCGTCATAACTGCGCTTGTGACGCTGCTCAGGATTGACTTCGCGCCCGCCCCTCGCCATTTGCTGCTCTGCAATATCACCGACAGGCCCACCCTATGACTTACATCGTCTTGGATGCATGCATCCGCTGCAAATATATGGACTGTATCGAGGTTTGCCCGGTCGATTGCTTCTATGAGGGCGAGAACATGCTCGTCATTGATCCGGACGAGTGTATTGATTGCGGTGTTTGCGAGCCCGAATGCCCGATCGAAGCGATCAAACCCGACACCGAAGACGATCCAGATGCCAAATGGCTAAAACTCAACACCGAATATGCCAAAATCTGGCCAAATATTACAAGGATGAAAGAGCCACCCGCGGACCGGGAAGAATTTGCGCAAAAGACCAATAAATTAGCCGAATTCTTCAGTGAAAAGCCCGGAACCGGCGATTAGTCCTGCGAATGAATCACGCCTATTGAGAATGGGCGCATTTTCTGCTATACATAAATGTCACAACCATACATGCGAGCCATGCAAACTGTCGGTGCTTCTTCCCCGCTCCGACGTCATGGCTCGTTTGCGTAGAAGAAAGGTCAATACATATGGCAAAATCAGAAGCGGCAGCAAAGCTCGATTTCGAAGCTGGACAGAAGATTGTCTACCCAGCCCACGGCGTCGGCACCGTCACCAGCATTGACCAACAGCACGTCGCCGGAATGACCCTCGAAGTCTATGTCGTTGCGTTCGACCAGGACAAGATGATCCTGCGCGTCCCAACCAATCGGGCAACCGTTTCCGGTATGCGCGCTCTGGCTGGAACAAAGCTTGTCGATGACGCACTGCGTACACTTGGCGGCAAAGCCCGGATCAAGCGGACCATGTGGTCTCGCCGGGCTCAGGAATACGAAGCAAAGATCAATTCTGGCGATCTGATTTCAATCGCTGAAGTGGTTCGCGATCTGCACCGCCTCGAAGATCAGCCTGAGCAATCCTATTCGGAACGCCAGCTCTACGAGAACGCACTTGATCGCATGGCCCGCGAACTGGCCGCAGTTGAAAGCATTGACCATGATGCCGCGATGACACGTCTGGCGGAATCACTGGCCAAGAAGCAAGCTGCCTGAAAGGGCGACGTCGAGGACGACGAGTAAAGTCTGTAAAAGCCCTGCCAAACTGGCGGGGCTTTTTTTATGCGCTCGATGAGTTCGCACGCCTTGCGAGTCCATAAATCCCTACCCACATGCAGACTGTAGAGACCGCCGCTGAGCGGGGTCTCGCAACTCAAGTTCCCGTGCGGCAAGTGCTGGCGGGAGATAAAACATCTGCCTTGGAAAGGGGATACGAAATGAATTTCGAGACTTATACCGAGCGCGCGCAGGCCATACTGCAAGCCGCGCAAACCAGCGCCTTGGCCAGTAGCCATCAACAATTTCTGCCTGAGCATGTTCTCAAAGCAATGCTGGATGACCGCGATCAACTTGCGGTGAACCTGATCCGCGCAGCAGGCGGTCAGCCTGAACGGGTGATCCAGCTGAATGACGAAGCCCTGCTCGCAGTGTCGAAAGTCACTGGCGGCGATGGCGGCCTACGTCTCGACCAGAAAACCGCCAAATTGTTCGCCGACGCGCAAGCTGGCGCGACCAAAGCAGGCGACAGTTTCATCACGGTAGAGCGCATGTTGATCGCACTCGCCGGGCTTAAGGGCTCCAAAGCGGCTGAGACTTTGAAGAGTTCAAGTGTCGACCAAAAACGTCTCGAAGCGGCAATTGCCCAGCTGCGCCAAGGCCGTACCGCCGATAGCACCAATGCTGAAGAAGGCTATGAAGCGTTGAAAAAATATACTCGCGACCTGACAGCTGATGCCCGTTCCGGCAAGCTTGATCCGGTGATCGGACGCGACGAGGAAATTCGCCGTGCCATACAAGTTTTGTCGCGGCGGTCGAAGAATAATCCTGTCCTGATCGGCGAGCCCGGCGTCGGTAAGACCGCCATCGCGGAAGGTCTGGCGCTGCGTATGGTTGACGGCGACGTGCCGGAAAGCCTGAAAGGCAAACGTCTATTGGCGCTGGATATGGGCGCGCTGATCGCTGGGGCGAAGTTTCGCGGCGAGTTCGAAGAGCGCCTCAAAGCCGTGCTCAAAGAAGTTGAACAATCTGAAGGCGGCGTGGTCTTGTTCATTGACGAGATGCACACGCTGGTTGGCGCTGGTAAAGGCGACGGCGCGATGGACGCCTCCAATTTGCTCAAGCCCGCTCTGGCACGCGGCGAACTGCATTGTATCGGCGCAACCACGCTGGACGAATATCGCAAATATGTCGAAGGCGACGCGGCTTTGGCCCGGCGCTTCATGGCGGTCTATATTGACGAGCCGAGTGTTGAGGACACGATTTCGATCCTGCGCGGCCTGAAAGGGCGATATGAGGCGCATCACGGGGTTCGCATTTCGGATGCAGCCATTGTTTCTTCGGCAACACTCTCAAATCGCTACATCACAGATCGCTTCTTGCCAGACAAAGCCATCGACCTGATGGACGAAGCTGCCTCTAAAATACGTATGCAGGTAGATTCCAAACCTGAAGCGCTGGACGAAATTGATCGCCGCTTGATGCAGCTGCGGATTGAGGCCGAGGCGCTGAAGAAAGAAAAAGATGCGGCCTCAAAAGACCGCCTAGCAACGCTCGAAACCGAGATCGGCGAGTTGCAAACCCAGTCGGACGAGCTGACCACGACATGGGCCGCTGAAAAGGATAAGCTCAAAGGTACCGCCAACGCCAAGGAAGAGCTCGATCATGCCTACAATGAAATGGCCGAAGCACAGCGTACAGGCGACTTGACCAAGGCGTCAGAGCTGAAATATGCCACCATTCCAGCCCTCGAAGAGCGCATTGCTGCGGTCGAGAAAGGCGGCGATAACGGCGACGAAGATGGGCTTGTCGCCGAAGTGGTGCGCCCGGCTGACATTGCAGCCGTTGTATCGAAATGGACCGGCATCCCGGTCGATAAAATGCTCGAAGGTGAACGCGAAAAATTGCTGCAAATGGAAGACGATTTGCGCGCACGCGTTGTCGGGCAAGACGATGCATTGGTGGCCGTTTCCAACGCGGTACGCCGGGCGCGAGCGGGTCTGCAAGACCCTAACCGCCCGATCGGTTCCTTCTTGTTTGTCGGCCCAACCGGGGTTGGCAAAACTGAGCTGACCAAGGCGCTGGCCGAGTTTATGTTCGATGATGAAAGCGCGGTCCTGCGCCTCGACATGTCGGAGTTTCAGGAGAAACATTCTGTCGCCCGTCTGATCGGCGCGCCTCCGGGCTATGTCGGCTATGACCAAGGCGGCGTGCTGACGGAAAGCGTGCGCCGGCGGCCCTATCAGGTCATTCTGTTTGATGAGGTCGAAAAAGCCCACCCAGACCTGTTCAATGTCTTGCTGCAAGTGCTCGATGATGGCCGCCTAACCGATGGTCAGGGTCGCACGGTCGACTTCAAGAACACGATCATCATCATGACCTCGAACCTTGGCTCAGATGCCTTGGCCAGCGGCGATGAAGGCGAGCTGACCAGTGCGCAAACCGAAGCTGTGATGGCAGCGATCCGGGCGCACTTCAGACCTGAGTTCATAAACCGGATTGACGAGACCGTATTCTTCAAACGGCTTGGCCGCGAGGAGATTGACCATATTGTCGATATTCAGATGGCGCGTCTCGACCAACTTCTGGCCGAGCGCAAGATGAGCGTCAGTTTGAGCGAAGCGGCGCGGCAATGGCTGGCAGATCGCGGCTATGACCCGGTCTATGGCGCGCGGCCGCTGAAACGAGTGATCCAGAAAGAGTTGCAAGATCCTCTGGCGCGCCTGCTACTCGAAGGCCGCATCCATGACGGCGAAGAGATCAAAGTCGACGTCGAAGCCGACCAGCTAACCCTAAACGGCGTCCCAAGCGACATCGTAAAAGGCGCAGCTGTTCTGAATTAAATTATTGCAATCAAAGCAAAAGCCATGTTTGTCTCCAAGAGCTCAAGGGAAGATAAGCATGGCTTTATTGCGTTCACTGTTCGCGTTTTCATTCGCACTTGCATTACCGATGACAAGCCTAGCCGAAACCAGTACAGCCGAAACATTCGGCCAGCTGCCGGAAACGTGGAGCGCCCGAATTTCTCCCAATGGCGAGAACCTAGCGCTCGGGTGCAGCCCACAAGGCGTCAAAGCGGTTTGTATCTTTAAGCTGGACAGCGATGCCAGACCAAAACTGATTGCCCCACCGACCGGGGCACAGATCGATCGCCTTTACTGGGCCAGCGACGATTTCTTGCTGTATCAAGTCAGCCTGTTCGAGACGATTGAATTTTCTAGCGGCCTCGCGGACGTGCGCGTCTACCGCCTTCTGTCATACGATATGAAAACCGGGAAAACCGCATTTCTGATGCGAAATGCAAGATCGGTTTTTGATACGACGCGGGTTGATTCGATTCTACTCAACAAACCGAACAAGATCCAAATGGCCTTCACGTTCAGAATGGGGGATGCCACACGCGCCAATTCCCGCCTGTCGGACGAGGGATCGCTGCAATACATCATCTATGACGTGAACCTGAAAACCGGCAAGGCAAGGGTCAAGGATCGTTACGAAAAGTCGGTCGACAACGCCATTCATGACGCCCAAGGCAAGCGCTACGCAGAAATTCTGCGCAACCCAAAGAAAAAGACATTCTCGGTAAAAAGTCTGCTCACTGGCAAGACCATTTTCAAACGCGACAAGACTGAACTTCCGCCATTCTATGTCGATGGCCTTGGAGCCGGTAAAGAAAGCCTGATCGTGTTTTTTGACGATGACGAGCGCTACGGCCTGCACACTCTGTCCCTGATTGATGGCGCGATTACCCCGTATGAAGCCGCTGGCGTGGAGATCAGTGACGCGTCAACCGTAGACGACAATTTCACCGGCGAAGTGGTTGGTTATCGCTATACCGATGACCTGCCGCGGCGGGTGTACACCAATGAAATATTTGCCAAAGTCGCATCCGATGCCAAAAATGCGCTTGGGTCTGATAGCATCATCCTGACATCCTGGACGCAGGATCACCGGATTTTTACCGTCCAATCAATCAAACTGGGCCGACCAGATCAGTATTATCTTTATGACATTGCCGAACCGTCGATCTCGCCTATTGGCGGGGAAGCTCCGTGGCTTGATGAAGCTGTTCTGGGGACAGTCAAACCGATCAACTATCCAGCCCGCGATGGCCTGAACATACCGGCCTATTTAACTTTTCCGGTCGGGAAAACAGAAGCAGATGCGCCATTCCCGATGCTGGTACTGCCACATGGCGGCCCTGAAGCGCGCGACTCAGCCACGTTTGACTGGTTAGCTCAGGCTTTTGCCGCCGAGGGCTATTTAGTGATGCAACCGAATTTTCGCGGCTCCTCAGGCTATGGCGCAGACTTCCGCAACGCCGGTTATGGTCAATTTGGCGGCAAAATGGTCAATGACGTTGTCGATAGCGCCAGATGGGCTGTATCAGAAGGGCTGGCCCATCCGCGCTATTGTACACTTGGCTGGAGTTATGGTGGCTATTCAGCCTTGATGACTGCCCTCAAGGAGAAGACGAAAGTGGGTTGCGTGGTGTCAATTAACGGCGTGACAGCCCCGCGAGAATTGCTCGCTGACGCCGATAAATACAGTCTGACGAGGGATTATTGGGAGCAATATATGGGCGACACTTATGCCAGCGATCGAGCTCATTGGAATTTCATCTCGCCGCGCGCCCGCGCCGATGAGTACAGCATACCAGTTCTGATCATCCAAGGCGAAGAGGACACGACCGTAGCGCCAGAGCAAGCCACAAGCTTCAATCGCGCGCTTCCTAACAATATTGGCAAAAAACTGATCATGATCCCAGCTGACGATCATGGTCTGGTGCAATCTGGATCACGCCAACTCGTCTTGTCTGAGGCGATTGCCTTCCTTGCTGAGCATCACCCGGCTCGGGATTAGCTCAAGGTGCAGGCGGGGTGGCGGCAGCGATAAGCAATTCTTCAGGCGCGGCGTCGGCGGCCCGGATGGCGTCGATCTCATCGCGCACAACCACGAAAGCCTCAAGGATTTCAGGCGCCATGGCGAGCTTGCGTCCGGTCGGCAGTTTCAGGCGCATGGCATTGACCGGTTTGCCTTTGATATAGACCTCGTAATGCAGGTGCGGGCCGGTTGAGGCACCGGTTGAACCGACATAGCCGATAATGTCGCCTTGGCGTACACGCCGCCCGGCTTTGATCCCGCGGCCATAACGGCGCAGGTGCGCGTAGGCCGTCTTGTAGCCATTGGCATGCTTGATGCGGACATAATTGCCATAACCGCCATAACGGCTGGCGCGCTCAACTCTGCCATGACCAGCGGCAAAGACCGGCGTGCCGGAGGGCGCCGCGAAATCAGTGCCCTTGTGCAGACGAGTATAGCCGCTGATCGGGTGGCGGCGACGGCCAAATGAGGAGGACAGACGCGCGCCATTGATCGGGGTTTTCATCAGGAATTTTGTCGCGCTGTCGCCATTATGTTGAAAATAATCGGTGACCTCTTCGTCCGGCGTGGTGAAGCGGTAGAAGCTCTTGGTCACTGCCTTACCGTTGAGCGACGCGTAACGAACTTCGCCGCGGCTGATCACCGTACCGCGCTCGTCGCGCATAACGTCAAAGACGATCTCAAACTTGTCGCCGGGATGAATTTCGCGTTGAAAATCGACATCGTAAGCGAACACTTGCGCGAAATCGACGACTTGCTGATCGCCAGCGCCGAGCGCCCGCGCCTGATCATAGATACTGGTTTCAATCGTACCGCGCACAACTTGCGGCATTACGGTCAGGCGCGAGGAGAGTTCAAAGCCGTGAAACTCACCGTCGGCACCACGCTTGGTCAGCAGCCGCCGCCCCGGCTCAGGCTCAACCGCAAAACTGGCAAGCACACCGTCTTCCATATATAGGCTAACTTCCAAGCCCGGACGCACCCGGCGCGCATCAAGATAACCCGGCTCAGTCAGGCTCATTAAAGCAAGCGCCCCATCGACACGTTTAACATCGTTGCGATCCATCAGACCCGACAAGGTTTCACGGCGCTTCAGCTTGGTATCAATCCGCACCAGATCGCGGCCAATTCCAAACACTTCTGGACCAATCGGCAGCGACGCCAGCGAAGCGACGGACAATTCTGGCTCAGCCGTTTGCGGCCCTTGAAAAGTCATATTCCGCATCACCAGACTGCCAATAACAGCAACACACGCGAAGCCAATCAAAGCCGCAAGACTGCGTGCACCACGAGACCGGGAACCAATCGACATTTGCTACTCCACGCGGCCTACAGATATGCAAGCCATCACTGGCTATGGCTCTGTGCAGCCTGTATTCATCCAATTCAGGGTACGTCTTACATGATCTTAAGTTCAGGTTCCTTTAAGAAACAAGCTCAGCCTGCATTTATTTGGATGTCTTTTTAGTCACTATCGGAGTTATCATTGGCCACGCGAACATCAGGCAAACGCAGATGGCGTACCGTAATATCAGTCTTTTTTCTGTTATTGCTGGTCGGCGCGGTCTCGGCATGGCTGGCGCGAAAACCGATTGTGCAATACTTGGCTACAAGCTGGTGTGCGGATCGCGATGCCACTTGTAGCTTCCAGATCGACACGCTTGACCTGAACCAGATGACGGTCAGCGATCTAGCCATAGCTGGCCGCACGCAGGCCGACATATTGACGGCCAAAACCATCGAAATCGACATCGACTGGACTAACCCGTTCAGCCCATCTGCCCGTGCGATCATGATTGAGACCCCGGAAATTATCGCCACATTCGACGGCGATAAGCTGACCATGGACGGCCTCGAAAAACACCTCGCATCCTTCGGATCATCAAGCGGGTCGGCGAGCCCGCAGCTCGACATTCGCGGCGGACACCTGTCCCTGACCACCCCGGCCGGAACGCTAACTGGCGCATTTGACGCCAATGGCAGCTGGCCTGCCGGCGGTGAGGCGACCTTTGAACTGGAACCCGCCGAGCTGTCATCTGAGCTGAACCATATACAGCTTGAGCAAGGCTCGCTGCGCCTGACCAAGACCGACGATTTGCTCGACGGGCAATTGACCCTCGCGCTCAGCACGCTGTCATTTGATGGCACCAATGCAGATGAAATCACGCTCAGCACCAGCCTGATGGATGCCGCCAAGCCAAAGCTCGGCTGGCAGGCCAGTATCGGATCTCTGACCCGCGAAGACGACGTGCAGCTTACCGATCTGCACGCCAATGGCGCCGCCGAGCTATCGCGGCAACCGCGTGCAGGCGACACTGACCTATGGCCTCTCATCACAAACTTCACCGTGCAAGGCCGCGCCGGCCCCACGGCGTGGACCCAATACCGCGCGAACACCCTGACCTTTGATCTCAACGCCGTCAGAGCAACAGCCGAGCGTATAGATTTCGAGCTTGCAACAGAAGCCTCAGAGGCCGTCAGCCCGGTTCTGTCCGGCGAACAAATCAGTCTGTCCTTTACCGGCACATCGACCGGCAATTTCGACAACCTGTCCGGCAATGGCCGGGTGATGACGACCCACGCGGCCCTACCGAAACAGGTTCGCAGCCAGTTGCTGAAAGGCATCTCTGCCGCCGCGCCGATTGCCGGACATGCCGACGCTCTGAAATCTTCATTCGATCGCGCCCTGTCAGACTTTGCCACGGGTGCCACTTTCCGGCTCGATGCCGAGTCGAAAACCGATTGGCGCATATTAGTGACACAAACACTGGCACTGCAAAGCACATCCGGATTGTCGGCCATTATCACCCCGGTTCAGGCGCAGCCCGTTCTGTCGCTTGAGCCCAATGGCGCAACCCTTACCGGTGTCTTAAGCTTGAAGGGCGGCGGCGGCCCTCAGCTGAATAGCGACATCCAGCGGCTCAGTCTCAGCGGCGCCGATTATGTGATCAAGACAGGCGGCCTGACTCTGCAACCATGGCGGGCCAGCGGGTTGACCATTGGGGCCAATCTCAACCAGTTCGAATTGGAAAATCGCGGCGCTGCGCAAAGGCTGAGTGCTCTTGGCGAACTCAACATGGACGGCACCGCGTTTGGTGTCACCCTGCGCGACACGCGCCTGTTTGGCGGCATTGATGCGGTCAATGGCGCGGCGGGTTGGCGCGTCCAGACCATTCGTCAGGAATGCCTCGGCCTGAACATTGGCAGCGCGCAAGCGGCCGGTAATCTGACGCTCGAAACCGTCGCACTGAGTATCTGCCCGGAGAATGGCCGCTTCATTCAGCAAGTTGATGGCCGCGCCACCGGCCGCGTCAATCTCGGCGATGTCAGCCTGCCCTTTCATACAACAACCATGTCAGGCACTGCAATCTTGACCGACGCAGTGATTGACTGGTCGGCCAAGAATACACTGAAACTGAACATCGGTGCCCAGCAAGTCGATCTGCCAATGCAAATTGGCGGACGAACCCTGTCACTGAACGGCGAGCGGCCCAATCTTGATTTCGAACTGGCGAGCCAAACCCGGCTCAATGCCTCGCTCACTCAAGCAACGCTTGGCGGTGAACTGGTCCCGGCCAATATCACCATCGGCAAGACCAGTCTTAGCGGCCAGTTTTCCTCTGGTGGCTTTGTCGGCTCTGGGCGCGCGGTTGATGTCCTGATCACCGACACCCACCCTGATCCATATTACTTACCCTTGCGAGCCGCCTTCGATAGCCGCTTCAACGGCACGCATATGTCGCTGTTCGGGCCGATCAGTCTAGACGCAACCGGCTTGGTTATTGCCGATGCCACGCTTGATCTCGACTTGTTGACGCTCAACGGAACCGGGCAGGTCCGGTCCAGAAACCTGTCGTTTACACCTCGCGGCCTGCAGCCCAAACACTTGTCTGATCGCGTCCGCGCATTGCTGACAAATGGCCGCGGAGCCCTGAACGGGGTCGCAGATATCGTGATTACCAACGGCCTGTTAACCGGAACGGGTGAATTTACAGCGCGTGAGTTCGGATTTGATACTCTGCGGCTTGGGTCAATCGACGGGATAAATGGGCGGATATTTTTCAGCGACATACTGGCCCTGACCACAGCGCCAAGTCAGCAAGTCAGCATCGGCAAGCTCAATCTCGGCATGCCATTGGAGAATGGCAAAGTGTTGTTTCAAATCGTCAATGGCCGCGATGCCGTGATCGAACAGGCGATCTGGCCATTTGCCGGGGGTACGCTGAACATCGAGCCGACGACCTGGACAATTGCGGGGGCCAGCGATGTGCTGACCGTAAAAGCCGACAAGATCGAACTGGCGCAATTTATCGACGCCCTGTCGCTGCCCGATATCAAAGCCGAGGGAACGGTTTCAGGCACATTCCCCATTGAGCTGGTTGGCGGCAATGCCTTCATCCGCGCGGCGCGATTGACCGCCGATGAGAGCGGCGGCGTGATCAAATATACCGGAACTGCGGGCCAGCAGGCTGGCGCAGGCGACGAACGCATCGAAGCTGCCTTTACTGCGCTACAGAATTTCAAATTCTCGGTGCTTGCAATAGGCGTCGATGGTAATTTGATTGATGATATCGTGGTTTCGGCGCACCTATTGGGCAAGAATCCAGACGTCTATGGCGGCGCTGAGTTCGACTTCAATATCAGCGTCGACTCCAAACTGGCCCAATTGATCAATACGGGCCGCCGCATCGCCACTTCAAAATGGATTACCGAAGCCATTGCCAACGACGCTGAACCGGACATAAATTAGGGTCTGAACCGAGATCTTCGCAAGCGTTCAATTGACGTTCACACAGAAGGTCCCATGTTAGGGGCCAGAATGGAGTTTCGCGACATGTTGCCCAACAAGTCTATCAAATTGGCCCTGCCCGCCCTGATTGCGCTGACCAGCGCAGCGGCGTGTACGCCAACGGTCAAAATCGTCGCGCCGGACAAACCCATCGAGATCAATCTGAACGTCACGATCACACAAGAAGTTCGGATCATTCTCGATCAGGAAGTTGAAGACCTGATCGCTGACAACCCCGATCTATTCTAGGAGCTGGTATCATCATGACCCATTTCATTCGCACTTTTCTCGCTCTGGTTCTGGTCCTTGGCATCGCCGCGATGACCACTTCGGCCGCATCGGCTGGCGACCCGCAAATCGAAGCGGCCCAAAGACAGGGCGTGGTTGGCGAGCGGATTGACGGCTATCTCGGCATCGTCAGCGGCAATGTCGACCCGGCCCTGATGCGCAAGGTCAACGAAATCAATAATAAGCGCCGCGCCCTGTTCGACGGGATGGCGCGCGATACCGGCACTACAACGGCGCAAGTCGCGCGTGTATCCGGCGAAAAACAGGTTGCACGGGCCGGGACCGGCGAATTTGTCATGCGCGACAATGGTAGCTGGACCCAGAAATAACCCGGCAAGCTCTGCCATGCGCCACGCATTTCTTGTCATCATCGGCGCTGCGATCGTTCTGGTCACGGCGCTGTTTGGTGTCGCCTATATGTGGGCCAGTACAGGCATCCATCTCAGCCTGCACGGCTGGATTGCCTATGGTCTGGGCGCCACCGCGAGCTTTGGCTTGGCTGCGGGTCTGTTCTTCCTGACCTTCAAAAGCGCCCGCGAAGGCTATGACGATCTTCAGCGCCCCGAAGAGTTTGACGAATAGACCGCGCCAGCGCCGCGCGAATCGGTTAGGTTGCGCCAGATTGTTCTGAAAAGGCCTGTTATGATCGAACCCTCCCGCCTAGCTGCTTTTATCGCGTCCCGTATTTGTCACGACTTGGTTTCACCGGTTGCGTCGGTCAATTCCGCACTGGAATTGCTGCAAGACCCGGGTGATGCAGAGATGAAAGCCGAAGCCCAGAAATTATTGGAGAATGGCGCAGAAGCCGCCGCCGCGCGTATCCAGCTCTTGCGCTACGCCTTCGGTTCGGCCGGACTGTCGAATACCGGCGCTGACCGCCACGAAGTCAAACAAATCGTTGAAGGCTTCATGAAAAGCTACAAGCCGAGCGTCGACTGGGACATCCAGTCTGAACAGTTCAGTTATGGCCATGCCCGCATCCTTATGAATCTGGTGATCATGGCAACAGCGGCGGTACCGCGCGGCGGTGTCGTAGCGCTGAAAGTCCATGATGTTGGCAACACTATAACGGTGACAGCAAGCGGGCGCGGTCCACGCGCCAAACTGAGCGATTTCACCCGTAGCGCAATTGATGGCGGGACGCCTGAAGAAGGCTGGTCAGCGCGAACCATTCAACCGCTATTTGCAAAAATGGTGATCGATGATCTTGGCGGAAAACTCGCCGCAGTTGAGGCTGAAGAGAATATTACCTTCATCGCCAGCGATCTTCGCGCTGGGGAATAATATTCTATTAAGCAAAAGCAGTGCATGAATAATCAGAAGTTGAAAACTAAGCTGGTGCCCCATGAAACATTGTTTGATTGTTGATGATTCCCGCGTTGTCCGAACCGTAGCTGGCCGGATTGTAAAAGACCTGTCTTTTGAAGTTTCAGAAGCTGGTGATGGCGCAGAGGCGCTGCGCAAATGCCGCGAGCAGATGCCTGATGCGATCCTGCTGGATTGGAACATGCCGACCATGAACGGCCTCGATTTCCTGCGTGCATTGCGCCGCGAAGACGGCGGCAAAGAGCCGATTGTAGTCTTCTGCACCAACGAGAATGACGCTGAGCATATCAGCGAAGCTATCCGCTCCGGCGCGAATGAGTATATCATGAAGCCATTCGACGCTGAAATTGTCGAAAGTAAATTTGCAGAAGTTGGCCTGATCTGAAGCTTTTCTTAAGATTGTCGGGCTTTCTAGTAACCTTTGACACCAAGCAAGGCTGACCAGAACGGACATGCAAGACACGACTTTCAACGAAATTGCCGATCTGGCGCTGCGCCATACCGGGCAAGCTTTCAAAGCCTCCAAAGGCTATTTGATGGAAGCGCGCCTGCGCGCGATCAGTCGGCGCGAGAGCTTTGCGACGCTCGATGATCTCGCCCATTGCCTGAAAGCCCGGCCAAACCCGCGTTTCGAAAAAGAGATCGCTGCGGCGCTGACCGGCAAACTGACGCGCTTCTTTGGCGACCGCGACCAGATGGAGCTGATTGTTTCGCACGCGCTGCCAGAGCGTTTGAAAACCTCCACGACGGGCCGCTTGCGGGTCTGGTGCGCGGGGGTCTCAACCGGACAGGAAGCCTATTCGCTAGCCATGCGCCTCGCAGAGCTGGACGATTCCCCCCTCTCGGGCGCAGAAATAGAGATTGTCGGCACGGATATTTCCGATACCTGCCTTGAGACCGCCACCCGCGCCACATACGGCCATTATGACGTCCAAAAGGGTCTCTCGATCCATCGCCTGATGCGCCATTTCAATCGCCTTGATACTGGCGAGTGGGACCTCAAGGACGAGATCCGCGAGCGCGTCAGCTTCCGGCGTCACAATCTTATCGAAGACGCCGGCAGCCTTGGCCATTTTGACGTGATTATCTGCCACAATGTCCTGTCCGGTATGCTGGCCCCGATGCAAGCGGCCGCCGCTGCAAATATGTCCGCGCAGCTTTTACCGGGCGGCCTGTTATTCACCGCCAAGACAGAAAACCTGATCGGTCTGGTCGACGGCCTGAACCCATCGCGCGACGTACGCGGCGCGTTCGCACGCAACAACAATAACGGCGCCGTAGCCGCCGCTTAAAGCGCTTAAACCATATAAAACTTGCTGGAAGACGCAGCGTCATGCACGTTAATAAGAAGATTTAAGGAGGAAACACTATGGGCATGACTGAAGCAGTGAAGCTATTTTTTTCGCGCTACACAGATTTTAAAGGGCGCTCCAGCCGAGGGGAGTATTGGTGGGCTTACCTCGGCCTAGTCTTGCTAATTATAGTCCCGTATTTTCTTGTCGTTCTTTTCACTTCAATGGGCATACAGGCAATAGCAGGCTTGATTGGCATCCTCCTATTGATCTTCTATTTGGCAATCATCATCCCTGGCATCGCAATCGTTATTCGCCGTCTGCACGATCTCGATAAATCCGGCTGGTGGTACTTCATCGCATTGGTCCCACTCATCGGTGGTCTTTTATTGCTGTACTGGTTCTGCCAACCGGGCACAAAAGGTCCCAACACGTATGGTGGCGATCCGCTCGGCGGCATGGACGTCAACGCGTTCGACTAAGGCCCCATCACCAAATATGTTTCACAAAGCCGGGCCAAGTGTCCGGCTTTGCTGATTCTGGATGCGTGCTAAACGCGCCCGTCTCTGCTACAGCCCCGCCCATGAAGACTGAACTCGACCTTTCCCGCCGCCCCGATGCGGCCACTACCCCCAGCTCGCTGGCGGGTCTGTCCCTGCCCGCCCTAAAAGCGCAGATGGAGGCGATTGGCGTCGAGCCGAAGAAAACCGCCATGCGGGCCAAGCAATTGCGCCGCTGGATGCACCATATCGGGGTTCAGGACTTCGATGCGATGACCGATATCAGCAAAGACCTGCGCGCCACGCTGAGCCAGTCCTTCACGCTCGGCCGCCCCGAGATCACCGAGCACAAGGTCTCGGTCGACGGCACTCAGAAATGGCTGGTGCGCTTCGGCCCCGGGGTTGAGGGCGAGAGCGTCTATATCCCGGCGGTCAGCAAGACCGGCGCGCTGTGCGTCTCATCGCAAGTCGGTTGCACTCTGAACTGCACCTTCTGCCATACCGGCACTCAGAAACTGGTGCGCAATCTCACCGCTCAGGAAATCGTCGCGCAAGTGATGATTGCCCGCGATGGCCTCGGCGAATGGCCAGCCTCTGAAGAAGGCCGCCAGCTGACCAATATCGTGTTCATGGGCATGGGCGAGCCGCTATATAATCTCGATAATGTCGCCGAAGCCATCGACACGCTCAGCGACGGTGAAGGCATGGCCATCGGCCGTCGCCGCATCACCGTATCAACCGCTGGCGTGGCACCGAAAATCCCTGAACTCGGCGAGCGGACCGGCGCAATGCTGGCCATCTCTCTGCACGCCGTGCGCGATGACCTCCGCAACGAGCTTGTCCCGATCAATCGCAAATACGATCTGCAAACCCTGTTCGAAGCGATCCGCGCCTATCCCAGCCTCAACAATTCCAAACGGGTGACATTCGAGTATGTCATGCTGAAAGGCATCAATGACAGCCTCGCTGAGGCCCGTGATCTGGTCAAATTGCTGCGCGGCGTTCCGGCCAAGATCAACCTGATCCCGTTTAATCCATGGCCCGGCAGCCCGTATGAATGCTCGGACACCGAGACCATCCGCGCCTTTGCAGATGTGATCAATCACGCGGGCTATTCCAGCCCAATCCGCACTCCGCGCGGCCGCGATATCTTCGCCGCCTGCGGCCAGCTGCGCTCTGAAAGCATCAAGAAATCCGCCGCCGAAAAACGCCGAGAGGCGCTGGCACAAGACGGCGCAG
>Ga0256847_1000966_pt1 | contig 15936 bp, 20 predicted proteins | sample TeddybearmetaG_FD_189099 | JGI IMG/M metagenome (GOLD analysis project Ga0256847, IMG submission 189099) | Hydrothermal vent microbial communities from East Pacific Rise, Pacific Ocean - Teddybear | ecosystem: Environmental > Aquatic > Marine > Hydrothermal vents | place: Pacific Ocean: East... | reverse complement strand
GAAATCAGTGCTCATGATAGTTCCTATTGGATTGGGGTCGCTTCGACTCGCGTCATGGTTTAGGCCGTTTCAGATTGCAGGGCGAGGATGAATGGCATGACACAACGTGCAGCGGTAATTTTGGCGGCCGGTCAAGGGACACGTATGCGCTCTGACTTGCCAAAGGTTTTGCACAAAGTCGGTGGCCGCGCGATGCTTGATTGGACCATCGATCTGGCTCGGCGCGTGGGGTGTCAGCGGATTATTGTTGTGGCTAGTCCGGCGGGTGAGCAGGTTCAGAGGCATGTTCGCGCCGAGCTTGGTGATGACGCGTTGGCGATACAGGATCCGCCGCAGGGGACCGGGCATGCGGTGCAATCTGCTGAAGCTGCGCTTGCGGGTTTTGAGGGCGATGTTGTGGTCCTGTATGGCGATGCGCCTTTGGTTCCGGCTCTGGCGGTTGAGCAGCTATTTGAGGAACTATCCAATGGCGCGGGTATCGGCGTTCTGGGTTTCGAGGCGGCGGTTCCCGGTGCGTATGGGCGTCTGATACTAGACCCTAGCGGCGACCTGCAGGCGATTGTTGAAGCGCGAGAGGCTTCAGAGGAAGAACTTGCGGTGACCTTGTGTAATTCGGGCGTGATGGCGGCGAGCGCGGCGCGGCTTTTCGATCTTCTGAAAGGCGTGACCAATGATAATGCCAAGGGCGAATATTACCTGACTGATATTATTGGTCTGGGGCGACGTGAGGGTGTGCAATGCCGGGTTGTGCAATGCGCCGAGGATGACGTCATGGGCGTCAACTCGCGGGCTGAGCTGGCCGAAGCCGAGACGGCCTTTCAAGCGAGACGACGTGCCGAACTATTGGCCAGCGGCGTGACGATGACTGCGCCTGAAACGGTATTTTTCTCGCACGATACGCTGATTGATGCGGACGTGGTGATTGAGCCGAATGTCGTGTTCGGACCGGGCGTACACGTTCGCAAAGGCGCAGTGATCAAGGCCTTCTCGCATCTTGAAGGCGCGCGCGTCGATGAAGATTGCATGGTCGGCCCGTATGCGCGGCTGCGACCGGGGACGGTGCTTGAGGCGGGTGCGAAGATCGGCAATTTTGTTGAGGTCAAGAAGACCCGCGTGGGCAGGGGGGCGAAGGCGAGCCACCTGTCCTATCTGGGCGACGGCGAGATTGGTGCCGGAGCCAATATCGGGGCGGGGACGATATTTTGTAATTATGACGGCTATTTGAAGTATCAGACACGGGTTGGGGCTGGAGCGTTTATTGGCTCAAACTCGTCGCTGGTTGCGCCGGTTACGATTGGCGATGGAGCTTTTGTCGGATCGGGCTCAGTGATTACCAAGGATGTTGAGCCTGATGGCTTGGCGGTGGCCCGCGGAAAGCAGATGCAGAAGTCTGGCTGGGCGACGGCGTTTCGCAAGAAAATGGCAGCGATCAAAGCTGGCAAGAAAAAGGGCGGTTAGGGGCTATCAATGGCGCATGAAACTGAAAAAGAGAACGCCGCAGCGGCGGCAATGGATTATGTCGAAGATGGCATGACAATCGGACTGGGCACTGGGTCGACGGCGAAGTTGTTTGTTGACCTTCTGGCCGAGGAAATGACCAATGGCCTAGTGGTGCGCGGTGTCCCGACGAGTGAGCAGACACGGCAACAAGCCGAATCGCTGGGTGTACCGTTGCTGGATATCGAACAGGTTGACCGTATTCATCTGACGGTTGATGGCGCTGATGAGGTGGATGAGGATGCGCAGCTAATCAAAGGTGGCGGCGCGGCCTTGCTGCGCGAAAAGATCATTGCCAATGCCAGCGATCTGATGGTGGTGATCGCCGACCCGAGCAAACAAGTGAAGATGCTGGGGCAATTTCCGTTGCCGGTCGAAGTGACGCCATTTGGCTACACGATCACCGCGAAGAAAGTCTATGACGCACTGTGCCGGGCCGGGGTTTTGAAGCCGCGCATCGATGTGCGCACGGGGCCGGGGCACAAGCCGATTATTACGGATGGTGGTAACTACATTCTCGATTGTCAGTGCGGTATTATCCCGGATGCGCCTATGGCTGCTGCGGTACTGTCAAATGTGCCGGGTGTGGTTGAGCACGGATTGTTTATTGATCTGTGCCGAGTTGTGATCGTTGGCGCAGAAGACGGTGCGACAATATTTGAATATTGAGCGGACGTCCCTAAATACGCTCTGAAAACCAATCCGAACACACAGGACCGCGCCATGACTACGCACCAATACGACTATGATTTGTTTGTCATTGGCGGAGGCTCTGGCGGGGTGCGCGCAGCGCGCATTGCGGTGCAGTACGGTGCGAAGGTTGGTTTGGCTGAAGAATACCGGATGGGCGGGACGTGCGTCATCCGTGGCTGTGTCCCGAAAAAGTTCATGGTCTATGCCAGTGAGTATGGCCGCAAACTGGATGAGTCCAAGACCTATGGCTGGGACGTGGTCAAAGGCAAGTTTGATTTCGCGACCTTCATGGGACGGATGCATGACGAGGTCACGCGCCTGTCCGGGATATATATGCGCGGTCAAACAAGCGCCGGCGTGCAAGTCTTTGAAGAGCGCGCAGAGTTTGTTGATGCGCATACGTTGCAGCTGAAGGACAGCGGCAAGACCGTCACGGCCGACAAGATTCTGATCGCGGTTGGCGGAACGCCTTGGCGCCCGTCAGCTGATATATTGCCGGGGATTGAGCACACGATTGATTCGAACGGCATATTCCAGTTGAAAACCTTGCCGAAGCGGATCGTGATTGGCGGCGGCGGTTATATCGCGGTCGAATTTGCGCACATCTTCGCCGGGCTGGGTGTCGAAACAATGCTGATCTATCGCGGTGATAAAGTTCTGCGCGGGTTTGACGAGGATGTTCGCGATATTGTTCATGCCGGGCTGAAGTCTGCGGGCGTGCAAGTTGTGACCGGGACGGTTATCGACCGGATTGAACGTGATGATCAGCAAGTGATGCCGCTTCGCATGACCTTGGCGAACAAGACGCAGCTATTGGCCGACGTCGTGATGATGGCGATCGGGCGCGTGCCAGCGATTGCAGGTTTGGGGTTGGATAAAGCTGGCGTCACGCTGGGCAAGCGCGGGGAAGTTGAGGTTGATGAATTTTCGAAGACTAATGTGGATTCGATCTGGGCGGTTGGGGATGTGACGCGCCGGATGGAGCTCACCCCGGTTGCGCTGCGCGAGGGTCATGCCTTTGCTGATACCGAATTTGGCGGGACCCCGCGCACGATGAGCCATGAGGATATTGCGACGGCGGTGTTCACGCAGCCGGAGGTTGGCACGGTTGGTCTCGCCGAACATGAGGCGCGTGAAAAGTATGGCGACGTGGATATCTACAAGACCGAATTTGGGCCGATGAATAATGTGATCAGCGGCAGTCATCACCGCGTGTTCATGAAGCTGATCGTCAAACAAGATGATCAGCGTGTGGTCGGCGTTCACATTATCGGGCCGGATGCGGGTGAGATGATCCAGATGATCGGTGTCGCGGTCAAAATGGGCGCAACCAAGCAGCAGTTTGATGACACGTGCGCGGTGCACCCGACGATTGCGGAAGAGATTGTGACGTTGCGAACGAAATGGGTCGCCCCAGACGCTTGAGTCAAATAATCGAGTTTAGGTTGCTATCTGCGCGAGTAATTCTTCTCTTCGCTTAAAGTTTTCCGGGGACCACGTGGTTTCGTAGTCGTAGAAAGTGTCTTCGACATGTGCGCCGGGTGGAAGCGTGACCCAGCGCTGCTTTGTGGTTGTGAAGATATGCACATCTGGCGGATGGCGATTTGGGTCGTCCAGGGTGCCGACACGTATAAAGCGAATGCCCTTCTTGATGCCGCCCATGAAGTAATTGCTCCAAACGGCAGTTTTGCATTTCGGACACCGGGCGATGGTTTGGCCTTGTCCTGTCGGGGTTCCGGAAGTGATTTCAGCAATCTCGCCATGGATGAGTTCGACACTGGCCGCTTCGAAAAGAGCATTTATGACGAAAGCGGATCCGGTCTGGCGCTGGCATAGTTTGCAATGACAGCAATGTACGATGAATGGGGCCGCTACGGTTTTGTATCGGACATGCCCGCAATCGCAGCCGCCTTCATGCTGGTTGAAATTCGTTGATGTCATTGTCGGCCCTCTACGATTGCAATGGCATATTCAATCCGGTTGGGAAAGCTGAGCATGATGATGCGGACGAAGGTTTAGGGCTCGGTCTTGAAGTCTTTTACCTTCCGGTGCAACTCAACAACCACTGCGACGGAAACATGGTGTCTATTAGAACAGGATGCCTTGAATGGACGGCGCTATACGAGCCGTCTTTAGGGGTAAGAGAAATTTGGGTATAGTTGATTGTACCAAAGGAAGTTTGCTCCAGAAACTGAATTACGCCGGGACCCGGCATCGAGACCACTGGCACTGTCCCTGAATTTCCCACCATAATCCATTCGTCTTCAGACAGTCTGGAGAATGTAATCTCAAATTTGAGATCTTTAGTTATGGTGAAATCGGTTAGTTCATCATTCGCCTGGACATGCCGAATTTCGTCGCAATCAAAAGTCCAAGGAACTTCTTGGGCGGTTGCTGAGCAAAGCCAGTTTGCAGCCATCATTGAAAAGGAGAGGATCAATATCCTCATTTAAACCGAAAAACTGGTCCCACATCCACAGCCCGCTGTGGCGTTTGGATTGTGAATCTTGAATGCGGCGCCGATGAGTTCGGTGGTGAAGTCAATCTCTGAGCCGGTCATGAATTCGAGGCTCATCTCATCGACGAGGACGGTCGCGCCATCACGGGTGATGACGAGGTCGTCCTGATTGCTGGTATCGGTCAGGTCGAACTTGTAAGAGAAGCCGGAACAGCCGCCGCCTTCGACGCTAACCCGTAAGTAAGACATTTCCGGTTGTTTCGCCAGAATCGCGTTAATTCGGACAGCTGCCGATTCGGAAAGGGTAATATCGCTCATGGCCAAGAAGATAGTGACACCAGAGCTTCCTGAAAAGAGGGCAGTGTTTGCGACGATGTGGGAAAACTCGCGTGGGCGGTTCCATGATGAGCCGCATTCGCCGACACGCACACCGTTTCAGCGTGATCGCGACCGGATTATTCACGCCTCGGCATTTCGGCGATTGAAGCAGAAAACGCAGGTTTTCGTGGCACATGAGGGCGATCACTACCGCACGAGGCTGACCCATTCGCTGGAAGTGGCGCAGATTGCCCGTTCAGTGGCCCGGACATTGGCGCTGGATGAAGATCTGGCTGAGGCTATGGGGCTAGCGCACGATCTTGGGCATCCGCCGTTTGGTCATGCCGGAGAGGATCAACTCAATGCCTGTATGGCCGAGCATGAGGGGTTTGATCACAATGCGCAGACTTTGCGCGTCGTGACCAAGCTGGAGAGCCGGTATCCGGACTTTGATGGCTTGAATCTGACCTGGGAATTGCTTGAGGGCTTGGTCAAGCATAATGGGCCGTTGATCACCAAGGATAATACGATTGCTGATTTGCCGGCGGCGTTTCGGGATTTTGCTAAATTGGAAGCGCTGGAGCTGGATCAGTTCGCTGGCCCGGAAGCCCAAGTTGCCGCGCTAGCTGACGATATTGCTTACAATAATCACGATATTGATGATGGTATTTCGGCGGGATTATTCAGTATCGAGGATATGCAGGACCTGCCTTTGGTTGGGGATATTTTTCGGTCGGTACGCGAGGATTATCCGGTGTTGGATACGCAGCGCACTGTCTATGAAGCGGTGAGGCGGTTGATTGGGCACTGGATCGGGGATCTGGTGGCTGAGACGCGGCGGCGAATTGCTGAGCATGATCCAAAGAGTGCGGCGGATGTGCGGGCGATGCCGGTGCCGCTGGTGGCGTTTTCGGACGATCTGGAGCGCGATCAACGGGCGCTGCGGGCCTTTCTGTATGAGCGCATGTACAAGCATTACAAGGTCAACCGGATGCGCAGTCAGGCCAAGCGTATTCTGAAAGACCTGTTCGATCTGTTCATGGCTGAACCTGAAACGCTGCCGGACTTATGGCGTACGGACGCCGAGCAGGCGGCGCAGGTGAGGCGGGCCCGAATCGTTTGCGATTATCTGGCTGGAATGACGGATAATTACGCCATCGATCTGCATCAGCGACTGTTCAGCATGGATAGTCTGCTCTGAGGCCATGTTTGCGGCGCTATCTTCAAGTATCATTAACGAAACACCGCTTATTGTTAACGAAAGTCGCAATGGCAGGAATGACAATGAGTCGTGTAAGTGATGGTTCTGATTATGATTTTGGCCCCTATGAGGATGAGTATCGCGGATTTGAGATTCGCGACGACGATTCGGGACGTGGGCCGCTGATTTTGGTATTGGCGCTCGGCGTTTTGCTGATCTTTGCAGGCGTTGTGTGGAACACCTACCGCCAAGGCGTTCGGCCGTCTCAAGGCGGGCTGCCCGTGATTGCCAGTGATGATGCACCCTACAAGCGCGCGCCAGATGAGCGTGGCGGCTTGGAAGTTGCCGGTCAGGATAATGGTTTTTACGGGCAGATGGATGGCCTCGGTGATCCGGCGCTGACGCAGAAAGCTTCGGTTCGCAACCCGGTTGCCATTCGCCGCAGTGACCCAACCTTGTCAGGTGCGCCGTCAGATTTACCTCCAATCAGCGATACAGCTGTGGTTGAGGCGCCGGTCCGTTCAGCCGCATTGGAGGGTCTGGATGATCGTGAGCCAGCGGCCACAGAAATAGAGCCGGTGCAGACAGCGTCACTGAAACCGATTGATCTGACCCCGCGCCGGCAAACGCCAGCTATTGTTGATCCATTGCCGCCACAGCCGGTTGCTGCGGCTTCGAGGTTTGCCAGTGCCGGTGCCTATCAGGTGCAGCTGATGGCGGTGCGCAGTGAAGCAGCGGCGCAATCGGCCTGGAGCAAGGCTAAAACGCGGTCGCCGGACCTATATCGCGGAGCAAAACTGGATATCCAGCGCGCCGACCTTGGAGCCAAGGGCGTGTATTTTCGCCTGCGCATCGGGGTTTTCGAGACCCGAGAGACCGCAAAAACATTCTGCGCTGATGTGAAGGCGGCTGGAAAAGACTGTATCGTTGTGGCTAAGGCATCTGGATGAGCATTTCCGCCTGTATCACCAGTATATCAGGCCCGGTTCTCTTGACGGAGGAACGGGCCTTTTTGCGTGATGCTCAGCCTTGGGGCGTGATCCTGATGGGGCGATCCTGTGTCGACAAGCGGCAGGTGCGAGCGCTGGTCTCTGAGGTGCAGAATACGCTTGGGCGTGAGGCGCTGATCTTTATTGATCAGGAGGGCGGGCGAGTTGCGCGTTTGAAGGCGCCTGAATGGCCAAAATTTCCGTCTGCGGCAACTTATGGCTCATTGTATGAGGCAGATAATGATGCGGGCGTTGAGGCCTGCCGTGTTGGACATCAATTGATGGCGCTTGAGCTTTCAAGTCTTGGTATACACGCTGATTGCGCGCCCGTGGGGGATTTGCGCCAACCGACAACGCACGATGCCATAGGTGATCGCGCGTTTGGCTCCTCGGTTGAAACCGTGGTGGCCTTAGCCGAGGCGGCGCTTGCTGGACTGCAGGCTGGTGGGGTTGCTGGCTGTATCAAGCATATGCCTGGGCAGGGCCGCGCTGCCGTGGATAGCCATCACGATTTACCTCGAGTGGAAGCCGACAAGGCTTTGCTTGAGCTGGATTTTTCAGTGTTCGCGGGCTTGGCCGACACAGCCCCAATGGGGATGACCGGGCATGTGTCATATGATGCAATAATGCCCGGTGAAGCGGCGACTGTTTCGAAAACGATCATTTCAGAGATTATTCGAGAGCGAATCGGGTTTGATGGCCTTCTGATGACGGATGATCTTGGCATGAACGCCCTGGGGGGCAATCTGGCAGACCGGGGCGCGCGAGCGCTGGCGGCGGGTTGCGATGTGCTGCTCCATTGTTCGGGCTTCCTGCGCGAACCGGCGCAGATATTGGCAGAGATGCAGGATATTGCGGGCGCAGCAGGTGAATTGACAGGCAAGGCGCTTGAGCGTGCGAGCCGGGCTGAGGCCGCTGTATCAGAGCCTGAGCCGTTTGATGTCGAAGCCGGATGGGCGCGATTTGAAACGCTGATGACACAAGCACAGGCGGGTGTGTGAGCATGGACCTCGTCTCAGCTGAACTTTTGAACCAAGAGGATGTCGAAGTTGAAGACATCTTTTCGGTCGATATTGGTGGCTTTGAAGGCCCGCTGCATCTGTTGCTGGATTTGGCCCGGCGCCAGAAAGTCGATTTGTTGCACGTTTCCGTCCTTGATTTGGCGACGCAATATCTGACATTCATTCAGGATGCGAGCGAGAAGCGGATTGATCTGGCGGCCGACTATTTGCTGATGGCGGCATGGTTGGTCTATCTCAAATCGCGCCTCTTGTTGCCAAAGCCAGAGGCCGACAATACGGGTGAGACGGACGGCGACGATCTGGCGGCGCGGCTAGCATTCAGGCTGAAACGTCTGGATGCGATGCGTGAGGCGGGCGAAGCTTTGCTGGATGGTTCGATTATTGGCCGCGATGTGTTCGCGCGCGGTGCGCCTGAGCAACCTACCGTGCTGAAGACAACTGAGTATGACACCAGTATGTGGCATCTGATGCATGCCTTTGGTAATATTAGGCAACGCAAAGCGAAAATTGCGCCTCATACGTTTGAAAAGCAATATGTGCTGCCGCTCGAAAGCGCGCGCGCGACTTTGCGTAGTTTAGGAATGAAGCTCACCGAATGGGCGAGCCTTGATGACATACGGGCGCAAATGACTGATGTGGATGCGGATATTCCGCCTAAATCAATCACAGCGAGCGTATTTGCCGCTGCCTTGGAACTCACGCGTGACGGCGAAGTTGATGTCCGTCAGGAAACGCATTTTGGACCACTTTATCTGCGCGGAATAGCGCAGCAACCTGAGGGGATTGCCCCATGATGAACAAGATTGAGCCTATTGATGATCTTGATGACGCACCCGAAGATATACGCCAAGCGGTGCGGCAATTGAGCTTCGCCCATAATCGCGCCGCCGAAACCTTGTTTGAGGTGCAGGATGGAGGCTTGGCCGAGGCCGTGCGCCGGGCAGAAGCGATCTTGTTTGCGGCAGGAGAGCCTTTGTCGGCTGCTGAAATCGCGCAAGCGCTGCCGTCAGGTGTCGATGTCGCAAGTGTGCTGATGACCTTAAAGGACGCTTACGCGTCTCGAGGTGTGAAATTGGTTGAGGTTGCCGGGTGTTGGAGGTTTCAGACCGCGACAGACCTTGGATTCCTGTTTGTTGAAGAACGCCACGAGCAGAAGAAACTGTCGCAAGCCGCCTTGGAGACATTGGCGATCATTGCTTATGGCCAGCCGGTTACGCGCGCTGAAATTGAAGCCGTTCGCGGGGTCGCTGTCTCGAAAGGGACAATCGATACGCTGATGGAAGCAAAATGGGTCAGGATCAAAGGGCGCCGTAAAACGCCGGGACGTCCGGTCACATTAGGCACTACAGACGCTTTCCTTGAGCATTTCGGGCTGGAAAGTCTGGATGTCTTGCCGGGACGGGCGGAACTTGAGTCCGAGGGCTTGCTGACCGATGTTATTCCGGATGGGTTCTTTACCGACGGCTCATCGGCCCATAGCGAGGATGGCGAACTGATTGAGGACGATAATTCAGTGCCGGATACGGATGAAAATGACTTCATTACTGATTTTGTAGGCGAAGAAGCAGACGATTAGTGCGTGCGGCGTCAGGCCAACTATTGTGTAGCGGTCTTTGGACGTCTATCTTAGTGGAATAAGTGTTGGAGAATTATCATGGGTGCCGTTGGACCTTTTCAACTTCTTCTCGTTGCCGTTGTCGCCTTGTTGGTGTTCGGCGGGCGCGGGCGGATTTCCTCGATCATGGGCGACATGGCGAAGGGTATTAAAAGCTTTCGCAGCGGCCTGAAGGATGAGGATGGCGAGGGCAAAGCCGTCGAGGGCGATGATATGGTCAATATCACGCCGGAAAAAGACAAGGCCAAAACCTCCGAATAGAGATCGCGAAGGCTTTCTGAGATGCTGCCGCAATTTGGGTTTACCGAATTATTGTTGATTGCGATTGTCGCATTGGTCGTGGTCGGCCCTAAAGACCTGCCTGTGATGATGCGCAAGCTCGGCCAGTTTCTGGCCAAGGGGCGAGCCATGGCGAATGAGTTTCGCGCCGCCTTTGATGATATCGCCAAGCAGGCAGAGCTGGATGAGTTGCGCCAAGAGATCGAAGCGCTGAAGCGCGACAATCAGATTGTTTCCGCCGTAGATGATTTGAAGGCCGTTGAAAAAGACATAAATGAAAGTGTTATGCGTGAGACCCCATCTTCCGAAACGCCAAAGCCGGTTTCGGATAAACCGTCCGAGCCTGACGCCGCATGACGGATAAGGACCTGCCAGAAGATCAGCGACCTGACATCGATGGGGACGGCGTTGAGTCGAGCCGCGCGCCTTTGCTCGACCACTTGAAAGAGCTGCGCTCGCGTTTGATCTGGGCGGTGGCGGCGCTGTCAGTGGCGACGTTGCTTTGCTATTTCTTTGCCGGGCCTTTGTATAATTTGCTGCTGAAGCCACTGGTTGATGAGGCGGTAATCGCTCGCGGGCAAGCTGATTTCGAACTGATCTATACCGCGCCGTTGGAGGTGTTCTTCGTTCAGTTGAAACTGGCTTTGTTTGCTGGGGTGTTTGTCTCTTTCCCGATCATGGCGTGGCAGGCTTACTCATTTATTGCGCCCGGCCTGTACAAGAATGAGAAGCATGCCTTCCTGCCGTTTCTGGTTGCGGCCCCGGTCTTGTTCACCGCTGGTGCGGCTTTTGTATATTACGGCATGCTGCCGCTGATCTCTCGGTTTGCGCTGGGATTTGAGCAAGTAGGCGGGGACGGGATTGCCGCGATTGTTCCGCAGATCAAAGTGTCGGAATATTTATCGCTGGTGATGGCATTGATGCTGGCCTTTGGCCTGTCGTTCCAATTGCCGGTTGTGTTGGGCCTGTTGGGGAAAGCTGGCGTGGTTGGCGCTGGAAGCCTGCGCAAGGGGCGTAAATATGCCTTGGTCGGGATACTGGCGGCTTCAGCGGTCTTCACGCCGCCCGATATCATATCGCAGATCATGCTGACGGTGCCGGTCTACGGCCTATACGAGGTCAGTATTTGGATCGTCGCGATGATGGAAAAGAAGATTGCCGAGGAAGATGCAGTCAGAGAAGCGGGCTAAGAGGCGTCGCAACTTTTGAGGGTCAGACCTTCAGGCAGTTTTGTTTTTGTAGTTGCACAAGCGCCTTCAAAAACGGCCTCGTCAGCCCCGATTATCGTGCTGAGATCAGCGCCTGCAAAACGGACGTCACGGAAGCTCGCGCCTGTGACAATCGCCAAAGTCAGGTCGGTCTTAGTCATCACGGCATTATCGAAAACCGCGTCGGTCAAGTCGGCTTCAGCAAAGCCTGCACCTTTTAGGTTGGCGGCAGAGAAGTCGGCGCCTTTGGCATAGGCTCTTTCAAGCTTCGTCCCGGTCATCGTGCAACCGACGAAGATCGTATCCTTGATGCGCGCCGAGACAAGGCTGGCCTTGCTCAGGTTTCCACCGGAAAGATTGGCATCATTCAGGCGCGCAGCCGTCAAATCGGTTTCAATCAAGGAAGCGCCAGTTAGATCAGCGCGGCGGAAATCAGCGCCCGGCGCTTTGGCGCGATCGAAATTTGCGTTGTGTGCAATAACTGAACGAAGGTTTGCAGCAGATAGATTGGCGCCGGGATAATGCGCGTTCGAGATGTTCCAACCGGCCATGTTGCGGCCTGCAAGGACGCAGTCTGTACACGACCCACTATAGGAGGGCCCCCAAGATATTCGCGACACGCCTTCTTGTGCGAAGGAGGGCATGGATACCGTCATCAGTGCTGATGCGGCGAAGAGTAAGGTTTGAAAAATACGTCCCGTCATATGAATTCCATATCGCAAAGGTTGCGTTGCAATAACTGAATTCCCGGTAATGCCCTCATAACTGAACTTGTGTTGCTTTTCAGCCTCACTTCAGGTTAGCGGCAGCGCGGGATGGTTTTGCCGGTTGGCAGCCGCGTCGAGTGATCACCGCAAGCGCGGTTGAGTTGGCTTTGAGTAAGCCCGCGCGCGAGCGAGAGATTGGCACCAGACAGGTTTGCGCTGCTGAGGTTGGCACCGGCCATATTTGACGATCCGAAATATGTGCCAACGGCTGCGGCGTTTGAAAGATTGGCCTTGGCAAAGTTGCAGCGATTGAAACGCGCCCCGAAAAGATTGGCGACCGATAGGTTCGCACCCGACAAGTTGACGTTGTTATAAGTCACCAGAGACAGGTTGGACTGACGCAGGCGGGACCCAGACAGGTTCATGCCCGTACCGTCAGTATAGGCAAGTTCGGCCTGGAACAGGTTGCATCCAGAACAGGACTTGCCGGTTTTAACGGTCGAGATGGATCCAGCGCTTTGAGCCAAAGCAGGGGCAGTTAGCAGGCTTGCGACGGCGGCGAGAACGGCGATTTGTTTCAACATGGGACAGACGGCCTCAGATGCAGTTAAGGTTTGACTAACCATCCGCAAGCGCCGGGCCAATTATCTGGATTGGGCTTATTCGTTCTGAGAAGCCTCGCTGATATGGCCGCATGTATCACAGGTCGTTTCAGCGTCGGCCTCGTCGACATAGAGTGTGAAACTACTGCAACCGGGGCAAGCGTCAGATAAATAGTCCGGCGCTGCATCAGCTGCTTCGTCGGCCTCATCCTCGGCCTGTTCAGCCTGTTTATCTTCGCGATGCGTGTTCAGGATCACGATATTGTCGGGGATTTGCCCGCGTGAGAACCCGCGTGAGATGAGCTGCGCCGCTTCACCCGTCAGAGGGGAGGTGTCGATCGGGTCGAGACCGTCGCCTTTGCCGCGGCCTAGCCCGTCATGGGTGACATCACCGAGTTCCGCTAAGTCTTCGCGTCCGAGATAGGACACGGCCAGTTCGCGGAAAATATAGTCGAGGATTGATGTGGCGCGGGTGATTTGGTCATTGCCGGTGACCTCGCCAGCAGGTTCGAACCGGGTGAAGACGAAAGCGTCGACATATTCTTCGAGCGGGACGCCGTACTGCATGCCGAGCGAAACGGCGATGGCGAAATTGTTCATCATCGACCGAAAAGCTGCGCCTTCCTTGTGCATGTCGATGAAGATTTCACCGATTGAACCATCATCAAACTCTCCGGTATGGAGATAGACTTTGTGGCCGCCGACGGTCGCCTTCTGGATGTAGCCTTTGCGCCGGTCGGGCAGGCGTGTGCGTTTTATCGAGGCAGGCGTTTGGGCGTATGTAGGCGCGTAATCATCATTGTCTTCGGCCGCCATGTCTTCGGCAAGCGCGATGATATGGGTCATGCGGTCAGCCGTCAGGCGGTCGGCTTGATTGTCCAGAGCGGTCAGCCAGAGGTCGAAGCCTAATTCCAGATTCTCAATCATCTGATCTGCAGCGTCTTGCTGTAGTGTGATGATGGCAGGTGCGACGAGAAGAGCATTGAGCGTTTTGGCGAGCGAAGCCGTGATCTCTGGCGCGGCGGATTGGCACAAGCCAGCTTCCTCCAATGCTTCAGAAACCAGTTTCTCCGGGCGGCCATCGATGGACGCTTCGGCTTCGGAGATTTCGGTGCGGGAAAATCCAACCGCTTTGAGCAGGCTGCGGCCATCCGCGTCAAAGGCCTCGGGAGCGAGCTGCAAGTCGCTGGAAATGATGTCGTCGCCCAAGACCCAGCGGGAGAAGGCTGCGTTCAGCGGTAATCCCTCGCCGAGCGCGCTTTTGACTTTATCAACCGCTTCGGTCGAGAAGCCGCGCGTGGTCAGGATATCACCGCCAAAGTGCGGCGTATTCTCAAGATCAGCTGCTTCGCCCAAAGCGGTGAGTAGGCGAGGCAGGATGTCAGGGGCAGTGCGGGCCAAGCCCAACCTAGCGAATGAGGAAAGCTCCGGCAGACCTTCATCATTGATCTCAAGCGCGGCAACGAACGGCGCCAGCCCTTGGGTGGAGGGCGTGAAACCTTCCAGCAATTGCCCGCTGAGTGGTAAAATCGCGAGTTGGAGCGTTGTCTTGTCTTTCAGGGCAGGAATAGTTGGCAGGCCCAGAGCGTCTGCATGCTTTTTGGTGAAGGCTGCGCCAGTACCGCAAGCGATGACGAGCTTTAGCAGACTGATAATGTCTTGCGGATCTGTTTGGTAGGGTTTGCCGAGGGCCATTAGGGCGGCTGACAGTCCGCAAGGAATGACAATCAGGTCCGTATCAAAGGCTTCGGTGGCCGCGAGAAGCAGATCTCGAAGGACTTCGCTTTCGAACCCGTCAGGTGTGACGAAGCGCGCCAAATCTATCACAATCGAGTGAGCCTGGGACTTGAGTTTGTCTGTATCGGCGAGCGCAACAGAGACGCCATTATGACGAAGGTTTGCGATCAACTCATGGTCGGTGTCATCTGGTAATGTGCAGGCTGGCGCAGGTGCGAGCTCCAACCCTTGCTGGCGAAGCTCAGTTGCCAGCATTGGAAAACTGGACTGGCTTTGCAGGCCTGCTTCGATCAATGAGGCCGGGACGCCGCGAGCCATAGCTTCAGCAAGGTCTGCGTTCTTAGGGGCATCACCAAGCGAATCGAGCAATTCGGCCAAGGCAAACTTCCCGGTTTGGTCGATTTGTTGCCGAACAGCTCGCTTTGTGGCGGCTTCGGGGCTGAGCGCCGGGCCCAAAGGCAATGCTGTGGCCTGCGTAAGTGGCATAACGCGGCTAATCAGCCCCGCGTCATATGCGCTTTCAAGCAGCTCCAAAGAGCGGTCAGTTCTGGCCATTCGCCGTATTCCTTATACTTCTGGCGGGCTTGACGACGCCCGCGACATGATGTGTTGCCTTCGTAACTGGATTCGGTGCGCATGACGCGCCATATTCCGGCCTAATACAGATGGCAGGATTCAAAGCATGTTTAAAATATTCACATGGTGGAATGGCGTATCGCCCGGCGGCTGGTTCGATATCAAGCGGCGCAGTGACCTGATTGGCACTGACGCGTACGGGAATCGCTATTTTGAGGATCGAAAAATCTCGGTTGAAGGCCGTAAACGCCGGTATGTCGTGTATAAAGGCCTAGCTGAACCGTCAAAGGTTCCGGCTGATTGGCATGGCTGGCTGCACTATACATTCGATGATGTTCCCACCGAGGCACCATTGCCGCGCCGTGAGTGGGAAACCGATCACAAACCAAACATGACCGGGACGGTATTTGCGTACCGCCCGAAAGGCACGTTGCGCGAAGGCGGTGAACGCCGCGAAGCAGACGGCGATTATGAGGCGTGGACCCCTGATGCGTGAATCTATTTTTGAAACTTTGGTCGGCCTTGCCGTTCTTACTGTCGCGGGTGTCTTCCTGTGGTTTGCATTGGCGCGCGGCGGCGATGGTGCGCCTGCTGGTGATACAGTCGAGCTTGGGGTTCGGTTCAATTCAGCCAGCGGCATTGATCGCGGCACTGATGTGCGGATGGCCGGTGTCAAAATCGGCACGGTGCGCAGTATTGAACTGGATGTGGAGCGCGCCGAAGCGAAGGTCTATATGGCCGTTGATGGCATGATCTTGCCGCTTGGTGATGGCACGACGGCGCGTGTGCAGTCGGAAAGCTTGCTCGGCGGTAGCTATATCAACCTTGAACCAGCGGAAGGCTTTGGCGAGATCGTTGCTTGCGGGCCATCCGAGGAACTGTTCGGAGAAAGCGGTTGCGGCGAGATATTGTACGCGCAGGGCTCGATCGATTTGATGACGTTATTTGCATCATTTGCATCTGGCAATGGAGGTGATTAGTGAAACTTGCATTGATTAGTGCAGCCGTATTGACGCTGGCTGGACCGTTTGCGG